>Ga0127504_1053192_pt1 | contig 24025 bp, 20 predicted proteins | sample S1TSphfallaxMT_FD_94194 | JGI IMG/M metagenome (GOLD analysis project Ga0127504, IMG submission 94194) | Peat moss associated microbial communities from Sphagnum species from Minnesota, USA - S1T2_Fa - Sphagnum fallax MT (Eukaryote Community... | ecosystem: Host-associated > Plants > Peat moss >...
CATTCATCCCACGTCCGGTAGAGATAGGGATATAAATTGCTAGTAAATAGTTCTTCACCTAAATGATAGACAGGCGCGATGTCATCAATTCCTAACTCACGGACATATATAGAATTAGTATCATCCAAAGCTTTAATCATATAGTTATACTAAATTGATACTTCCGGGATCTGAGCAAAATTTGGGATTGAGTTTTCAGCCATCTTTTGTTCCTGAATTTGTTGACGTTCACACCGCGTTACAAACTGACAGTGATCGCAAATTTTTTTGTGGTCGTAAATTTGCGGGAACGGCTGATTATGTTGATATTCTCTCAGCCAAACAGTTAAATTACTCAATAATTCATTCAGTTCTTGTGCTATTTTTCTATGCTGGCTACAATCATAAGTGAATTTGATGCTATCTGGTTTACCGGAAGATTGGATAAACCAATATGTCAGAGAAATATTTTCTGGCAAATACTCGCTAGTTTCTGCTAAGATATACATATAAAGCTTTGTTTGCCAATTCTTAGCTAAATTTATGCGATTAGGTACTTCACGATAGGTTTTCCAATCCAGAATTTCCACTTGTTGGCGACCTACAATAATCAAATCGTAGATAACTGTAAATAAGAAATCTTGGATTTGCCAAATGCGGTAATGTTCACTTTCCCGAAAAATTTCTGAGCCAGTTGGAGGAGAAAGTATATCTGGAGCAGCATTGGCCAAATTTGTCATCCAGATTTTTAGTTGGGTATCCTCTTGCAGAAAATCCTCAATCGGTAAACCCATTGCTTGCTGCTGCATTAGTAGATGGAAGCGGCTCCCCAATATTTGACTTGGCTCATTTTTCGGGTCTGTTGGTAAAGCGAGTTGTTCTAAATAAGTATGTTGGAATTTGCGTGGACAAGTTTCTAGAAGGTTGAGTTGTCCTTGGGACAGGCGGAGTAATTGATTAGAAGTTGATAACATGCTTCTATTCTAGGAGCGATCGCCCAAATTTCTCTATTAGCTAAGGTGATACTTTTCCCCAATTAAGTTATAATCTGCGCTAAAGCATTTACAATGGACTTTATAACAAATTATGAATCACAATCAACAAGATGAAGAATCCAACCTGGAACGGCGACGAGAACTACGACAAGATCAAGAAGCATTCCGACTGCAACAAGAAGAGAGACGTCTGGGAAATGCTAGACGAAGTAGTACATTTGTTTGGATAGTTAATGGCATTTATTGGCTAGTAGGAGCGTTACAAATGCTACTGGTCATCAGGTTTTTACTACGTTTATTTAGTGCTAACCGCAACAACGCCTTTGCTGAGTTGATTAATCATCTATCCGCACCTTTTATTGCGCCATTTTCCAACTTGTTCATTAGTCCTACTTTAGGAGGTAGAGAAAATATATTTGATCTCAATATCGTGATTGCGATCTTAGCTTACAGCTTCTTGAGTTATCTTCTGATTACGCTTGTCAGATTCATCTTCCATAACAGATAAATACATCTCATTTACATTTTCTCCATTAGTTATGAATTCAATACTATAGGAATCATACTTGATTTCTGAACAAACCTCAGTATTAGCCTTTGTTGACTGTTGACCGTTAGCAGTTAACACGTAGTTTTTTCAAAAATCAAATAGGAGTCCTATACCTTTAATAATTGGTAAATTATTCTTTTGGAGAACGAAATTTTTTACACCTCTCAAGAATGATGTTTTTTGAATAAAAAAGCGTGATTTTATGTCTTAGGGATGAGGAAACTTGAATTATCCGCCTGTATTCTAGATAATAGAAGTGCGCCTACTCATAATTATTTTTGCTTACACTCCCATTATTAAGATAATCATAACAAGAATCAAGATGAATTTTCCATACCTCTAAAGAATGATGTTTTTTTTGAATTAATAATTTTATAAATATTCTGAGAAATACCCAATTAAAAACCGGGACGTTTCCATGTAACATATATAATCAGCACGGAGGATGTAAGGTTAATTATATAACTACTGAGTATGACTAGGTTGTACAATGGTGCGATCGCTCCTCCTAATTTTGTAGACTTATTTGTAAAATAGCAAAGACTTCAGGAGTTAATAGCCGCTTAAAAGCGGAAAAATAAAAGGTAGAGGGAGAACTTCGCCTTTAGTGATTCACCCCTTTACCTTTTTTATTTACCTGATGCTTATTTAATGTTAGCCCTTGCGTCCCTCACTGCGACAATAAAAAATAATCCTGTCAGAGGAATACTTAAAACTAAAGTAATGATAGTAGCTGGTACACCCCAATTGGGATGTGCAGAACCGAGTTCAAATACCGAACCTACCGCAGCGATCGCTGTTACACAAGCACCGCCCAAGAATAAACCGCTTTTCGGAGTTAGATACACGCTATAGAAAACCCTATACTATTGGTTGAACTGCTTGATACGAGAAGCCATTTTTAGATAACTCCTGGGTCAAAGTCAAGATATTTTCCACCCGGTCTACAAATACCACCCCGCTGAGGTGGTCTATTTCATGTTGAATACAGCGACTCAATAACTCATTGGCTTTTAATGTATGAGGGCGACCATATTCATCTTTATAGCCAATTTCCACAACTTTTGGACGTTTGACATCCAGGAAAACTTTAGGAATGCTCAAACATCCTTCTTGAGCCAGACATAATTCTTTGCTAACCTGTTTAATTGTCGGGTTAACCAGTACCAATGGAGGAGTAGTAGAGTTTTCTGGGTCGCAGTCAATCACAATCAGTTGTTTCTGAACGCCAATTTGGGGAGCAGCTAAACCTATACCATCCTCGCTGTACATTGTTTGTAACATTTTGCGTACCAGTTGACGCAGTTCATCGTCTATTTTAGTAATTCGTTTGGCGGGTTGGCGCAGGACTTGTTCGCCTAAGAAATGCAGCTTCAAAGGCGGATTTTTTAACTTTTTCTTCTCTACAGCAATGTCAAAAGGCATGATGATTGATCGCTTAACAGTAAATTTGGTAAGTTACTTTACCTTATATATATTTAATTCTAACCTTAGTTGACAAGGAGAATCGGGGTAATCTGTGCTGAAATCTTTGACAAAATTAGACTATTTACTCAAGGAAACCTTCCTGGGATTGCAGCGGGGAGGTTGGATGAACTGGGCTGCTGTGAGTACTGTTACGGTTTTACTATTTTTATTTGGTTTAAGTCTACAGCTATCTTGGCAAGTAGAAACTCTCTTGAATCAGTTTGGTAACCAGTTATCAGTGGTCGTTTATCTTCAATCTGGTATTTCTGCTACAGCTACCGTACCATTAGTCAGCCAAATACCAGGAGTAGCTACCGTAGAAGTGGTGACTAAAGAACAAGCTTGGGCTAAGTTAGTCCAAGAATTGGAAAACACTGATATTGCAGGTGCAACACAGCAGCTAGGTGATAATCCTCTTGTAGATGAAATCAGCGTCAAGGCAATTAATGCTCAGGTTGTGTCTAATTTAGCAACACAGTTAGCTAAACTACCAGGAGTTGATTTAGTTCAATATGTAGATGAAGCTGTAAAACGTGTAACTCAGTTACATCAAGGACTTAACTGGATTACAGTCATGATTACGGTGATTTTAACTTTAACAGCGATCGCCGTGACTACAACTACTATTCGGTTGATTGTGTTAGCACGACGACGGGAAATTGAAATTATGCAGTTAGTAGGAGCTACTTCTACTTGGATTTATCTTCCCTTTATTCTACAGGGAATTTTTTTTGGTCTGTTGGGAGGGGCGATCGCCTGGACTTGTATTTCCCTAACTCAACAATTCCTCAACCACTGGTTAGCCAACCAACCTGACTTCATTCAATTTCTCCACCATGGCTTGCAACTGACTAGTAGTCAAGCTTTACTATTACCCCTGATTTTGCTGGGGTTTGGTATAGCAGTCGGGTTAATGGGTAGTTTATTCGCTGTGCAAAAGTTAATCAGCCGTTAGCCGACTAGTAGAGATCAGAAAATCTAATTCTTGCTGCATCTGATGTAAAACTAATTGATAGCAGGCTGCAACATAAGCATGGTCATTTGCTGCTTCCCGCCCATAGCGTTCAAATACAATTGGTGGACAGATTCTTGTATAAATAGGGACAGGAAAAGGAATATTCGGCAGTGGTCCCACAGCTAAACCCCAAGGTAATCCCAGATAAATAGGAAAAACCTGCGGGTCAAGCCCAAATAACCAAGGCATTCCCCATTTATGCAATTGTTGTAAAATTTTGTAACAGTCAGCTAAGACAATCAAAGTGTCATGAGCACCCCAGGAAACCGCTGGGACAATGGGGACATTTTCCCGCAGTGCTAATTTAATAAAGCCTTGGCGTCCAGCAAAGTATATTTTGTCCCGCATCGCATGGGGTCGAAAAACATCTTCCGCGCCACCAGGATATACTAGTACACTTGCACCAGAGCGTAAAGCAGCATAAGCCATTTTAGGATGAGCTAGGATTGCTCCAGTCTTCATTGCCATTTCGGCGATATCTGGGGAAACCTGCCAAACCATAGGATGCATCAAACCATAAACAGGCTTATCCACTCCAAAACGATAAAACCAGTCGTACATCATCATCGTCATGTCTGGAGCAGCCAGTCCTCCATTATGGGAACCAACAAACAGTGCTGTTTGATTAATGGGAATATTTTCCCAACCACTGGTTTTGACACGAAAATAATAGTGATACAGGAAGCTTAATATAGGCATCATCAACTTGATGAACTTCGGATCGCGCTTTTCCAAAGACCACCCTGGTTTGGTATTTCCGAGATGTTTTACTTTTAACATCAAACTATCTAAGTATTGATCGAGAGGAGAAGATATTCCCCAATGGTATGGACAGACTTACACTCTAAGATACAACGTGCCATTAAGGTACGCGGCTTATTTGAGCGAAACCAACGTTTATTAGTTGGAGTTTCAGGTGGGCAAGATTCTCTATGCTTAATTAGATTATTATTAGATTTACAACCAAAATGGGGATGGTGCTTAGGGGTGGTGCATTGTGATCATCGCTGGCGCGTTGATTCTCAAGCTAATGCCGTTCATGTGCAAAATTTGGCTAAAACTTGGGAAATACCTTTTTATTTAGAAACAGCTACACAGTCGATAAATAGTGAAGCTAGAGCCAGAAATTGGCGCTATCAAGCCTTTGGTAAAATTGCCCAAATCTATAACTATCAATATATTGTCACAGGACACACTGCAAGCGATCGCGCAGAAACTTTGCTGTACAACTTAATTCGGGGAGCAGGATCTGATGGTTTACAAGCTTTGACTTGGCGACGTTGCTTAGATTCGGATTTAATTTTAGTCCGTCCGTTGTTAGAAATCACTCGCTCACAAGTAGGGTTATTCTGTCAACAGTTCAACTTGCCAATTTGGGAAGATGTCACCAATCAAGATTTGCAGTACGCACGTAATCGCATTCGTCAGGAATTAGTTCCTTATTTACAAGCAAAGTTCAATCCTCAAGTTGAATTAAATTTAAGCCAAACAGCAGAATTATTACAGGCGGAGGTGGATTTTCTGGAGCAAGCAGCCCAAGAATTACGCCAGGAGGCTACTGAATGGGGAATGGTGAATGGAGAGAAATATTGGCGGTTGAATCGCCGCATACTCAATCAATCTCATATCGCATTACAGCGCCGAGCCATGCGTCAGGTACTAATCCAAGTTACGTCCGTAGCTCCTAATTTTGAACATATCGAGAAATTGATAGCCTTGATTACTGCGCCTAATCGTACACAAAGCGACCCTTTCCCTGGAGGAGCGATCGCCAGAGTAAAAAATGATTGGATTCATTTCCACATCAATTAAAAGTTATAAAAGTTAGTTAGGATACACCTCCACCTATTCAAGATACGAGTATTTCTGGTTGAGATATGAGATTTTGGATAGTTTGACGCATCTGGTTAATAGCCTGTTGTTGATCATCACCACCTGTTTGAAATTTAGTCAGAGACTCACCCATTTCCGCAACTATATGGCGCAAACTATCTAATCCATCTTGAATTTGCTGTAGAGCTTCTTCATACAGATTTAATCTACCTTGGAATTCAGCATTTGTCAGGCGTAGATTGAGCAAGTTTTCCTGCATTGCTTTGAGTTCTTGCTGCTTTTGAGCTAAATCATGATTTTGATTACCAATCATGCCTTGGTCTATTTCCAAGCCAGACCGCATCTGTTCAATTTCTCGTTCTAACCTCTGTACCTCCTGAGATTGCTGTTGTCGCTGAGTTTCAACTTGTGAAAGCAGAGGACCTAGATTCAATGGGTTCTCGACAGATATATTTACAGTATGTCCTTGCCGTTGTAGCAACACATTTTGATACTGCTTAAGAGTTTTTCCCCGTTCAAGCAAGCTACGACGTTGTCCGACCAAGCTCTCATTCAGCATTTGGTAAAGGTCTTGCTCATCAGTTAACTCCTCTGCAACGTTTTTGTGGTCTTGTCCAGATAGCTGCTGAATTTTACTTTGCAGTTCTTGAATAGTCTCTTGCTTATATTTCAGTTCTTGTTCTTGTTCTTGGACAAAACTAGAGTCTTTTTCCAATTTTTCTTGCAAATCCTGGACTGTTTTTTGCAGTTCATCTAAAGCCATTTGTTGCAGAGCTTCTAAGTCAACCGTTTGACCAATAATCACATTATCAGCATTAGTTGCCAAGCTATGGATTAGTTGGTACAAATCTTCTTGGTTGCGTAAATGTTCCTTCAGAGTGGAGATAATTACCTGCTTACTTTCGAGGAGGGCTGTAGTTGATAGCAGACCGGATCTTTGCTGTTCTAGGGAATTTTCCAACTGCTGGAATTCAGCTTGATGCTGGTGGCAGGCTTGAGACAGGCGTTCAACTTCCTCCATTTGGTGGTCTGCAATAGTGCGCTGCGTTTGAAACTGTTGCCAATGTGGGTTGAGAGTAGCTTGCTGTTTTTCTAGCGATAAAAGAGCTAAATCATATTTTTCCCGTAACGAGTCAATAGGAACTGAGCAGTTAGACAAGCGATTAAATAAATCGCTGAGTGTACGACTGCGTTCTTCATCTAAAATAGCTCCCGGCGTTGGGGTTTGACATTCCTCTAAACGGCGCTGCTCACCCCGTAAATGTTCCCAAGCACCTGAAAGTTCTGCCCGATTACGCTCAATTTCTGCCTGTAATTTGTCAATTTCCTCACGACTAGTGGCAACTTCTTGTTTTTGTGATTCCAATTGTTGCAAGTCGTTTTCCAATTCTTGGAGTTGTTCCAGGCGTGTTTCCATCTCCATTTCCCGACGATTAAACTCTTGCGCCTGAAAAGTCAATGTTTGTTTCCATTGCTCAATTTCGTCTTCTTTGAGCTTGAACTTTTCCAATTGGCGGGAAAAATTCTGCAAAATGTTGACCAATGGACGGCCTGCTTCTTGAATCCTTTGTACTTGGCGGCTGGTACTCAATTCAACTAGAACTAATGCACCATCGCTCAACTTACTTGCTTCCTCAGCGGCAACAATGTCTTCTGAAACAGTACTCCAATTCTGGTCGCTTCGTTGACAAGCTAACAGTTTGAGTTCAGTTTTGCTATTACCACTGAGTAATCCGCCTCTTTGCTTTTGTACTTCTGCTAAATACAGCACACCTTTAATCCTTTTGATGTACTCAATGACCTAGTTTTGGGATATACCTTTAGATAATTCTGTTAACTTATCTTAATTTAACTTGCTTTTTTTATTTAATCCTAAGTTTAACAGCATCAGCCAGATAAAAATATCTGATACCAGATGACATAGCCTGATTTATCGATATTGGCAAGTTAACGAATTGGAGATAGAGGTATCCCTGTTGACATGTTCCCATAATAAAATTGAGGTTGATTTCCGTGTGATCACTAAACTTTACCAAGATACATTACAAAATTTGAACTTTTTTAGCAAAATATTCTGCAGCGAGGACTACTTGTATAGAGAATAATTTTGCCAGCAGCTAGAATTGACTACACTCATCTGACTACTTTAAACATAAAAAAGTAAAAAGTCACAATTAATCGAGTAATCTCACTAGAATACCAAGGAGTGTTTTTTAGCTAGATGCAAGGAAATCTCAACGAAATTGATATTTATAGTATCCTGCACTTAATTGAATTAGGTCAGCGAACCGGACAGTTATGGGTAGAATCTCATAACACTACTTATCAGGGTAACAAACTAACCCCAGAAGAGTTACCTGAATCTGGTGAAAGCAAACCGCAGTCATGGTTTGTTTTTTTCCTCAACGGTAAAATAGTCTATTGTCAAGCAGGGGACGGGCGGTTGTCTCGAATTAGCGATTATCTCCGCTACCATCGATTGCAAAAGCAACTGGATGACATGCGAATGGCATCTTTAGAATCCACTAACTCCCCAGAGTATGCCTATCTTTGGGGACTTTTGGAGCAAAACATTATCCCACCAAAAGTAGCTCGGACGATCATCCATGGATTAGTCCATGAGACACTATTCGACTTGTTAAGCTTACACCAAGGCAGTTTTATTTTTGATTTAGGTGCAGCCTTGGTTCCACAATTAACTACCTTGGAAATTACCCCCTTAGCTACCAAAATCACAAAAGAGGTACAAGAGTGGAAAAAATTATATCCACATATTCAATCACCAGAGCAATTACCAGTATTATCTGATATAGGCAGATTAAGATCTTCACTACCAGAACCTACAGTGAATAAGCTACAGAGTTGGGCAGATGGTAAAACCTCTTTACGCCAATTAGCCCGGTATCTGAATCGGGATATTTTGACAATTGCCAAAGCTATATATCCTTATGTACAACAGGGATGGCTACAACTCACCTATGCCAATACTGCTAATCAAAACCCTCAACCAAAAACCTGGCAGAAATCAATTCCACGACAAGGACGGATATTATGTATTGAGGATACTATCACAATTTGTGAGGCTGTAGAATTGATCTTGAAACCCAAAGGATATGAAGCTATTTCGATTACTAAACCTTTAGAGGCTTTGAGTTTTGTCTTTAACCTCAAGCCGGATTTAATTTTATGTGACATTGCCATGCCAGAGCTGGATGGATACGAGATTTGTGCTATGCTACGACACTCTACAGCATTTAGACTGATCCCAATTATTATGCTGACTGGTAAAGATGGATTTATCGATCGCGTCAGGGCTAGGATGATTGGAGCGACAGATTACTTGACTAAACCATTTACAGATAATGAATTACTAATGCTTGTAGAAAAATATATCAACACGGATTCTGGTATAGGAATATAAACAGAATAGAATGGTGATTTATGAAAATATGGGTGTAAAAAATGTTATCACAGAATCATCTAGCCCTAGAGAAATGTCCATATACAGTAACTTAGTCAAACGAATAGAAGTAATTTATACAATTAATGCACGGGGGGAAACAGGGAATGTTCCAAACGGGGACGTCTAAATCAGGAGGTAGATAGACATTTATGAGTACAGTGCTAATTGTAGAAGACAGTATTGCTCAAAGAGAGATGATTACAGACCTCCTGAAAGCTAGTGGCTTGCAAGTCACACATGCTGGTGATGGAGTAGAAGCTTTGGAAACAATTCAAAGCACGCCTCCCGATTTAGTGGTTTTAGATATTGTGATGCCGCGAATGAATGGGTATGAGCTTTGTCGGCGGTTAAAATCCGACCCTAAGACCCAAAATGTTCCTGTAGTGATGTGTTCCTCCAAAGGCGAAGAATTTGATCGTTATTGGGGTATGAAGCAAGGAGCAGATGCTTATATAGCAAAACCTTTCCAGCCAACTGAGTTGGTAGGGACAGTCAAGCAACTACTGCGAGGATAAGGATGAACTAACTATGGTCAGCAAACCAGATTTTTTAACTGGTAGTGGTCAAGATCAAGACCAATTTAGTCCAGAGTTACAAGTAGAGACACCTGAAGGTGAACTACATTTGCGGTTTTATATTGCTGCACATCAAGAATTTGCCCTGCAAGCGACAGGCATTCGCGAGGTAATTGAACTTGGACCTGATAGAATTACGCCCATTCCTAATGCTTCTCCATTACTTTTGGGTACCCTAAATTTACGAGGTCGAGTAATTTGGGTAGCCGATTTAGGTCAATTTCTGGGAGAAGTAACCTTGTTAAACACAGATCGAACTCTGATACCAGTGATTGCTATTGAAGAGCGAGACACAATAGTGGGTTTAGCTGTCGAAGAAATTGTTGGTATGGATTGGCGTGATGTGCAGGATTTAATGCCACCAAGTCAAGTTCCAGACACTATGGCTCCTTTTTTACGGGGTGAGTGGTTATTAGATAAAAATAAATATTTACGATTGCTGGATCAAACAGCAATTTTGCGTAGTGCACGGTGGGCAGGATGAAATTGGGAGGGAGGAAATGATAACTAGTATAGATGATCACAATTCGATGTACGAACAGGCAATGACAGCCTACATGGGCAGCAACTATGAAGCGGCTGCTGATTTAATCGATCAGGTAGTACAAAATTTTGCCGATGACCCTAACTCTCGTTTGTTACGGGGACATGTATATTACGTTTTACAGCAGTATGATATTGCTAGAGATGAATATCAACAAGTATTGCAATTGACCGATGAGCCAGCAACTACTAGCCAAGCTCACGATGGTCTGCAAAATATTGAGCAATATTTACTTTCATTAAGTGAGTATGGGTCCCAATTAGACCCTTATGAATCGATGAGTTCTACAGAGCTATCTAGTAACTCTATGGATGAATATCCCCTAGATGAAACAGATCTGTCAGATATAGGAATGACAGGGAGTATGGATAGTACCAGCTTTAACTTGAAATCTTTAAATGATTATCCAGCTTCTCTAGATACTCTAGGAGAATTGTCTTTAAGCGACCCTTTTGACATCTCAACTGGGATAGAAGAATTTGACGAAATACCAGATACCATAGCCATGGTAGATTTTGTGGATAATCCGTTTGCCTCACCTCCGCAATCTAAAGCTAGTGCTAGTAGTCTCTCAAAACCGTCAGAATTATTAGATTTACCTCCTTTCTTGCCAGAAGATATTACAGAATTCCATATTCAAAATTTCACAGGAGATGACCCTGCTTTTAATGTCGATGAAAACCTCGTAGCTAATAGTAATAACGACATTGATTATTCACCTTTTGCAGCAGCTGACTTGACAAATGAAAATCATCTGCAAAATCTTGTAGAGCCTGTGGGTAATGAATCAGACTTTGCTGCAGTGAAAAATAGCCAGGGAGAAGATAATTTTGTGCTTGCTAAAGAAAAGAAACAGGGGAACCTAGCTCAGGGAGCTACCGATTTAGCGGATAACAAAAAGGGTAAATTATCTGAGTTGGATAATAATTCACATCAGTTCAAGCAAGTAAAAGAGCCGATATCTTTAAATAGCTTGAACAACGATGAAATACCATCATCTTTTTTAAATAATAGTTTTGAGCCGCAGCAACAACAGATGCAAGTGGAGACAAACCACAAAAATAATAGTTTTGATGATGACAGTTTTGATTTAGAAGCATTTGAATCCGCTTTTGGTTCGGAAAGTTTCACCGGAGAGCCAATAAGTGCAAATAGTCATAATCTCAAAGGTGAAGATTCTAAAGGGGAAGTTTCTCAAAGTAGTCTTGAATTTTTAAACGAATTCGATGAATTTGATGACTTGGGAGATATTCCAGGCTTTGAATTGACAGGTAATTCTAGTTTCAGTGATGTATCGCTACTTGCCGATCAACCAGAAACTTCTAGAGATGCTTCTCCCAGTAAATTTATGAATTCTTCACTGGTCGATGATGACCGAGAAGAGGAATTATTCACAATTACTGGTTCCCAAGAAGTAGTTCCTAATTTTACACAAACCAATGTTTCTAAGATAGAACCCAATGTCACTGTTGAACAGGGTTTATTCGCTTTCTATGAAAATGCTTCTATGGACAAGAAGCAATGGTTTATTGCTGGAACTGTAGGTTTAGCTTCAGCAGTGGTCGTAGCGTTGGTCAATGCTATTTCCACATCAATTGCTCCACCTGGACAACGTGAATCAATGAAAAATTCAGGTACAGTGATGGTTTTAGCTGCTGGTATTGCTGGGGCTGCTACTGCGGGCTTTATGGGAAATCTCACACTCAGGGAAATTCGGCGTACAACTAAAGATTTACAAAATCAATTTGATGCTATCCGCCAAGGTAATCTCCATGCGCAAGCAACAGTCTATACGGAGGATGAATTGGGATACTTGGCTACTGGTTTTAATGATATGTCACGGGTAATTTTTACCATCACGAATGAGGCCCAACGTAAAGCCAGAGACCAAGAAGAAGATAAAGAAACTCTCCAACGCCAAGTAATTCGTCTACTAGATGACGTAGAAGGTGCTGCTAGAGGGGATTTGACAGTACAAGCTGAAGTAACAGCTGACGTACTTGGAGCAGTCGCGGATGCATTCAACTTAACAATCCAAAACTTGCGGGATATTGTGCAACAGGTGAAATTTGCGGCGCAGCAAGTAACAAAAGGATCAACTAACTCTGAAACTTTTGCCCGTGCTTTATCTAGTGACGCTTTAAGGCAAGCAGAAGAGTTAGGTGTAACGTTAAATTCTGTGCAAGTTATGACTGAGTCTATTCAACGGGTAGCAGAAGCAGCTAGAGAAGCTGAATCTGTGGCTCATGATGCTAGTACGATCGCGCTCAAGGGTGGAGAAGCTGTGGAAAATACTGTGGCGGGTATTTTGGAAATCAGGGAAACTGTCGCAGAAACAACGCGTAAAGTCAAGAGGTTAGCAGAATCCTCCCAAGAAATCTCGAAAATTGTCGCGTTGATTTCCCAAATTGCTTCTAGAACCAACTTGTTGGCACTAAATGCTAGTATTGAAGCAGCAAGAGCTGGAGAAGCAGGACGTGGGTTCGCCATTGTGGCAGATGAAGTCCGGCAATTAGCGGATAAGTCTGCTAAGTCATTAAAGGAAATCGAACAGATAGTTATGCAAATTCAGAGCGAAACTAACTCTGTAATGTCAGCTATGGAAGAAGGGACTCAACAGGTAATAAAAGGAACTAAGTTAGCGGAGGAAGCCAAGCGATCGCTAGAGAATATTATTCAGGTAGCGAATCGGATTGACACCCTTGTGCGCTCAATTACCAGTGATACTGTTGAACAGACTGAAACTTCCAGAGCTGTAGCTCAAGTAATGCAATCAGTGGAACTTACAGCGCAAGAAACATCTCAGGAAGCACAACGAGTTTCCGGTGCTCTCCAACAACTGGTGGGCGTGTCGCGTGACTTAATTTCCTCCGTAGAACGTTTCCGTGTGGAAACCGTAGAATCAAGGTAAAAGGCAAGCAACAAGAAGGCAATTTGTACTTTGTCTTTTACCCTCTCAGTTTACTTTTTGTCCTTTCTTTTACCTTTTAACTTGTGACTATGCAACCGGAACAACAACAGCGGATTTTAGGTTACTTCCTTGAAGAAGCTAGAGACCACCTGAACACTATTGAACAGGGATTGCTAAATCTTCAAGGTACTCTGAATGACCCAGAAATGATTAACGAAGTCTTTCGGGCGGCTCACTCGATCAAAGGAGGAGCAGCCATGCTGGGTCTGAATAGTATCCAACATACATCTCATCGTTTGGAAGATTGCTTTAAAATTCTCAAAGAGCGTCCTGTTCAGATTGACCAAAAATTAGAGTCTTTGTTTCTAGGTGTTGCGGATACTTTAAAGTCGCTATTAGACCATCTAGGTAGTCCATTTGGCCTATCGGAAGACGCAGCAAAGAATCTGATGTCGGAAACTGAGCCAGTGTTTGAATGGTTAAATGAGCATCTAGAATTACTAGTCCAGCAAGGTAGTAATGGAGTCACCGAGACGCATCTTCAACCAATTTATGCTGAAGTTGGAACATCGATGCAAGCAAGCACTAAATCATATCAAGCTACATCTTATCCACAGTCTCGTACAGGCTCAGAACAGCTAACATCCCCTAACAAAAGTCAAGGCTGGGCTGAGTTTCAAAATCAAGTCCTGAAAACTTTGCGGGAAATGTTACAGGTATTTAAGCAATCTGCCACAACTTTATCCCGACAAAATCTCCAGCAATGTTGTTACAAATTAGTCAATCTAGGCCAAGAATATAATTTGTCAAATTGGTGTGATTTATGTCAAGAAACAGCATCAGTTATCATTAATCCGCAAAATACTTATCCCACTTTAGCTAAAGTAGTTATTACTGAAATCAAGCGCGCCCAAGAATTAGTTATCCAAGGTAGAGAATTAGAAATTACTATTAGTCAGGAACTAAGATCGCTGGAAGTCTCACAAGAAACAGCATCCAGTTTTGACATGCTCGCTGTACAGCCAGATCAGCATGTAGATGCGGTTACTGTACCCCAAAAGACAGAAAAAACTCATCCATTGAGACAATCTCAGCTAGCAGTTACTAAAGATAGTGCTGCTATTAAATCATCAGTAAGTAAAGCAGATGTTGTACATACTCTGACAGCTAACTCTTTATTCAATCGCGAAGATGCGACTATAGTAAGTAGTAATCTTGACCCTCATGGACCAGAGGTGGGGATAGCAGAATTAAATACTCTAGCGGATTTATTTGAAGGTCAAAGCCCGGAACTAGATGAACCTTGGCAGCAAGAAGAAGTAATAGACACCCCAACTACTAGTAGTGAAACAGGGAGTAGCAATTACAATATTGAGGACACAGATGAGGACTTAGCAGAATTACTGTCGTTTGATAGCGATCAAATTAAACAACAGTCTTCAGTAACTCCCCAGGCTACAGAAGATTTGAATTTACTTTTTGGTGATGGCTTCTCAGAACAAGAAACTTTAGAATCTCAAATACCAGTAATAGTAGTTTCTCAAGAATTACAACAATCTGAGCCAAAAAGCACTCCCGAAGTTACTGACGAAGATGACGCAGAAATTGCAGAACTACTCGGTCTAGGTGTAGAAGACGAGGAAATTCCATCACCTATAAGAGAATTAGGTCAACAGGAAGTTGAAACCGTTACATTTGCCAATTTAGAGCTTTTTTCTCCACCCGAAGAAAATTTTGCAGATTTATTATTAGATATTAATCTAGAACCTGTTCATATTGAGCCATTAGCAGAAATTTCTTTGATAGATGCTGTCCAATCTGAACTTGTACAACCGCCAGAAGAGTCTATTTCTTTTGATAATTTGTTTGGTGACATAATAGAAGATATTATCCCACAAGCAACCAACGAGCTAGAGGTTGAGGATATTTTTGCTACTGTTAGTCCTGCAGAATCTGCGACTACAGATGATAATGATGAATTAGATAATTTCTGGGAGCAAGCAAATACACTGCCACCAGAGGGAGAATATCTTTTAATTGAGCAAAATGAACAAAATATAGGACAAGCGCTAGAGGAAAGCTTACTCGCAAGTGCATCTACTGAGGAAGGGCTAATTGAGACTCAACAATCTATCCCGGCTACTCTTATAGACTTTGAAGATTTTGACCTCAATTTCCAGCAACAGGAACAACATCTAGATTTAATCCTCTCATCTGCAGAACTACCTGCTGACGATTTATTTGCTGATTTTACAGATCCTCAATCTCCTCCTATAAGTACGAGCCATAATACACCATTATTAGAGGAGTTAGATAGTTTAGACCCGCAGTTAGAAGTATTAGACTTTTTCCCAGAATTAATTAATCAATCTCTAGAGGAGCCAACACTTACTCCAGCACTTGCTGAACCAGATATAAGTACAGATGGTACAGATGGAGTAGACTTTGATTTATTTGATGGTTTAGAAGATAGTAGTAATGAAAATGAATTATTTCCTGATGAATTATTTCCTGATAAAAGTCTAGTAATAGAAGATACAACCTATATTCAGGATGATATTACGGTTGTAGAGACACCTACGATCACTGACGATATTAATTATGATTTATTTGGTACTGAAGATGCTTTAGAACTTCAATTAGATAGTCAAGTAGCATCCGATATTTTACTTGATACCTTTGATATTCCAGAAATTGATGATTTAATTCCAACTCCAGAAGTGGATTTTAACGATTATCTATCGTTAGAGGAAGAATCCATCCCAGAGTCAAGTGTTCTAGAAGAAGAATTATTTGCTTCTGTAGATTCTGTAGATAACAATAACTTGGCATCAGTTGAACAGTTCACAAAAACTTCTCTGAGCGGAGGAATCGAAGTAACTTTAGCCAATGATTTTGAGGATTTGGATTTAATAGAAGAATTTGGTATTTCGGATCTAGCAGCAGATCCAGTTGAGGAATCTACATTAGTTGATTTAAGCAGCGATGAATCGGAAAAATATCTATCTGAGGTAGGAGATGAACCTCTAGATTCTTTTGCCGAATTAGAGATGTTCTTAGACGATCTTGACCTAGAAGTAGGGGAAGAACCCAATTTATTAGTAGAGTCAGGCGAGGATTTACAATTGGCTACCCAAAGTGTAGTAGTTGTGTCAACAGAAGATGAAGCTTCTATATCAGATGGCTTTGGGGAATTAGAAGCATTATTAGAGATTCCACCTCATGATTTTATTGCTGATACAGATTTCGATGATTTAGAACAATTGCTGAACATAGACAGTGATCAAGCACCAGAAATCCCTCAAGTGGCGATCGCTTACGAGAATACACATTTAGCCACTGCTGATCCTCATCATCAGCAGGGTCATGAATTTAGCGATTTCCAAGATATTCTGGAAAAAGCAAATCAAACAATGTCCAACCCACCAGTTGGAGCGACAAGACCAAGCACGACTAAATCGCTGCGGGGAAATACTCGTAGTATAGCTATTGAAGAAACCATGAAGGTTCCAGTTAAGCAACTGGATGAAATGAGCAACTTAGTCGGGGAATTGGTAGTCAATCGGAATACCTTGGAACAAGACCATGAGCGACTCCGACAGTCATTAGATAACTTACTCATTCAAGTCCAACATCTCTCAGATGTGGGAGGAAGAATGCAGGAGTTGTATGAGCGATCGCTTTTAGAGGCGTCACTGCTAGCTAGTCGGAGGTCGCGTGACAATGGAAGTGCAGCAGCGCGACATGCACAAGATCGAGGTTTCAACGAATTAGAGATGGACCACTTTACACTTTTCCATACTCTTTCTCAAGAAACGATCGAATATATTGTCCGAGTCAGGGAATCAGCGAGTGATATAGACTTCGTAACGGAAGAAACGGAACGTGTTGCTCGACAGTTTCGCCAAGTAACTACTCAGTTACAAGAGGGACTAACTAAAGCGCGAATGGTTCCTTTTACGCAAGCTGTTGATCGCTTACGAAGAGGTGTACATGACAATGCCCACAAGTACAATAAACAGGTAAGATTAGTCACCGAGGGCGAAGATACATTAATCGATAAGATGATTGTTGATAATCTGAATGACCCTCTGACGCACATGGCGAATAATGCGATTTCTCATGGTATAGAAACTCCAGAGGTTCGCAAAGCATCTGGTAAACCGCCTGAAGGTAAGATTACTATTCACGCTTTCCATCAAGGTAACCAAACTATAATTTCAGTAAGTGATGATGGTGCAGGTATCGACCATCATAAAGTCAAAGCTAAAGCACTAGCAAAAGGCTTAATTTCACCAGAACAAGCTAAACAAATGTCTCGCCTAGATGTTTATGAACTCTTGTTTAAACCAGGTTTTAGTACTGCGGACCAAGTTGATGAACTGATGGGACGGGGTATTGGTATGGATGTGGTGAATAAATCTATTAATGAGATCCGGGGTACAGTCACTACAGATTCGGTTATAGGTAAAGGAACAACCTTCACAATTCGTGTACCATTAACGCTGAGTATTTGTAAAGCTCTATGCTGCCTTTCCGATAAGGCGAGAATCGCTTTCCCAATGGATGGTGTGGAAGACACATTAGATATACCTGAGAAGGATATCCAGCGAGATGCTGAGGGACAATCGTTTATTCAGTGGCGAGACACTGTACTACCATTTAAACCACTGAAAGAAATTTTGGCGTTGAATCGCCAGATCAGTCGCAGTAATGTCGTCTATGGAGGAACCAGAGATGATGACATGGTTTCAGTGATCGTAGTCCGTTCTGGAAGTTCCATGGTAGCTCTACAGATCGATCAAGTCTTGAATGAACAAGAAATTGTAATTAAGCAATTTGAAGGACCAGCGCCTAAACCCGGTGGAGTAGCAGGGGCGACGGTTCTGGGGGATGGGCGAATTATGCCGATCGCTGATGTGCTAGAAATTATTGATATCTTCTATGGTAAGATGCCTCAGCAAATTGGTGGTATTGTTTGGCCAATGAAAACTACTCCACCTATACCTGTGGAAATTCCAGTTGTCAAGATTGATCCGACGGTATTGATTGTTGACGACTCGATTACGGTTCGAGAGTTACTTTCTCTTACCTTTACCAAAGCAGGTTATCGGGTTGAGCAAGCGCGTGATGGTCAAGAAGCATGGGATAAACTGCGATCTGGTCTACCTTGCGATATCATTTTCTGTGATATTGAGATGCCTCGCTGTGATGGACTCGCTTTGCTTTCAATGATTCAAAAAGATAATAATCTGAATCAATTACCAATCGCTATGCTTACCTCACGTGGAGCAGATAAGCATAGACAAATGGCAATCCAACTTGGTGCTAGTGGTTACTTTACTAAACCATATTTAGAGGAAGCATTACTAGAAGCTGCTTCGCGGATGCTCAAAGGTGAAAAGCTAGTTAGTTAATGTTTGATCAAATTCAAACTTAATTGGGAAGATTATGTTGCGTTATCTTTCCTAATATCACGCTATAATCTTTTTCTAAGCAAAAAAAACTTCATCCTTTAGACGTATTGAAAACCCCGTCATTTTTCGCGAGAATATCCTTAATAATAGAAGTGTCACTAAAAATAATTATGAATAGACGCACTTCTATCATCTAGAATCGCGCAGAATAATTCACATTTCATCATACTTAGGACATAAATTAGAACATAAATTGGTATTACTAAAAGCTGATCTGCGGATGCTGAAAGGTGGAGAGTCAGGTCAATTATCTAGCAATATCTATCTGGAGACATAAATTATCAAGATAGATGAGCGTTAGCTTGAACTTGAGCTACTATTAATAGTAGTCTGGGAGTCTGTGCGCGCAATATATATAGGGGTTTTGAGATGTTAGAGCCTTTATGGGTATCACAGCTAGTTATAGACGCATTAAACCAGAAAAATTTGCAGAACTTCAGAACAATCCTCAAGTAGCAGCATCTTTCTTTGAGTGGGATGAAGATTCTTACGGGATTGAGGGGATTGATATATATCGTAGCGAAAATAAAGAAAACTACTTTAGCCTTGAGAAAGATTGGCACGCACTACATTTTCTTCTTACTGGGGATACAAGTATGAGTATGGAAGAAAATACTCAAGTATTACCCCCTCTTTGTAATGTAGTCATTGGAGGTACACCAACGGAGTTTGACGCAACTTATGGATTTGTCCGGTACCTGACACCAGAAGAGGTTCGAGAAGTTGCTGATGCTTTAAGTCAAATTTCTGCTGAAGAATTGAAAGGACGGTTTAATCCTAATCTATTTAAACAAGGAGATATTTATCCTGGTGGTGATGGATGGGATGAGGATCAGATAGAATTTTTGCTTAATGAATTATATCCAGAATTGCTAGAGTTTTTCCAAAAAGCTGCTAAAGAAGGTGATATTATGTTGCTCTCGTCTAACTAATCTGTTTTTTTGGTGAAAGACTCTGACGGAAGTGACTCCAAAAATTGCCTAAAGTATCGGCTAGCTATTTGGGTAAAATAGTCATCAGCTGACAATTTCACATTTTCAAGGAATCTCTGGTATTATGGCGCGTCTAGCACTGCTGAGTGTATCTAACAAAACTGGTATAACAGACCTAGCTCATTGCTTGGTAGAAGAATTTGGCTTTGATATCATTAGCAGTGGAGGAACAGCCCAAACTCTGAAAGATGCAGGAATCCCTGTAACTAAGGTTTCTGCTTATACGGGTTCACCAGAAATTTTAGGCGGTCGGGTAAAAACTCTCCATCCCCGAATTCATGGGGGAATCCTAGCACGACGGGATGTTGAACAGGATTTAATCGATTTGGCGGATAACCAAATCAATCCCATTGATTTGGTCGTAGTGAATCTCTACCCTTTTATCCAAACGATCGCTCAACCGAATATCACTCTATCAGACGCAATTGAGCAAATCGACATCGGTGGACCAACTTTATTAAGAGCATCAGCGAAGAATTTCGCTCATCTAACAGTATTGTGTGACTACGATCAATATGCTGATTATTTGGTTCAATTACGCCAAAATGGGACACCATCTTTAGAATTTCGGCAAAAATGCGCTCTCAAGGCATTTTTGCACACTGCTAATTATGACCAGGCGATCGCTTCCTATCTCACCAAAATCCAACCGGGAGAATTACCCGCACAATACACTCTATCTGGTGAGAAAATTCAAACTCTGCGATATGGCGAAAATCCCCACCAAATAGCAGCTTGGTACGAAACAGAAACGACATCCACAGGATGGGGATCTGCTACTAAACTCCAAGGTAAGGAACTCAGCTACAATAACTTAGTAGACCTAGAAGCAGCTAGACGGATTATTACCGAATTTAAAGATAGTCCCACAGCAACAATCATTAAGCATACCAATCCTTGTGGTACTGCTGAAGCTAGTAATATTTCCCAAGCATATCAAAAAGCCTTTAATGCTGACTCAACATCCGCTTTCGGGGGAATTGTGGCGCTGAATCGCCCAATTGATGCACCTACAGCTAGAGAGTTAACCAAAACTTTTTTAGAATGTGTGGTCGCGCCTGGTTGTGAAACCGACGCGGAGGAAATTTTGGCTAAAAAAAGCAATGTGCGCGTTTTGATATTACCTGATTTACTCAGTGGACCTAAAGAAATAATCAAAGCGATCGCCGGTGGTTTCTTAGTACAAACAGCTGATGATTTGGTCGCTGACCCCAAAAAATGGCAGATTGTTACCGAGAACAAACCCAATGAAACTGATTTAGCTGAATTACTATTCGCTTGGAAAATATGTAAACATGTGAAATCAAATGCTGTTGTGGTGACGAGCGATCGCACTACTTTAGGAATTGGTGCTGGTCAAATGAACCGAATTGGTGCTTTGCAAATCGCTTTAAAACAAGCAGGAGAAAAAACTTTCGGAGCATATCTAGCCAGTGATGGCTTCTTTCCCTTTGATGATTCTGTCAGAGCAGCTGCTACTGCTGGAATTAGAGCGATTATTCAACCAGGGGGATCGTTACGAGATAAAGAAGTGATCCACACAGCAAATGAGTTGGGTTTAATAATGTTATGTACAGAGGTGCGCCATTTTCTCCACTAGATTGGCTATCCCACAATTTACTTGCTATTTTCTAATTCAGGTGATAGGATAACCTAGTGTGTGAGGAGCAATTTAAAAGATAAAAAGCGCTTGGGGTGGAAACAAGGTAACACTCCCAAGCGTTTTTGTCTTTTAACCAACAAATATGAGATCACAAGAAAACAGCATCAAATTTAACAAACCTGCTTTACAAAAAAAGTACTTGCCATTCCATTCAACCAGTGATAATATGAATTTGTGTGTGAGGAGTAAAGTTCAAAAAGCATCTGGGGTGGAAACAAGGTAACACTCCCAGGTGCTTTTTGCATTATTGACTATTTCCCATATTTTCTACATCTAACTGAACTTTTAACCCATCATTCTCATTTGCATTTTCAATTGCTGGTTGTAATATGATGGTGTCATCTGGAAAAGATAGAAAAGGTAATTTCTGGGAAATTGCTTTTTTAGCTCTGCGATTGGGCGAGATATTTGCAAAATCTTGTTCAAAAAATTTTCCGAAGTCATCTTCAGTGTTTCTCTGGTCGATGTTGACTAGAGAATTACCCTGTAAGGTGAAACTCGAGTCTGTTTTAGTTATGGGTGACTGAGCATACACCACAGTTTCCCAGATGTAGAGAACAGCTAATGTTATTAACGTAGCAGCAATTTTTACTTTCATGGTTTATCCTGACCCTGATTGAGATTGTATTTTAAGTAAATCGTCAAACAAGTGATGAAATAAGTAAGATTTTTCCTCAGAATATGGAAATATACCTTAAATAAAATTATACTTCTAAACTATGAATGCACAAAGAGGAAAAGTTTACCTCGTCGGTGCTGGTCCAGGGAATATAGACTATCTGACTCTTAAAGCTAGTCGGTTATTAGCTATTGCTGAAGTTTTGGTTTACGATGCTTTGGTGGATGAAGAATTATTAAATTGTGTTTCTGTTGATTGTCTCAAACTATATGTGGGAAAACGTGGTGGTCAACCCAGCACTCCTCAAAGTGAAATTAATAGTTTATTGGTAAAGCACTGCTTGACAGGTAAACAAGTTGTCAGATTAAAGTCAGGGGACCCTTTCATTTTTGGACGTTGTACCACAGAAATTGGGGCGCTGAAAGACTCTAATTGTGATTTTGAAGTTGTTCCTGGGATTTCTTCAGCCCTAGCTGCTCCATTACTCGCGGGAATACCCCTCACCGACCCAGTTCTGAGCCGCTGCTTTGCTGTACTCACCGCCCATGACCCAACTGCTTTAGATTGGGAAGCACTTTCTCGGATAGACACTTTAGTTATCTTAATGGGCGGTCAGCATCTAGAAGCAATTGTTCATCAGCTATTAAGATATGGGCGTTCCCCATCTACATCTATCGCTATCATCAAGCGGGCTGGAACTTCAGAGCAAAGAGTTTGGCAAGGTGATATTTCTAATATTATCCTCCAAACTGCGGGGATATCTCTATCCCCAGTGGTAATTGTGGTTGGGGAGGTTGTCGCCCTCAGCAAATACCTTTAATCTGGGATAATCAACAAATAAACCTGGTTTTGTCCAATTTCTTCCTTCCCTATCGTGGATATTCAGCTTTCTTCCCTTGCTGGTACAACTATTTTAGTCACCCGTTCAGCTGGACAGTCGCATCAATTTAGCGATCGCCTGCGCGCTTGCGGTGCTCAAGTCATAGAAATGCCTACTTTAGAGATTGGACCACCTACTAGTTGGCAAGTTTTGGACGAGGCGATCGCCAATTTATCTACTTTCCATTGGTTAGTTCTCACCTCCACTAATGGTGTGGAATACTTTTTGGCGAGACTAAATCAGCTTGATCAAGACCATCATGGTTTAACTGGGGTCAAAATTGCGGTTGTGGGTGAGAAAACAGCCCAAAGTCTCAGACAACAAGGATTAGAACCAGATTTCATCCCACCTAACTTTGTCGCTGACTCTTTAGCAGCAAACTTCCCCGAAGTACTCACAGATAAAAAGATTTTATTTCCGCGAGTGGAAACGGGTGGAAGGGAAGTTTTAGTCAAACAACTAACAGAGCGAGGTGCGCAAGTAATTGAAGTTCCCGCTTACGAATCTTGCTGTCCCCAAAGTATTCCTCCTATAGCTGAATTTGCTTTAATCAATCAGACCATCAATGTGATTACCTTTGCTAGTTCCAAGACAGTGAAAAATTTCTTTCAGTTAACCCATCATATACATCTCCTAAATCCAGAAACTTACTTAAGGGGAATTTGTCTGGCTTCCATTGGACCCCAAACATCAAAAACTTGTTATGAGTTATTTGGACGTGTCGATGTAGAAGCTGAAGAATATACTTTAGAGGGATTAACCCAAGTATTAATTAAATGGCGCAACGGTTAATTGGATTGACTGGAGGTATTGCTACAGGAAAAACTACTGTAGCTAATTATTTGGCGAGCACTTATAATTTACCGATTTTGGATGCTGATATTTATGCGCGCCAAGCAGTCGCTTTGGATTCGCCAATTTTAGAGGCGATCACTCAACGTTACAACCAGAAAATATTACTCCCGGACGGGAACTTAAATCGGTCAAAGTTGGGAGAGATTATTTTTTCCCAACCAAAAGAACGTCATTGGCTAGAAGGATTAATCCATCCCTACGTCAGAG
>Ga0127504_1103893_pt1 | contig 19897 bp, 16 predicted proteins | sample S1TSphfallaxMT_FD_94194 | JGI IMG/M metagenome (GOLD analysis project Ga0127504, IMG submission 94194) | Peat moss associated microbial communities from Sphagnum species from Minnesota, USA - S1T2_Fa - Sphagnum fallax MT (Eukaryote Community... | ecosystem: Host-associated > Plants > Peat moss >...
AAGTAACATAGAAATAAGACAATAAATAATAAGGAGGGTGCGTTACACCAAAACACACCCGACGTATTCTAGAATTTTACGATTCTACAGCCAATTTTGGGCGATGTTGTATCCACGGATTGGCTGCTTCTAGTTGAGCCGCTAGACTAATCAAAGTAGACTCAGCTGCGGGTTTACCAATTAGTTGTATAGCGATGGGTAACCCATTACTGTCGAAACCAACAGGAATAGCGATCGCAGGTAATCCAGTCGCATTGGCGATGGGACAAGGAGCAATCCAGTTAATAATCTTGTGGAATGTTTCCTCTGGACCCAAATCAGCCCATTCACCCACCAGAATTGGCGGATGTAAATAAACTGGTAATAGCAATACATCCACAGTTTCCCAAAAGGCGATTATTTGTCGGGACACCATTTGCATTTGAGCTACCCCTTCTAAAAATTCAGGTACCGAACCAACTCCAGATAGTAAGAAACGATTCAAGGGTTGTAAAGCTTCTGCTGGTAGTCCCGCAACAGCTACTCCAGCTTTCCAAACAACTTGAAATGGTTCTACCAAACCGCTAAAATCTGGATGTTCTTCTGTGATTTGATGACCTAATTGCTCTAGCAACTTTACTGTTTGCAAAACCCCTGCTGCACAAATAGCATCAGCTTTTCCCAAAGGAGGAATATTAGTACTAAAAGCAATCCGCAAATTCTCGACTTTTGTTTGCGTCGCAGCCAGAAATGATGGTTCTGGGTCAGGTAACCAATAGGGATCGCCAGTCACATAACCAGATATCACATCCAACATCGCCGCCGCATCCGCTACAGTCCGCCCAATTGGTCCATTTACAGCAATTCCCGCTAGGCGATCGCCCCCTGGTGCTCTGGTAACTCTTCCTCTTGATGGTTTGATCCCCACCACCCCACAGCAAGCAGCAGGTCCCCTAATCGAACCACCACCATCGGAACCTTGGGCGATCGCACATAATCCAGCTGCTAGGGATGCTGCTGCTCCACCACTAGAACCACCAGGAGTATAGGCTAAATTCCAGGGGTTTCTCGCTGGCGGAAATCCCATTGGCTCAGTGTAAGGAAATGAGCCTAATTCAGAAGTTGCCGTTTTCCCCAAAATGATAAATCCAGCTTGTTTAATCTGAGTGACTACACCATCGTCATATTTAGCTATATTATTTAATAACGCAGGACTACCATAAGTACAGACTACACCTTCGACAGGATTCAAGTCCTTGATGGAAATGGGTACGCCGAAAAATTGTGGGAATTCTGTATTCGTCGTCAGCAACTCTGTTTTGGCTTTAGCGTCAGCGATCGCTAAATCTGCTGTTACTGTAAAATAGCTACCTAGTTGGGGATTTAGACGTTGAATCCGGTCTAAATACAATTCTACCAACTCTAAGGGCGATACTTCTCGACGACGGATTAATTTAGCTAATTCTAGTGCTGGAGTAAAGGCTATATCAATTTCATTCATTTTTATTTTTATGTTTACTTTAGTTTCATGTTACAGAAAAAAGACTGTAGGGGAAAAAGAAAGAATATATTTTCAGGATATACCCTACACCCTACATACACCCTACACCCTAGTTTATAATCATGACCAATTTTAATGCTGATATTATTGCGGAAAGACAAGCACTCCTGAAGAAATATTCTCAAATATCCTCTTGGGAACAAACGATTGTCCAGTTATGCTCGTTAATTTATGAGCCGGTGAAAAGAACTACATTTATGACTTGCTTGAATCCAATGACTGCTGGTATAGAAAACTATCAGCCTGCAAGTATAAATACAATACTCAATAAGTTAATTAAAGCCAATTTGTTAATTGAAAAAAGTGGACATATTCAATGTCACCCATTATTAGTAGAGATCGTTACACGCGAAACTATTGAAGCGGGATGTTTGAATTTTATGATCAGTGTAGTAGAGAAAGAAATACCAATATCAACTTATGGCTCCAATGGTAGACGGGTTTTCTCGAACAAAACCCGATTACTCAGGGAAGTTCGCTTTGGTATTTATCGTCAAGATATAGCTTTTATTAATAAGCAAATTGAAGATTACAATCAATACAATTCTTCTTCCAAGGACAAAATTTATTTAGATGAGGTATTACGGGTTGTCTGTAATAATCCATTTGATCAAGATTGGTTTTGTAGCTTATCCCCAGAATTATTTGAAATTGCCATAGTTGCGATCCTATCCAATGCGACATTGACAATATCTCCCGCAGATGAAGCATTCGATCTGCTGTGCGATCGCTGCTCTGAAGCAGGATCAAACTGCTCAGATTCTTTACGTTTGATATTGACAGAACAGCTTATCCTCCGGGGAAATTTGCAATCCGCACAGCATCATCTTAACCGGATATCTGATGACTATCGCCAAGAAGCTCAATTTCTCCAAGCATGGTTGGTATTTTTGCATGGTGATCATGCAAAAGCCCTAGAAATTTATACTTCTGCGCTGAAAACCACCAAAAAAACTAAAACCAAGCAGAAAATTAATTTTCCTTCTCTGAGTGGATTAATTTTTGTCTTAGCTCTACTAAAAGATGGTTCGGGCGATCGCTTGCGAGAAGCAGAGAACTATACTAATTCTAGTATTCGCCAATCAAACAATTGGTTTAGAAACCCTTATACATTATTACAATGTGCAATTAAGCAGCAACTGGGTGATATAGCTCAAAAAGATTCTATTCTCAACACCTTGATCAACAACGGAACTGGAAGTCAACATGTAGGTGCTTTGTTTTCCTACCTATCTGTTTACTGGGTAAATCCTGAAGTCGCCAAAAAACATTTACCCAATAACGTTGAATCATTCTATCTACAAGCTGAATTGGGTGGATACCATTGGCTTTCAATGTCAGCAGCAGAGCTATTAGCTAAACTCAAACCTCGGAGTAATTACCGACAGCAAGCTCTAGAATTGCGTCAAGATAGTAGCATATCTCTTGTACTACCTGACTTAATCAAGTCTAAGGAAGCTTGGGAATTATGTTTAAACGCACTAGTAAATCTAGACAAAGAACCACAGACAATTACTAAAACTGAATCAGAGTCGCGGTTAGCCTGGTTTATTACGTTGTATTCCCAACGGTGTGTTATCCAACCTCGCGAACAAAAAGTAAACGCTAAGGGTGTTTGGAGTAAGGGTCGTCCCATATCACTCAAACGCTTAAAAAGTAATTTAGATGAATTCGATTATCTCACACCTCAAGATTTTAAAGTATGTTCATGTATTGAAGCAACCTATGACTCTGGATATTATGGAAAAACTGATTATAACTTGAATGACAGAGCGATCGCGGCGCTGATTGGTCATCCTTGTGTTTTCTGGGAGGATGTTCCCAATAATCATGTAGAAATAGTCAAGGGAGAACCAGAACTAATAGTCAAAAAAGAAGCGGAAGACCAGTTAATCTTAGAATTTTCCCCCAAGATTCAAGATACAACTACTGTGATTACAATCAAAGAAACTCCTTCACGGATTAAGGTAATTGAGATTAATCCTGAATATCGCCGGATTGGAGAAATTATTGGCAAAGAAAACCGATTAGTAGTGCCTATAATCGCTAAAGAAAGAGTTCTAGCAGCAATTAGCGCTGTATCGGGAATCGTCACTATCCATTCCGATATTGGCGGAGAAATGGAAACAGCCCAAGAAGTAGTTGCGGAAAGTAAACCTCATATCCATTTATTAATTGCCAATGGAGGGCTGAAGGTATCCGCCCTAGTCCGTCCCTTTGGTCAAGGGGGATCTTATTTCCGTCCAGGTACAGGCGGGGAAACAATAATTGCCGAGATAGATGGTAAGCGTCTGCAAACTAGACGGAATTTAGATTTGGAAAAGACTTTAGTTAAGGGCGCGATCGCAGCTTGTCCTACTCTAGTACGCCAAGAAGAACAAGAGGGAGAATGGTTAATCCCAGAAACAGAGGACTGTTTATCTTTTTTATTAGAACTACAAGCACTAGAAGATAATGTCGTAGTGGAATGGCCAGAAGGGGAGAAACTCAAGATATCTCATCACGCTGGTCTGAACGATTTTAAATTGGCAATTCAACGTCAGAATGACTGGTTTGCAGCTAGTGGAGAGTTGAAATTAGACGATAGTTTAGTCCTGGATATGCAAAGGCTGATGGAATTGCTAGCGCAAACTCCCAGTCGGTTTATCCCCCTTGGTCAAGGTGAGTTTTTAGCCTTGACGCAAGAATTTCGCCAACGTCTAGATGAGTTACGCACTTTTTCTGAGAAACATGGGAAAGGGGTACGGTTTCACTCACTAGCAACGTTGGCTTTAGGCGATATAGTAGACCAAGTGGGTAACCTGGAAGCAGATAAGCATTGGAAGGCGCATACTAAGAAGTTAAAGGAAATGCAGAACCTCCAACCTGAGTTACCTTCAACGCTGAAAACTGAATTACGAGATTATCAGTTAGAAGGTTTTCAGTGGTTATCCCGTTTGGCTTATTGGGGAGTCGGTGCTTGTTTAGCTGATGATATGGGTTTGGGTAAGACGGTTCAAGCTTTAGCTTTAATCCTATCTCGTGCGTCTGGAGGACCAACTTTAATTGTTGCGCCGACTTCTGTTTGTATTAACTGGGTAAGTGAAGCCCAAAAATTCGCTCCCACACTGAATGTAATCCAATTTGGTAGTGGCGATCGCCAAAAAATCCTGGATAAATTGCAGCCATTGGACATGTTAATTTGTAGTTACGGTTTGTTACAGCAGGAAGATGTGGCGCAGATGTTAGCCCAGGTGGAATGGCAAACTATTGTTCTGGATGAAGCGCAATCGATTAAAAACTTTAATACTAAACGCTCACAAGCAGCAATGAGTCTTCAAGCTGGTTTCAAACTGATTACAACTGGAACTCCCATAGAAAACCATTTGGGTGAGTTGTGGAATTTATTCCGCTTTATCAATCCTGGACTACTTGGGTCTTTGGAAAACTTTAACCAGCGCTTCGCTTTCCCAATTGAAAGATTTCAGGAAAAATCAGCCCGTCATAAATTGAAGAAACTGATTCAGCCGTTTTTATTGCGCCGGACTAAAAATCAAGTCCTCCAAGAATTACCTTCGCGCACAGAAATTACCTTATATGTGGATTTGAGTCCTGAAGAAATCGCTCTATACGAAACATTACGCCGGGATGCGATCGCCAAATTGAATGATAGTGAAGCAAGCGCAGGCTCTAAACATTTGCAAGTGCTTGTAGAGATTATGAAACTCCGGCGCGCTTGCTGTAATCCTAGCTTAGTTATGCCTGATCTACCACTCAAGAGTTCTAAATTACAAGTTTTTGGAGAAGTTCTGAGCGAGCTACTAGAAAACCGCCATAAAGCGTTAGTTTTTAGTCAGTTCGTTGACCATCTACATATCATCCGCGATTATTTAGATCAGCAAAAAGTCAATTATCAATATTTAGATGGTAGTACTCCCACAGCAGAACGGAAAAAACGCGTTGATGCTTTTCAATCAGGTGTAGGAGATGTTTTTTTGATTAGCTTAAAAGCAGGTGGTACAGGATTAAATTTGACTGCGGCTGATTATGTGATTCATATGGATCCCTGGTGGAACCCCGCAGTTGAAGATCAAGCTTCTGACCGCGCTCATCGCATTGGACAGCAACGTCCCGTCACAATTTATCGGTTAGTCGCCAAAAATACGATTGAAGAAAAAATTGTAGATTTACACCACCAGAAACGAGATTTAGCCGATAGCTTATTAGAAGGTACTGATGTCAGTGGAAAAATCTCTACAGAAGCTCTATTACAATTAATCTACAATCAATAGAAACCCTACACCCCACACCCTAGTTCACTGTCAAAATCTCGTAACCATTTTCTGTAACTAATACTGTATGCTCGAATTGAGCCGATAAAGAACCATCCACAGTTACCGCTGTCCATCTGTCAGGTAAAATCCTGGTAACTTTAGAACCAGCATTCAGAATCGGCTCAATTGCTAATGTCATACCCGCCCGCAGTTTGACATTGGGTACATCAGGATTGCGATAGTTAAACACTACTGGTTCCTCATGTAAGTTCCGACCTACACCATGTCCAGTAAATTGTTCTACAATACTAAATCCGTTAGCTTTAACATCATCTTCTATAGCTCCAGCGATATCTAATAAATGTACTCCCGCTTTTATCTGATGAATACCTTTATATAATGCACTCTCCGCAGCATTAATTAGTCTAGCTGCTTCAGAAGTAATATTGCCTATAGCAATTGTTATACATGAATCCCCATGGAAACCCTGATAATAAGCACCTGTATCTACTTTCAGTACATCTCCGGCTCGAATCAATTTTTTGCGGCTAGGAATACCGTGGACTACCTCATGATTAATACTTGAGCAAATAGAAGCAGGAAATCCATGATATCCCTTAAAACTAGGTGTTGCTCCCATTTCGCGGATGCGCCTTTCTGCATGAATATCCAAATCAGCTGTGGTCATTCCTGGTTGGACAAGTTGAGCAATTTCTTGGAGAACAGTGGCGACAATTTTGGCTGATTGGCGCATAATTTCGATTTCCCGTGGGGATTTAATTTCAATCCCTCGCCGTTGTCTAACAGCAGGTTTCTTTTGAGTCTGTACAGAAAGTAAGTTACTGAAAATGTTCATGAGTTAAAGCGGATAAATTCTAGAGGTAAACCATCAGTATCAGCAATAAAAGCAACTTCTAAAATGCGATCGCCTATCTGCTGTTGTGTAGGTGCTAAAAGAATTTTCAGAGGTGGTAATTCCGGGAACAGAGATAAGCGGGATTGCAAATTTGTCAGCCAACTGTTTAAATCTGGTGTAGTCTGGGATAGGTCAAAAGATAAATGATAATATCCCACGTAATGTTCATCAGCAAAAGCATCTACCGTGGGTTTTGGTTTGGGAATGTGTATCAGTTCGATTCTACTATCTAATCCTTCCATCCAGCAAGCAAGAGTATAACCTGTAGTGAAGCGATCGCTGACTATAAACCCTAATTGCTCATAGAAAGCGATCGCTAGATGAATATTCGCTGTCCGAATTGAGGCGTGGTGCATGAGAGAGGGTTTTACTCAAATAATCTAAAATAAGGATAGCGTACAGGAACACCTGGTTCTTTTTCTAGGTCAAAATTAATTACTTCCCAGCAAGGCTGTTCAACCGGATTAGGACTAAATTCTACAGGTAACCCATATAATCGATTCCCTGTGACTTCGCCTTGACCAGAAGAACGCCAAGGTGTGTTCCGTTCCAAATAACCACTCATCAACTCCTGATAACGTTGGGCAATAATTACCTTCGTTGCTCGAAAGCCCTGAGTATACAGCTTATCTAGTGCTTCGTGGATTTCAAATCGGATACCATCAGGATGTGTATGTTGCCTATACCACTCATTATTCCACCTCCGCCAATGACGCCCTGACTGCAAATGAACTAATTCTCCTGTTTTAGGGTCTGACTCAAAAGCTCCATGACGGTTACAAAGATAGGTATCCGTCAGTGTCAATGCCGGAATACTCTGACGACAGTGGGGACACTGTATTTCTGGCCCAAATATTGGGTACTGCAAGCCTGGATTTATCATGAAGTGCATAGAAACATAGTTTTGTCTTTACCAGCACCAGTAGGTTAAAATTTTACACTTCGGCTCCGACCCTTGGATAATTGCTAGCCGTTGTGGTATTCTCACTTTCTAAACATTCTCCAAGGTTGGAGTTTTTCCAGCGTTGTTTGGGTACCATCTTTATATTCTATATCCTATCGTGTTTAACTCTTCTAGCTGGACATCTCCTGATTTTTCTCAAGCTACATTTGTCGCCGCCAATGCGGTGATTATCGGTTCTGTCAACATCGCATCTGGAGTCAGCGTCTGGTATGGAGCCGTCATCAGGGGAGATGTCGAACGCATCGACATTGGTGAATGCACAAATATTCAAGATGGAGCCATTCTACATGGCGACCCTGGTTTGCCCACAATTGTAGAAGATCATGTGACTATTGGACATCGTGCTGTGGTACATTCTGCTCACATTGAACGGGGAAGTTTGATTGGGATTGGGGCGATTGTGTTAAATGGCGCTAGAGTTGGTGCAGGTAGTATTATTGGGGCTGGTGCGGTTGTAACTAAAGATGTTCCCCCTCTGTCTTTGGTCATTGGGGTTCCCGGTAAAGTAGTACGTCAAGTTACATCTGTAGAAGCGGCTGACCTGATTCTACATGCCGAGCGCTATCAACAATTAGCTTTGGCTCATGCGGAAATTGTCACTAGTTAATTATTCTTTACAAAAAAATTGGCAAAAGTTGACCACTTCAGCTAAAAATAAAAATTGAGAGCTATTGACAAAATTTTAATTTCTTCTTAGTAGAGGACTTCTAGATATGGACTTCGACAACCGCATAATTTTCGTTTTAGCACCAATAGCGATCGCTGCTAGTTGGGCTGCTTTTAATATTGGTGCAGCAGCTATTAGACAGGTACAAAACTTTTTAAACAAAGAAGCATAAATATAAATTGGGAGTTGAGAATCAGGAGAGATTTATCTTTTTATTAACTTCCCTGCTCCCTACTCCCCTACTTCCCTACTTCCCCTACTCAGAAAGCTCCCCCTGTGACCATAGATTCTTTACTCGAACCGTTCCAACAATTCGGCGTGAATCTGGGACTTTCACGCATGATTAAATTATTGGAGAAGCTAGGAAATCCTCACCATCGAGTTCCAGTGATTCATGTAGCTGGAACCAATGGTAAAGGTTCTGTTTGTGCTTATCTATCATCTGTATTAACTACATCAGGTTATATAACAGGACGCTATACTTCGCCTCACTTAGTTGATTGGACAGAACGTATTTGTATTAATGAACTACCTATCAATACTGATGATTTCTGCCAATTGATTTCCCAAGTCATAGCTGTGATTGATGGTGAATCTACATCTCCCACCCAGTTTGAGGTAATTACTGCGGCTGCTTGGTTATATTTTGCTCAACAGAAAGTTGATCTAGCTGTAATAGAAGTAGGTCTAGGAGGACGTTTGGATGCGACTAATGTGTGTGCGCATCCTTTAGTTACGATTATTACTTCTATTGGTCGAGATCATTGGCGAGAACTAGGTTCGACGCTGGCTGATATTGCCAAAGAGAAAGCTGGGATCTTCAAACCTGAATCTCCATCTGTAGTTGGCCCACTTCCCGATTCAGCTGCATCTGTTGTGCGATCGCGAGCGCAAGCATTAAATTGTCCTCTAGTCACACCAGAACCCGCCCAAAAGATTCATCCAGGATGGGCTGATTATCAGGGAATTAAATATCCTTTGGCTCTCAACGGAGAAATCCAGTTAATCAATTCCGCTTTAGCAATAGCTACTTTGTTAATACTCAAGGAAAAAGGTTGGCAGATTTCTGATGTGGCGATCGTTAATGGTATGGCGAAAACTAATTGGCCAGGACGGATGGATTGGGTAACTTGGAAAAATCAGCGATTATTGATTGATGGCGCTCACAATCCTCCAGCAGCCCAAGTTCTCCGAGATTATGTAGATAGCTTAACGCCTTCTGAAACAACAACTCCCGCAATTACTTGGGTAATCGGAATGCTGGCGACTAAAGACCATGCTGAGATTTTCCAAGCACTACTACATCCGGGAGACAAATTGTATTTAGTTCCAGTTCCAGAGAGTAATTCTGCTAATTTGGGCGAATTAGAAAACTTAGCTGCTCAAATTTGCCCAGACTTGCATTATTGTCATACCTATTCAGATTTATTTTTAGCTTTAACAGATGCTTGTATATCCACAAAGGGTTTAGTTGTGCTTTGTGGTTCTCTTTATCTCCTGGGATATTTTTTGCAAAATTCGAGAGACAATTTCCCTAACGATTGTTCCACTGTTGAGCAGCATCAGTAACAGCCTGGTCTACTGTTTTCTCCCCTAGCATTGCTGCTTGGAGGTTTTCGTAGATAGCTTTTTGCAAGAGTTTGATATCCTTGAGAGTGGGGATTAATACCTCTGATTCTTGTAGCTGTTGAGCACTGATGTAACGCGCTTTTTCTACTGCTGTAGCTGTAGGCGTGACTTGCTGAAAATACGCATCTCTGAGCGCTTTCTCAGTTGATGGTAAGACATTTGCTAATTTGGCAAAAGCAAGCTGGTTTTGTTCGTTTGTGACAAATAAAGCAAATTTAACAGCAGCATCAGGATATTTTGTGTCACGGGGAATCACTATATCCATGACGGCGACATTTTTCTTACCTGTCTGGCCTGTAAGTTGAGGTGCTATAGCCGAAGCTTGGGCAATTTGGGGAGCATTATTGGCGATCGTCTTCAGGAATTCTGGTCCAGAAGCTAAAAATGCTGTTTCTCCAGATTGATATAAATCGATAGCATGTCTGTGTCCTTGGGTCAATACTTCTTGAGGGAGTAATTTTTTCTGATACAAATCAACCCAGTAATGAAACGCTGCTTTACCTTGTGGTGAATTAAATGCTGCTTTACCTTCAGGGTTGACTAAGGTAACTCCCATTTGCACAAGTGATTCCAATACTTCACCAGAATCCGATGGGACAAAAGTGGCAAAAAATGCATATTTACCAGTTTTTGCTTTAATTAATTGTGCTATTTGTGCTAATTCTGCGTAAGTTGCTGGTGGTTTGCTAATACCTGCCAGTTTTAACAAATCAGTGTTATAAATAGTTAATCTTGTAGTGAGATACCATGGAATCCCAAAACTCTTGCCATTGAGAGTACTGGCTTGCCAGATATTTGGTAAATAGGAGGAACGTACTTGTTTTGAGACTTTTGCATCTAAATCTAACCAAGCATTTTTACCTGCTAATTGGGCAGCAAAATCGGGATTGAGATTCACAACATCAGGTGGCGTTTTTGCTGAGACAGCTGTTAAAATCTTGTTCTCCATTGCAGCCCAAGGAACATCTACCCAGGTTATCTTTATACTTGGGTTTTGTGATTCAAAAGTTGCTATTAAATTGCGGAAGTAGTCAGTAAATTGAGGCTGGAGTTGCATCGTCCAAAACTCAATCACTGCTGTACCATCCCTTACAGGTTTTTTGTTTGTGTCAATATTACCTATGCTACAACTTACTACCCAGCTACTGAATAAGCCGATAAGTGCCCAAACAGCCATTTGTCTAAATTGCTTAACTTTATCTAGTTCAATCATCGTGGTAGTATTTGTACGGTTGATTAGTGTGCAAGTCTTATGCAGAATTGTCGAGATTATAGGCTATAAAGTATTACTTAGTAAGCAAATCGTTTTAACAAAATTAACAGGTTCTATTTAGTTACTTAGTGGTTAAAACATATGGTATTCGCTAAAATGCCGTTTAAAGACTGGAAAGGGATTGGTAATTTATTTGGCAAAGCTAATCAAGGGATTGGGATTGAGGTAGCACCGGAGCGCATCAATATCGTCCAGTTGCGTAAGCAAGGTCAAAGCTTGAAATTAGAATCCTTAATTACAGTACCAGTTCCAGAAGGGTTGATTGTTGATGGTCAAATCAGTGACCCTCCAGCTATGGCAGAACTGATCCAAGAAGCCCTCGCCCAAACTAAAATCAAAGCGACGCGTATAGCTACTTGTGTCCCAGGACGGGATGCTATTGTGCGGATAATTTCTGTACCAGCAGAGTTGGATGATCAAGAGTTGAAAGACATGGTTCTCAACCATGAAGCTGCTCTATATTTACCTTATCCTCGTGATGAGGCTGATGTAGATTATCAAAAACTTGGGTACTTTATCGATGAAGATGGCATAGAAAAAGTACAAGTACTTTTGGTAGCTACTCGTCAGGAGGTGACTGATACATATCTTAGCACATTTGAACAAGCAGGATTAAAAATTGATGTCTTAGAAATTAACAGTTTTGCTTTAATTCGGACAATCCGCGACCAACTGAGACTATTCAGTCCCCAAGAAGCAGCTGTGTTAGTTGATATTGAATTTGATAGCACAGAAATTGCTATTCTTGTTAACGGAGTCCCACAATTTTCTCGTACTGTACCTATAGGCACATATCAACTCCAACTAGCACTGTCTAGAGCGATGAGTTTACCAGCATCACGCGAGATGGACATGCTGATGGAGATGAGTATTCCTGCTAATCCTATAGATGGTGGTAAAACTGGTGTTACTAGCACTAATCCAGGTATGGCAGCGATGTTGAGAGTCTTAGGAGAATTGACTGATGAACTCCGACGCTCAATAGATTTTTATCTCAATCAGAGTGAAACTTTAGAAGTAGCACAAATTCTACTGGCTGGACCTGGGGGTGGTCTGCAGCAGTTAGATGAGTTCTTTACTCAACGCTTAGGCTTACCGACTACTCAGATAGACCCAATAGCTTCTCTATCTTTGGAAGTTGACCCAGAAAAATACCCCCCAGGACAAAGACCTGGTTTGGGAATAGTACTCGGTTTAGGAATGCGGGAGGTGTGATGGTATGTATAGTTTAGATGTTAATTTTCTCAAAGAGCGACAAATTCCTGATACCAAACCATCAGCAGAAAAACAGAAAATCAATCTAGGAGATGTAACTCCTATATGGATTGGAGCTGGTGTCGGTGTCGGTATTCCAGCCTTACTATATGTTGGTTACTTGTCTCTCCAAAACCAAACTACTGAAGTGACGACAAAAATTACGCAACGTCAGGCACAAATCACAAATTTAGACCAAAAAATAGCTACTGTAACCAAAATTAAGCAGGATAAAGACCAAGCCAGTGATGAAGTTAAGGCGCTAGTCACCGTCTTTGATCAGATTCGTCCTTGGTCAGCAGTTTTGCAGGATTTGCGCGATCGCATACCCCAATCAGTACAAATTGATGATATTAAACAAATAGCAGCAACTCCGCCACCCCCCCCTGCATCTGGGGGTAAGGGACCTGTGGAACCTGTGAATCTAGCTGGTGGTATGGAGATCACTGGTTATGCTCAATCTTTTGATAATGTTAACGACTTCTTACTGATTTTGCAACAATCTAAGTTTTTAAACTCAGAAGAAGGGAGAATTACTACAGCAGAGCTAGTACCTGCACCTAATTCTAACTCCAAAGGTAACAGCCAACTACATCAAGTTGTTAAGTATACTATTAAGGTCGGTCTAAGTAATGTGCCAGCTTCTACATTCATTAAGGAATTAGAGGAAAAAGGCTCTCAGGGCTTAGTAGCTAGACTATTGGATATTAAAAAAGCAGGAGTCATAACTAAATGACGCTGAGTGATGATTTAAATTTTGCCGAACAAGGCGCAGGATCGGAGGAAGGTGCTTCTCAATCTATAGTTGCCTTTGGTATTACTTTTACACCACTAATTATTGGTGGTATCCTTGGCGTTCTGGGGATTATAGGTTCTGCTGCAATGGTATTCAATCTAATTATGCCTGCTTGGGATAATTTGAACCAACAGAATACGAAGAATAGCGATTTGGAATCACAAATTACACAAAAGAACATCCAAGCCAGTCAACTGAATAAGGTACAAGTAGAACGAGAAAAGGTGGAACAGCAACGAAAGCAGGTTTTAGCTCTATTTGCTGATGAAAAAAGTATTGAAACCCTATTACTGGATATAAATCGTTTGATAGAGGACGTTAATACTAACAGTACCCCCATTTATACTAGAGCCAAGCTGGAGAAGTATACACCAGCTTCAGAAAAGCCGGAGATAATTACTGACAGCAGTTATGGAGTGTTAGTCAACAATAAACTGAAACGGTTGCGGTTCAATATAACAATTAAGGGAACTTTCGCAGAAACTGAAACAATTATGCAAAAGATTGAACGGTTAACACCTTTGTTAATCATTAAAAACTACGAATCGAAATTAACTGCTGTTGGGACTGGAGTTAACAAAAGAATACCAAAGGGTAGTTCATGGATAGAAACTTCTTGCCAATTAGAAGCATTAATGCCATTAACACCAGAGGAAACCGCTTCTATAGCTAAAACACCACCTAAAAAGTAGTTAATTGGGTTTATTGTCTGATAATTCAGATAGCTAGACCTAAAATTTCGTGGGTAGTTTCCGGCGTTAATTGAAAATTTAGACATAGAGCACAAGTTAGATATTCATCCAAAGTTTTATTTCATGTGAGGAATGGACTGTGAAACAGTTTCATAATAATGGTTTAATCTTAGGTGCAGCCACTGTTGTCCTTTTAGCAGTACAGCCCGTATTAGCACAGCCCGTATTAGCCCCAACTAGCAAAGTTACGGATGTACAATTAAACGTTGTAGGAGAAGCACTTAGTGTCAATCTGAAGACTACAGCAGCAGACAATGCACAGGTTTTTATCACGAAAACTGGTAAATCTTTTGTTGCAGATATAACTAACACTAAGTTGCTTTTATCCCAAGGTAAGAATTTCCGTCAAGACAACCCTGCTCCAGGAATTGCTGCGGTTGAGGTTAATCAGGTAGATGCTAGTAGTATAAGAATTACAGTAACTGGTATCAACGATGTTCCTAATAGCCAACCTATAGTTCGGCAAGCAGACGGTATTACTCTTAGCTTCACTCCAGCTGCGAAAACAACAACATCAACAGCAGAACCAACCAAAAAACAAGACGTACTTGTTCCCAATCCTCAAGTCACTATTGATGGTAAACCGGCTCAATCCCTTGGAGCAAATCAGCCTTATAGCCAAGCTCCTCCTTTCTTACCTAGAGCTGTGGCTCCACCGGTAGGAGATATTGTCACATCTACGATTGACACTTCTGCAAGTACTATTGACTTAGGGACTCAGGAACGTGTACCTCGGTTAGTATTACGAGATGCGCCAGTTAGAGAAGTTTTAGCTCTACTAGCTCACACTGCGAATCTTAACCTAGTTTATTCTGGTAGTGAAGGAGCACCATCTCAACCAGGTGCTACACCAAACGCTACTTCACAAACAATTTCCTTAGATATAGAAAATGAGCCAGTACAAGATGTTTTCAACTATGTCTTGCGCTTGAGTGGTTTAGAAGCTAATCGCAGTGGACGGACAATTTTCGTTGGGGCTAAATTACCTAATTCCACCCGCGATCTTGTCATGCGTAACTTGCGACTAAATCAAGTAAGTGTGGGAGTAGCTTTGAACTTTTTGGTTACTTTAGGAGCAGAAAGTGTTGCTAGCCACGATCAAGTAATTACAACTGTTAATGCAGTACCAGTAGGGGCAGGTGTTGCACCTACTACTCAAACTCAGACAAGTACACAAACCCAACTAACAGTTCAACGCATTGATTTTAGGGATTCTACTCCTTTGCTCAGAGGTGTACAAGCATTAGGAGATGAGCGTACTAGTTCGATAACTTTAATTGGTTCTCCTCGGCTGATTGATATAGCAGTAGCTCAACTAGCTAGATTAGATATCCGCCGTCGCCAGGTAGTAGTTAATGTGAAAATTATTGATGTTGACCTCTCTGGAGAACTGACTTCCAATAGTAGTTTTTCTTTTGGACTGGGGGACAACTACTTTTCCGTCAATGGTGGTTCAATAACTAGTAATTTTGGTGGCTCCAGACCCGCAACCGCAACTGAAGTTGCCAATAGTGTCACTAGTACACCAGTTATTACCAATCCCATTACAGGAGCGCCATTTTTTAGTACAACTAATACTGTAGGTATTGCCGGAACTACTCCAGGAACAACAGTAGTAGGCGTAAATGGTACATCATCAGTCACAAACTCATCTGGAACTGGTCTATTTTATGCGCCCATTAGCCCCGCAAGTTCCAATCCGTTGCAGCCTGGCTTTAGTAATATTACTGCGGCGACTAATAATGTTGTAACACAGAATGCGGATGGTACTACAAGTGTATCACAAGGTACTAATGGTACAGCTACTGCTGCGTTACCAAGTCTCTACCAATTCCCCAAAAAGTTTTTGGCTCAATTGCAAGCTCAAATACAACAACAGAATGCCAAAATACTAACAGACCCAACTTTAATTGTCCAAGAAGGTCAGACAGCTAGTGTCGATTTGACCCAAGAGGTTGTAGGAAACATTACAAATACAACTACGAGTACTAATAGTACATCAACGCAAACTGTTACAGCTGATAAAGAAACCGTGGGTTTAACATTATCTGTAAAGATTGAACGGATTGACGATAATGGGTTTGTTTCATTATCAGTGGCTCCAACAGTTCAAGCTCTAGCAGCTAATGCTAGTATTAACGTAGGCAATAATAACCAAACCATAGCTCTAGTTTCTAAACGGTCCCTTAATTCTGGTTTGATTCGATTACGAGATGGTCAAACTCTGATTCTGACTGGTATTATTCAAGACCAAGATAAATCAACTGTGAGTAAGATTCCCATTTTAGGTGATATTCCTATACTGGGTGCGCTATTCAGAAAAACTGATAGAACCAATGATCGCAGTGAAGTAGTTGTTCTGCTCACACCTCAAATTATGGATGACTCGGAACGTTCTACCTATGGTTATAACTATACTCCTAGTCCAGAAGTACGGAATATGCTTGAACGTCGAGGCTTGAAATTGCAGAAGTGATGGAGAAATTCTTCATTATGCTCTGGAATTACCCCATCCTAACCCTCCCCTTGGAAAGGGGAGGGAATCAGATTATACCTCCCCCCTTAGCAAGGGGGGATTAAGGGGAGTTATTTTTATATTCTCAAGTACTTCTACTAATTCTGATTCCAGTACTGGTTCCTCTACTACTTCCTCGTCTGGTAACCCGTAAATTGATCTATAGAGTTTGACATACTGTTTAGCGGAACGGTGCCAACTGAAATCTTGACTCATACCACGTTTCTGTAATTCCAACCATTGGGGTTTGAAACGGAATCCTTCCCAAGCTCGAATTAGACAGGTGAAGAGGTCTAAAGGTTCATAGCGGTCAAAGCAATATCCAGTACCTAATTCTTTAACTGGGTCATAGTGAGATACTGTGTCCACTAATCCACCTGTACGGCGGACTAGTGGAACTGAACCATAACGCAAAGCCATCATTTGACTAATACCACAAGGTTCAAAGCGGCTAGGCATTAGGAAAGCATCAGTTCCAGCATAAACGCGACGAGAAAGAGAATCACTATATAGTAGATAAGTCGCCATACGTCCAGGATAACGGGATGCTAATTGCCACATTTGGGTTTCGTAATAGCGATCGCCTGTCCCCAGGAGGATAAACTGAGCATCTGTATAAGCCATAAAACGGTCAAGGATTTGCAAGACCAAATCTAGTCCCTTCTGTTCGACTAACCGAGTCACCATACCAATCAAGAAGGCTTGAGAATTGACTTCTAAACCCATTTCCTCTTGGAGAGCTATTTTGTTGGCTTTACGTTTATCTAAAGTATCGATGCTGAAAGTTTGGGGAATGTATTTATCATTAGTCGGATCATAAACTTCCGTATCTATACCATTGATAATCCCTGATAACTTACCGCTAATGAAAGACAATAAACCTTCTATTGTTTCACCATATGTAGGGGTTTTAATTTGTTCAGCATAGGTGGGAGAAACAGTATTTACCCTATCAGCAAATTGTACAGCAGCCGCCATAGTGTTATGTCCTTCCATATACCAAGGACACCAGGTGATTCTTTGCAAGTACCAACTCCAAGGGCCTTGATAAGCTAGATTATGGATAGTAAACACAGTGGTAATATCTGGGTCTTGGTGCATCCACACGGGAATCATTCCTGTATGCCAATCATGACAGTGAATAATTTCCGGTTTCCAGTAATTCCAACAGAATTCAGCTGCACCATTGGCAAACAAAGTAAACCGCCAATCTTCATCAACTCCTGAATAAATCCGCCGAGGGGCAAAGGCTGAATGTCCAAATAAATACAAAGGAACATCCGTAGTAGGCAGAACGGCTTCATAAACCTCAAAATTCTCGAACATAGCCGACCCCTTCCAGACTGGTGATTCAGGAATTTGCATTTTGTCTGGGAGGAATCCATAATAAGGCAGGAATATCCGCACATCATGCCCCATTTGCCTCAAGACTTTGGGTAATGCACCCACAACATCACCCATTCCCCCAACTTTGGCGATGGGAGCAGCTTCAGCTGCAACAAATAAAATCCGCATGGTAGTTATCCCCGATTCTGCCTATACTTCTTTAAATCTAACCATAATCTGCTTACAGGTTAGTGGCAGAACTCCTTTGAATCTCGGCAAAGATTTGTGACAAAATCTCCTTCGCTCCCTTTTTACGCAAGATATTGGCTAATTCGGTTCCTAAAGCTTCAGCATTAGTCACAGCACCAGTAACAACATCTTTCACTACTTTTTGACCATCAACACTAGCAACTATCCCTGTCAAAGTTAATTGGCCAGCTTTAATTTCTGTATTCACTCCAATCGGAACTTGACAACCACCTTCTAAATCTCGTAAAAATGCTCTTTCCGCTAAACAGCGATCGCGTGTTGGCTGATGTTCTATGGCTTTGAGTAAGGAAATGACTTCAGTGTCCTCGCTCCGACATTCTATTCCCAGAGCGCCTTGTCCCACAGCATGGAGGGAAATATCTGGGGGTAAAATTTGATGAATGCGATCGCTCATCCCCAATCTTTCCAACCCAGCTACTGCCAAAATCAGAGCATCGTATTCACCAGCATCCAACTTAGCCATACGTGTAATCAAATTACCTCGCACATCTTTAAAAGCAAAGTGAGGAAATCTATGACGTAACTGAGCTAGTCGTCGCAGAGAGCTAGTCCCAATCACCACACCTGCTGGTAAATCCTCGATTTGCTGACCTTTGTATTTTTCATTCAGTACCAGCGCATCTGCAGGATTTTCCCTCTCTGTGATTGCTGCTAATATCAACCCCTGTGGTAGATTAGTGGGTAAGTCTTTCAAGGAATGAACTGCAAAGTCGATCTCTTGGTTGAGCATCCCCAATTCCAATTCTTTGGTAAATAGTCCCTTATCCCCAATTTTGGCTAATGCTACATCCAGGATTTTGTCGCCTTGGGTTGCCATGGTATGGACTTCAAAAACGATCTGCGGAAAACTTTTTTGGAGTTGTTCTTTTACCCAATGGGTTTGAACCAAAGCGAGTTGGCTTTTGCGGGAACCGATACGAATAGTGCGTGGAGGGCTAGAAACTGCTGTCATAAAAACAATATATTAAACCAGGCGATAAATTGACATTTATCTAGACTACCCCAAGCAGTACCTAACTCGGTTGCATGAACATCATTTCAATAAAACTTAACAATAATTATTTTTTATTTTTCATAAATCACTTTTCAAGTATGCTTGGATTTCTTGGGTGCGTTGGAGAGTAAGTTTTTCCCAACAAACTGCTACAATTGTCGGAGCTATAGACCCTCCCTCATAAGCACTCTCTTCAAATTCACAACTGGTATCACGAAACTTGACCCAAGCTTGTTGCGCGGTGATTAACTTTTGTCTCCGAGCAGATGATAGCTTTGGTAGAAGTTGTCGGTAAAGTTGGTTCAATTTTTTGTCGGCTCGCTCATAGGATAAACCAGCACATCTGTTTATCTGCAATTGATCCTGAGGATTTTCACAATTCAACTGTTGAGCTAAGTAGGGATGATTTGGTGTGATGTTTTCCCATAAATTACCGCTTAAATTAGTATTTAAGCTGCTGCAAGCCACAATACTCAGACAACCTGCTAATACTTGATGCATAGTGAAATCCCTGGTGCGTAGGTTAAATATAACTGTAGTAGAACTTTCTACAGTTATATTTGACCTACTTTAAAGCATTCCTGTTCCCTTACCACGCTTGTCGGTTTCTGCTGTCAATTTGCCCGTTTTGTCTGAATTGACTTCTTTGAGTTCCGCCTGTCTAGCGGCGATATCTTGATCTTGCTGTTCACGAGCATCACCGGGAACTTCATAATACATTTCTGGTTCAACTGCATAGTTATTCAAC
>Ga0127504_1058469_pt1 | contig 14981 bp, 13 predicted proteins | sample S1TSphfallaxMT_FD_94194 | JGI IMG/M metagenome (GOLD analysis project Ga0127504, IMG submission 94194) | Peat moss associated microbial communities from Sphagnum species from Minnesota, USA - S1T2_Fa - Sphagnum fallax MT (Eukaryote Community... | ecosystem: Host-associated > Plants > Peat moss >...
ACCAATTTACTGTAGTTTTAATAAAATGAGTTAACATTGAGTCAAATGCGAGATGCTAAAGTCAGCAGATTCGGACTCTGGTAGGAAGTTTATTAATTATAAAATGAATGAGGTTTAAAAATATGTCTTTTACAGGAAGAGGAATGGAATTAAAACTAGAAGGAATTCACAAGACTTTTGGTAATAAACCTGTTTTGCGAGGAGTTGACTTATCACTACAACCAGGTGAGTTTGTGGCTGTTGTTGGGCGCAGTGGTTGTGGTAAAAGTACAATGTTACGTCTGATTGCGGGGTTAGATAGTCCTAGTTCAGGTAATATTTCATTAAATGGCCAGTACTATACCCAACAAAAGATTAATCCCGCTATTCGTGTGATGTTTCAAGATTCCCGGCTTTTACCTTGGCAAAAAGTATTAGCTAATGTGGAGCTAGGTCTATTAGGTGCTAATTCTAAAGCTTATGCCAAAAATACAGCTTTACAGGTATTAAATGAGGTGGGATTAGGCGATCGCGCCCATGAATGGCCTGCTGTCCTATCTGGTGGTCAACGCCAAAGGGTATCCTTAGCTAGAGCATTAGCCAGTAAGCCTTCTGTCTTATTACTAGATGAACCATTAGGCGCATTAGACGCCTTGACAAGAATTGAAATGCAGCAATTGTTAGAAAGATTATGGCAAGAGCAAGAATTTACCGCTTTGTTAATTACTCATGATGTAGAAGAAGCAGTCTTATTAGCAGATAGAGTGGTACTAATTGAAGCAGGTGAAATTACTCTAGATATTAACATTTCCCTCCCACGTCCCAGAGATAGAACAGATATAAAATTTATTAGAATTGTGGAAAAAATATTACATAGGGTCATGGCTAAACCAGATTCAGTTCCACAAGAACAACAACAAGAAGAATCATCAGCAGAACATGCGTATTCTTTCAGTTCAGCCACTGTGTAATGTTCTCTAAAAAAGCTATTTTATATAAAAAGTAGGGATAAATATCTGAATGAAAGACTGGAAAGCTAAATTAAAATTTGGGATAAAATCTGGGAAAAATAAGTCAATCGGGCGATGTTCTATATTATTTATTATTGGCTATAGCTTATTTATATCTAGTACATTATTTGGCTGTAGTAGCTCACAAAATAATAATCAGCAATTATCATCTTCCTCTGTAAATACAGACAATACTACTGCTAAAAAACTATTTCGAGTTTCACGTTCTAAACAACTTACTGCTCTCGCTCTTTTAGAACACGATGGTACACTAGAAAAAAAATTAAAGCCTTTGGGATATAAGGTGGAGTGGGAAGAATTTGCAGCTGGACCCCAAGCATTAGAAGCGATGAATGCAGGTGGACTAGATATTGCTCTGACAGCAGAATCTCCTCCTATTTTTGCTCAAGCTGCTGGGGAATCTCTGGTATATTTAGCTGCAAATTCTAGCGATGGTAAAGCGATTTCTCTGTTAGTACCTTTTAACTCACCCGCTAAAAGTATCAAGGATCTAAAAGGTAAAAAAATTGCTTCTCAAAAAGCGTCAATTGGACATTATTTAATTGTTAAAGCTTTAGAAAAAGCTGGACTAAAATTTACTGATATTCAGCCAATTTATTTAGCACCTCCAGATGCAAATGTAGCTTTTAGCCAAAGTAAAGTTGATGCTTGGTTTATTTGGGAACCTTACGTGATGAGAAATGAGAAAAGTAAAGTAGGACGGATTTTACTTGATGGGGGGGATTTGCGAGATAGTAATAACTTCTACTCCACAACTCGCCAATTCTATCAACAGAATACACCAGCTATTAAAGTCTTTCTGGAAGAACTAGAAAAAAAACATATTTGGGCTAGGAGCCATTCCAAAGAGATGGCACATTTACTTACTTCTGTAACTCAATTAGACCCGGAAACTTTAGAAATTATGCACAAAAAATATGAATTTAAATTAGTACCAATCACTGCTAAAGTGATCGAAACACAACAAAAAGTTGCTGATCTGTGGTATAATCTGAAACTAATTCCTCAGAAAGTAAATGTTAGAGAAGACTTTTTAACACCTGATCAATATGCTCAGATTACTCCACCTACAGTACTAGCTAAACAATAGCAATTACTGCTGTGTATTCTTATTCAAATTAAACTCTCAAATTAAACTCATTTAGCTGATTTTTAAACCCATGTCAACACTTACCTTAAACAATGCCAAAATTACTCCTATTGATGCCCCATTAGGAGCTACAGTTACAGGATTAGATGGAAGTCAACCGATCGCACCTGAAACTATTTTAGAGTTGAAACAAGCACTGCGAAACCATCATATTCTCATCTTTAAAAATCAACATCTTACCGATGAGGAATTCTTAAATTTTGCCTTTAATTTTGGCTCCTTATTTGTACCACCGGACGATGTTCCAGTATTAGCTTCTGAACCAGGAGTGACACCAACCATAATTCCTGTTTCTAATGTGGATGGAGGTTATACAGGAACTGGTGAATTACCTTTTCATACCGATCATCAATGGACACCTTATCCTTCTAGTGGTTCTCTTCTCTATGCGTTAGAAATACCAACTATAGGCGGGGACACTTACTGGCTAAATCTGAATAAAGCCTATGAAACCCTAGATGAATCGATAAAAAATCGGATAGCAGATTTGAAGTTGATTACTTATAATCCATTTTTAAATAAACCACCTGAGCCAAGCTCTACTAATCCATTTTTAGATAAACCAAGTGCGCCACGCCCCAAATATCGCTACGATAGAAATACTCCTTTAATTAGTCCAGTCTTCCCACATCCATTAGTGAGAACACATCCTGAGACTGGTAAAAAGCTTTTGTATTTAGCTTATTCTACAGAAGTAGAAATAGTAGGTTTATCAACAGAAGAAGGCTCAGAACTAGTTGAGAAATTGCGCGCCCATCTCAACCAGCCACAATTATATTACCAACACAAATGGTCTGTAGGCGATATCGTCTATTGGGACAATCAATCTACTTTGCATTATCGCCAAGCTTTTGATCCTAAGCAACGTCGAGTTATGAAACGAATCAGCTTGGCTGGGAGTCGTCCCTTTTAGGAAATTAGTTTATCTTTGAGTTTGTCTTTCAGTGTAATTTAATGTTGTGACTCAGCTATAATCATATGAAATTTCCCATTCCTACTTTTGCCGATTTACCATCTAGACATCGGGTAACAAAAAATAAAGTCGATTTCAAACTTTTTTATTCTCGTATTGAATTATTTTTGCCTTGGGTTGTACCCATTTTTCTGATAACTCTTTGGCAAATCCTATGCTTTGCTGGGGTTATTCCTGTGAGAATTCTTCCCTCACCTTTAAGTGTCGTTGGCGCAGCTATCGAACTAGCTAAAACAGGGGAACTGTTTCGGAATATTGGTATTAGTGCGGTGCGGGCGATCTCTGGATTTTTAGTTGGTGGGAGTATTGGATTTACTTTAGGACTGCTCAATGGTATGTCCAAGATTTCCGAAAAATTATTAGATACATCTATCCAAATGTTGAGAAATATCCCCCCCTTATCATTAATCCCTTTGGTAATTTTGTGGTTTGGGATTGGGGATGAAGCTAGATTATTTTTAATATCTTTAGGGGTAATGTTTCCCATGTACCTGAATACATTTCATGGTATTCGCAGTGTTGACCCTGGTTTGATTGAAATGGGAAAAATTTATGGTTTAAATCCTTGGGGTTTATTTTGGCGGATTATTCTACCTGGAGCATTATCTTCGATTTTAGTGGGAATACGATTTGCTTTAGGATTTATGTGGTTGATCTTGATTGTCGCCGAAACTATTGCTGCTGATTCTGGTATTGGCTATATGGCAATGAATGCTAGAGAATTTATGCAAACTGATGTGGTAGTTCTCAGCATACTCATATATGCTTTATTAGGTAAGCTTGCAGATGTGATTTCTAGAGCATTAGAAAAATACTGGTTACAATGGAATCCTAGTTACTTAAAAGCAACCGATTAATTCCTCCTCACAGAGTTTTACCATGATTATGCGAAATTACATCTGTTCATTCGTAGTTAAACTAGTCTAAATTCCAGTCCATAAATCTCAAATATAGGGATCACTAGTTCTCAGAATATATTCTGGGTAAGGATCTTCGAGTGTAGACTTTATATAACTTGCTTTAATCTGGTTTCATACTATAATAATACTTAAACTCGACATATACCATTTTAAAAAACACCTGTTAATTAAGGATAGGGACACTTTATCTGCAGCCCATTTCTTTCTCTTGGGATTAAATTGGAGTAGTGTTGGTATACGTAACGAAACGTCTAATAATGTATTAAGCCATACCATGATATCAGAGAGCAATGATAATAGTAATGTTGGTCAGGAAATTGAGTCGCTATTAAAAGAGCAAATTAAGCAGCAGCAACTAGTGATTGCTATAGCCCAACGTATTCACCAAAGTTTAAATCTCAACGAAGTTTTGAGTACCTCTGTTCATGAAATACGAATTTCTCTCATGGCGGATCGGGTGTTTATGTATCGTTTTGCAGCAGATTACAATGGGACAGTAGTTGTAGAATCTGTTGATTCTAATTGGATACCTCTTCTAGATACCCAAGTTCAAGACACTTATTTTGTGAATACTCGTGGGGAAGATTACAAACAAGGGCGCTTCCAGGCTGTAGCAGATATTTATACAGCAAATCTTTCGCAATGTCACCGTGATTTACTTATTCAATTTCAGGTTCGGGCTATCTTGGTAGTCCCTATTCTACAAAGAGAAAAACTATGGGGATTGTTAGTTGTTAACCAGTGTGGAGTACCCAGGGAGTGGAAGCTATGGGAAATTAGCTTACTCAAGCAGTTGGCGACACAAGTAGGTATTGCTATTCAGCAATCGGAACTCTATGAAAAACTACAAGTTGAACTCACGGAAATTAGGCAAGCAGAACAGGAAATCCGTCAACAAGCAGCTCTGCTTGATATTACCACAGACGGGATTATTGTGTTTGATCTAGAGCAGCAAATTTCATTCTGGAACCAAGGTGCAGAGCGTTTATACGGGTTTTCTACTACAGAAGCTATCGGAAAGAAATTACAAATGCTTTTTCCCCAAGAAATTTTGCCACAATTTGAAGAGGCTAAAAAGCAAGTTATCGAGAGTGGTTCGTGGCAAGGTGAGTTACATAAACTGACGAAATTTGGTAAGGAAATCATCGTCTCTAGCCGCTGGACATTAATGCCCGATCAAGAGAGAAAAATCGTATCTATTTTAACTGTTAACACCGATATTACTGAGAAAAAACAGCTAGAAGTCCAAATTCTGCGCGCCCAGCGTCTAGAAAGCCTTGGTAGATTGGCAAGTGGGATTGCCCATGATCTCAATAACATCCTGACGCCGATTCTTGCTTCATCTGGATTGCTGGCACTCAAATTTGCCCATCTTGATTCGCCGTATGATACCATCCTCAAAATTCTTGAACAGAACTCTAAGCGAGGAGGTGAGTTAGTCAAGCAAATTCTGGCTTTTGCCCGTGGAACTGAGGGAAAACGTAGTTACTTACAAATAGAACCCCTATTGTTAGAAATAGAGCAAGTTACTAAAAGCACATTCCCAAAATCTATCAAAATCTGCAAGAGTCTACCAAGTGAAAAACTATGGAAAGTCTTGGTAGATCCGACTAACATACATCAGATATTAATGAATCTATGCCTTAATGCTCGTGATGCTATGCTCCAAGGCGGTACTCTGTGGATCAAGGCTGAAAACTACTTAGTTGACGAAAATTTTACCAGGATGGAGTTGTCTGCTAAGGTGGGACCTTATGTACTCATAACTATACAGGATACAGGAATTGGTATTCCTGCTCCGATTCTAGAGCGAATTTTTGAACCTTTTTTTACAACTAAGGAATTGGGCAATGGTACAGGGTTAGGTCTTTCCACTGTCATTGGTATTGTCAAAAATTACGGTGGTTTTGTTAAGGTAAATAGTGAAGTTGGTAAAGGTACTAAATTTCAGGTCTATTTGCCATCTATGCAAGTAGAAGCGATAAAGCAACCAGAGAATTTAGAATTACCCAACGGTAATAGAGAATTGATTCTGGTTGTAGATGATGAAATCGCTATCTTGGAGATTTCCAAAACTTTGTTAGAAGACTCCAATTACAGAACCATTACAGCGCGTAATGGAATCGAAGCAATTTCATTATATGTCCAGTTCAAAAACGAAATCAAAATTGTATTGATGAACATGATGATGCCATCAATGGATGGGTTAACCTCGATCAAAATCCTCAGGGAAATTAATTCACAGGTCAAAATTATTACTATTAGTGGGGTTTCAACAGAACAAGAAATAGCTGAGGTGATGAACTCTGGTGTCAATGGATTTTTGCGAAAGCCTTACACCTTCTCTCAATTATTAAATATCGTTAGAGATGTTTTGAGCGAATCAGTTTGTGCTGAATTAAGGGTTGTTTAATCATTTATCACTCTTCAATTACAGCTAAGTCGAACCAAAAAGTAGTTCCGACTCCAATTTCACTGATGAGATGAACTCTACTATGATGTCTTTCGATAATATTCCTGACAATCGACAAACCTAAACCTGTACCTTCCAAAGTATGAACTCGATTCTCTACTCGTACAAAGCGGTCAAATATTGCTTGCTGATCTTCTGAAGCTATACCTATCCCTGTATCAGCAATTTCTATCCGCACATGGGGAAGCTGATTATGGGAACTGGGTTGAACATCTAATTGATAAGCATAGATAGCAACTTTACCCCCTGAGGGGGTAAACTTCAAAGCATTGCCAATTAAATTTCCAAATACTTGTAACAATAAATCATAGTTACCTATAACTAAAGGTAGATTGGCTGCAACTTCCTGAATTAGTTTAATCCCTTTATCTTTCGCATTGAGTTGATAGGTTCGCAATGTCTGCTCAATCGCCTGCGCTAAATCTACCCCATCAAAATTGTAAGTTCGTCCAGATTCGAGTTTTGATAAATCCAAAACATCGTTAACTAGGCGGGTTAGTCTATCAGTTTCGTGATTGACAGTCTGCAAGAACTCATGACGTTCTTCTGCGCTCAAGTCCTGATCATAATCATGCAGAGTTTCTATATAAGTTTTAATATTAAACAAAGGTGTACGCAGTTCGTGAGAAATATTGCTAATAAATTGGCTCTTAGCTTCATTTAGTTCTACCTCACGGGTGATGTCCTGTACAGTGATCGCAATTCCTTTAATACTCTCCCGTTGTAAATTCAATACTGTGGTCAAGAGAATGCGGATTGTCCGCTTGGTGGGTTGATTCAGAGGAATGCGAAATTCTGCACTTTCACATTCTCCAGCTGCCATCTCATATAAAGTCCGGGTGATTTCCATCTGCACGGTTGTGGGTAAATGGTGTAAAACATTGTGTCCCACTACATCAACTCCATCCCAAGCAAAAATCCGTTTGGCTGTAGGGTTGACTAAAATAACCTGCATATTGTTATCAATCAGTACCGCACCATCAGCAATAGTGGAAACTAAAGTTTCTAACTTGGCTTTTTCTGCTGTCAATTCCTCAATATTTTGCTCCTCGTAACGTTCTAAACGCTCTCCCATTTCATTAAAACTGAAAATTAATTCCCCTAGTTCCCCCCCTAGAGGTAAATCTATGCGCTGCTTAAAATTTCCCGTAGCAATTTGTTTAACACCTACTAAAAGCTCTTTGATTGGTTTTGTAATTGTTAAGGCGTTAATCACCCCCGCCAAAATTACCATTACCCAAATGGTGATAAAAACAGCAATTGTGACATCACGAGTAAAATTAGTAGAGATAACCGCAGCTTGGTTAGGGTTAATCCCAATCGCTAACACACCCAAATACTTTTTATTCACGACCAAAGGAACAAACACATCAGTAACGGCTCCATCCGGACTCATATGTTGTCTTACCATGGGACCGTCAGCATCATCGGAATATGCTTCTGGTAGTTGAATACGTCGCTTAATAGTCAGCGAATTTTCTACTTCTGGTTCCCAGAAAGGAATCCCAAAAAAGATTTTCCCAGTTTCATCCGCATAGAGCATATACCGCACGCTGGAAGTGCTGCTGTAAAAGCGTTGGGAAAATCGAGCCACTTCATCCAGATTTTGTTCTGCAATCAATGGGGCTACATTACCAGCTAGTAGGAGTCCTAAATCCCGACCAAAACGCGTATCATTCAGCCTTGCGTCTTGCTGAATTGTGTTGATAGCCCAGAAGGTAAGACCACTCATCACCAAAGAGACTACTAAGGTCGCTACAGCTAGTAATTTTGTCTGGAGAGTAAACTCTGTCCACCAATTAGCGATCGCATCGCGAATTTTTGTTAGCAGCGCCAGCATTTCCCTATTCCCGCACTCTATGACCAATATCTCTACGGTAGTACATCCCTGGAAAATAAATATGTTGAATACTATCGTAGACTTTGGCAAAAGCCTGGGGGAAATCTGCGCCTAATCCATTCACATTCAATACTCTACCACCATCGGTGATGATTTTTTCCTGTTGATTTAACTTTGTTCCCGCATGAAAAACCTTGACCCCGATGGCTGCATCTTCAGCTACTTCTAAACCAGCGACTATTTCCCCTTTGGAGTATTTTCCCGGATATCCACCTGAGGCGATGACAACATTGACAGATACGCCTGTTTTCCAAGCAATGGGGGGCATTTCTGCTAAACGCTGCTCTATACAGGCAAACATCAATTCTTCTAAAGGTGTTTCCAATAAGGGCAAAATTACTTGTGTTTCTGGGTCACCGAAACGACAATTGAATTCTAGGACTTTAAAATCCCCATCTGGGGTAATCATCAATCCAGCATAAAGTACCCCTCGATAGTCAATACCTTTGTCCCTCAATGCGGCGATCGCTCTTTCCAAAACTTCTGTTTGTATCCGTGACATCAATTCTGGCGTAGCCACTGGCGCTGGAGCATAGGCACCCATCCCACCAGTATTTTCTCCGGTATCACCTTCTCCAATGCGTTTATGGTCTTGCGCGGGTAATAAGGGACGAATTGTCAATCCATCCGTCAAAGCTAGAATGGAAACTTCTTCTCCCGATAGAAACTCTTCCACCACCACAGCATTACCAACGCTACCAAATTCTCCCTGGAAAATGGCTGTAATAAACTTTTCCGCTGCTTCTAGTGTGTGAGCAACTGTTACGCCTTTTCCAGCCGCCAATCCATCCGCCTTAATTACAATTGGCAATGCACCAGACTGGACATAAGATTTCGCTGCTGCTGCTGTATGGAAAACCTCTGCTTTAGCTGTGGGTATTCCGGCTGTCTGCATTAGCCCTTTAGCCCAAATTTTACTAGCTTCAATTTGGGCTGCTGCTTGCACCGGACCAAATACCTTGAGTCCCTGCTGCTGTAAATAGTCCACGATCCCTTTAGCTAAAGGAACTTCTGGACCTACAACCACCAAAGCTATATCATTTTCTACAGCATACTTACCAATCAGAGCAAAATCATCTACCGCTAGGGGGAGATTCTGACAATTTTGCTGATTTTGATCATGTTGACTAGCTGTTCCCCCATTCCCCGGTACACAGATAACCCGGTTAACTTGAGCAGATTGCAGAAGTTTCCACGCCAGAGCATGTTCCCGCCCCCCATTACCGACAACTAAAACTTTCACTCTTGATTTTCTTCTAACGATACAATCACAACCGTAATATTGTCATGTCCACCTTCTTCTTTAGCTGCCGCTATCAAAGTATTTGCTGCTTGTTTGAGAGATGCTGGACTTGCCAAACAATGAGCAATTTTAGCGTCAACTAATTCTTCAGTCAGTCCATCACTACATAACAACAGGCGATCGCCGACCTTTAAATCTAGAGATTTGACATCCACTTGGCTGAGGTCTTCCCGCCCCAAGCAACGAGATAGGACATGACGAAAAGGATGGATGCGCGCTTCATCAATATTTATATCGCCCACCTTCAAAGCTCTAGCGACCCAAGTATGGTCTTCTGTCAATTGGCTTAATTCTGATTTGCGCAAGCAGTACAACCGAGAATCGCCAATGTGAGCGCACCAAACCGAATTGATATCCCGAAAAATCACCGCCACTACCGTTGTTCCCATGTCAGCGCGTTCGGGATGCTCCTGTTGATCCTGCAAAATGGCATCATTAGCCTGCCACAAAGCTTGTTCTAATAGTTCCGAGGAAGATTTGGGGGATTGCCAATATTGGACTAAAAAAGCCTGAATTTCTTGGGTAGCAATCCTGCTGGCTTCCTCCCCGCCTGCATGACCACCCATACCATCAGCGACTATAAAAAATCTACCTTCTGGGTCGATGTAGTAAGCATCTTGATTATTAGAACGAATAAGTCCCGGATCGCTAGCACCGGTGAAGCTAAGTTTCATAAATTTTTTCGGGAAGATTCGGGAACAGTAATTAACTATGTACGGTCATAACGGTCGAGCCGTAGCAGCATGCGAATTAGTATAACCGAGATTGTAACGGCAATTAAACCAGTCAGCACTGCTAACCAGATAAAATTATGCACCAGCAAAATTGTCGCTGATAGAGTGAATCCGCTGATAATCAGAGCATACCCTATTCCTAGCTGAATGTTACTTTGTCGCCTGATTAAACGTTCTGTTTCTATAGAGCGTACCCGCAGGCGAATATCACCCCGTTCTAATTTATCTAGAGTATCTTCTAGTCTACGTGGTAACCCCAAAGCAGTGCTACTGACTTGGACTGCTTGACGACTTAATTCATTCAAGAAGCTATTCCCTCCTTCAGCACTATTAGTATTTGTCATTAGTTCCAAAGCAAAAGGCTTGGCAACTTCCATAAAGTTAAAATCTGGGTCTAGCCCTTTGCCTACCCCCTCTAGGGTGGAAAAAGCCCGCATCACAAAGGTGAATGTCGCGGGAAATCGAAAAGGTTGATTATAAGCTAGTTCGTACAGGTCGTCACTAATGGCTGTAACTGATTGATTCTCAAACGGTTTATCCATAAAGTTGTCCAACATGTATTGGACGGAACGCCTGATTGGACCTGTATCTTCTATTGGGGCGATCGCTCCTAAATTGATCAATGACTGGACTACCCGCTCACCATCTTTATTAGCGATGCCAAAGAGCGTTTCCATCAAACCTTCCCGCACATTGGCTTTAATCCGCCCCATCATGCCAAAATCGTAGAAAATTAGCTCGCCAGCTGGACTGACTGCCAAGTTTCCTGGATGGGGATCAGCATGGAAGAAACCATCATTCAGCAATTGATGCAAATATGCTTCAGCACCATAACGAGCAATTGTTTTCCGGTCTATACCAGCAGCTTCTAAACCCTCGTAATGACTAATCTTGATCCCAGGAACATATTCCAAAGTAATGATTTTGGCAGTGGTATAACGCCAGTAAACTCTGGGGACTTTTGCCCAAGTATAATTGCGGAAATTACGCCGAAAGGTATCAGCATTTCTCCCTTCTTGGAGATAATCGATTTCCTCCCAAAGAATGCGACAGCATTCCTCATAAATACCCATCCAATCTCTTCCCCGTCCCCAATCAGGATGGTTTTGAAAATAACGGGAAATACCCTTGAGAATTTGCAAATCGATTTCAAACAGTTTTCCCAGTCCAGGCCGTTGTACTTTAACAACTACTGACTCACCAGTATATAATATTGCCTTATGTACTTGTCCTAGACTAGCTGCAGCGAGGGGGATAGGTTCAAAGCTCTGGAAAAGTAGGGGAATTCTTTTACCTAGCTCTTGTTCAATTGTCGTTTCTACTAGCGAGTAGCTAAATGCTGGCACCCTATCTTGTAACTTAGATAATTCCTCTACATATTCACTAGGAAAAATATCAGCACGAGTAGAAAATAGCTGCCCAACTTTAATAAAAGTCGGGCCTAAGTCCAAAATAGTATTGCGAATCCAAATAGCTTGTGCTCTGCGTCTAGCCGCTTGCTTGGTATCTGTTATCCCTCCAGGGTAACTCCAAGCTTTGTTATAGCGCCATAATTTAAACATCAAGGTCAAGAAAAAAGACCAAATGTCTATAAAGCGCTTTCTGCTAGAGTAGCTTTTACTATTCCAACGGTATGCCTGATCCGAATAACCTTTTTCCATATTTTTGTTTGCTTACCGTTGGGGTATCACCAAATTTTCAGTCATGTTGATGACTAAACTAGCGGAATTGCTCACGGATGGCTGCGATATTTTTGTAATTCAGTCCGCAGCAAGGCAATTTCTGCCCGCAGTTCATCGATTTCCGCTTGTAAATCCACAGGTTGCGTACCTATAGGGTAAGTACCTGTAGCCACTCCAGATTCAGCCGCTTGAGCAGCGTTACTAGCTCTTGCAATTACCTCTTCTGTGAACTGGCGCAAATGCTCCCGCGCTTCGGCATCAAATTTGCCCAAGTCGCTCAAAGCATCAGTTAAAGCGAGTTCCAAACGCTCGTTAATTATTTCAGCTACTGCTCTACCTACAAAGAAGGCTTGTACAAGAGGATTACTCATAAATTTTTGTAAAGTTGCTCCGCAAAAAAATTATAACTTGCTTGTATACCTTAGAGATGGCTAAAAAACTGGCCAAAAATTTACTATAGCCAACTTTGCTGCGCCCACCATCCCTGATGAATTACCTAGAGTTGCTGGCAAAATCCTTAATCCTGGGCGAGATGTAGGCAAAACTCGCAAAGCGATTTCGGCTTCCACCGCAGGTAAGAAGAATTCCAGACTAGCAGCAATACCACCCCCAATGATGATCGCCTGTGGGGTGAGGACGTAAATTAAGCTGGATAGACCAATGCCTAAGTCCTTACCATATTCTTGCCAGAAAGTCAAAGCAAACTCATCTCCTTCTGCAGCTAAAGCGCCTAATTGGGCTGGTTCTTTACCAGTACGGCGACGAATAGCGTTGGCTGAAGTATATTGTTCTAATGACCCTTGATTACCACTATTACACATTGGACCATCTGGATTTAAGGTAATTAATCCCAATTCTCCTGCGGTTCCTTGATTTCCCACATACAATTTCTGATTCAGGATAATTGCGCCACCAACTCCAGTCCCCAAAGTTAACAAAATCAAATCTTGAAAATGGCGACCTGCTCCTAACCAGGCTTCTCCCATACCAGCACAGTTAGCATCGTTGGCGAGGATAGTCGGTAAACCTATTGTCTGCTCTAGCCAATCGGCTAAAGGAACATTTTCCCATCCAACTAAATTAATCGCCACTCTGGCAATCCGTCCATCCGCGTCAGCAGGTCCAGGAGTCCCGATACCAATAGCTCTTGTCTGGTGCTCTGGGTCAACTTGGGCGATCGCATCTACGAGCGCAGCTAAGACATTTTCAGGTGTAGCTAGCTGGGGAGTAGCCACAGTCAATGATTGTAAACAGGTTCCATCTACACAGAACCGCCCCAATTTAATTGCTGTTCCCCCCAAATCAATCCCCAGTACTTCTGGTTTCATCACAATTAGACCACAGTATTTAGAATAGAAAATTTGTCCGAGAATTTGGCGTTTGATTTCCCGGCGCAAATACTAACCGTAAGTTAGTCATCGGAACTGAATTAATTCTCGATTGTTCCCAACTAGTCATTGGTGTACCTTTTAAAATAGCAGATAGAGCAATAGAGAGCATAAACCCGCCAGCCGCCGCCGCAATTAAAGAAATGTGGTCTTTCACTTAGTTTTACAGGTTGTTTAGGATGAATTAAAATTTACATTCGTCAATGATTTTCAATGACGAATTCTATTTTCTCTCCGCAGACGGGGATTGACAAATTCGTTTAACCCCTCGCCTAGTAATGATAACCCTACTACCATAGATGTCATCCCCAATCCAGGAAAAAGGGCTGTCCACCAAATACCTGTGGGTAAACCTTCTAAAGCCTGTTTGAGGTCATGTCCCCATTCTGGTACTTCTTCTGGTAATCCTAACCCTAAAAAACCCAATCCACCAAGAACGAGAATTGCATCAGCTGCGTTGAGTGTAAACAAGACAGGTACGCTTTGGATTACATTAAAAAATAAATATCGCGTCATAATAATCCAAGTCGAAGCACCTAATGCTTGAGCCGCTTCTATATAGACTTCAGTTTTGACGCTAACTGTATGGTTACGGACAACGCGGTAGTATTGGGGAATGTAAGCAATGCTAATAGCGATCGCCGCATTCAATATTCCCCGTCCGACGATAAAAGCTAAGGTAATGGAAAGTAATAAACCAGGTAGAGTGTAAATGCTATCCATGAGAAACAGCAACACTTTATCTAAGTTACCGCCCAAATAACCACTCAGCATCCCCAATGGTACTCCAATTAACATGCTGAGTGCTGTGGCTAGGACTACTACTTCTAAAGCTGCTTGAGCACCGAATATAGTCCGGGAGAAGACATCATAACCCAAGAGATTTGTGCCAAACCAATGTTTGACTGAGGGTGGTTCATGGATTTGGTTTTCCAGTGAGATCAATTGGGGGTTTTGCAGCCATCCCCAGGCTTGAAATACGGGTGAGAAAAGGGCTAAGAAGATAAAAACTAGGGTAATAACTACACCAATCAGCATCAAACGCTGAGAAAGATTTAAATTCTGTGTATTTAACCCAAATTTCCTCAAAGCGGCGAATTTTCGTTTGGCGATCGACATGGAAATAGGGTATTAGGGTGTAAGTTCTGTAATATTAGCCTAGATTCAGGGCTGTTTCCAAGTTGTAAATTTGAAATCTGATTTTCATTATACAAATCTCCTAATTTTAATTATGTGGATTTTACTGTTAGAGAGTTCCCTCAATTGCTATCTTTTTTGCTTTAAAGGAATCTGAATTACAAACTCTGCACCTGCGCCAGGAGTAGAGATACATTCAATCTTACCATTGTGTTTATCCACAACGATTTGATAGCTAATAGATAATCCTAAACCAGTCCCATCTCCTATAGGCTTAGTGGTAAAGAATGGGTCAAATATTTTCTGTTGAA
>Ga0127504_1007964_pt1 | contig 13436 bp, 19 predicted proteins | sample S1TSphfallaxMT_FD_94194 | JGI IMG/M metagenome (GOLD analysis project Ga0127504, IMG submission 94194) | Peat moss associated microbial communities from Sphagnum species from Minnesota, USA - S1T2_Fa - Sphagnum fallax MT (Eukaryote Community... | ecosystem: Host-associated > Plants > Peat moss >...
GTCGGAGATGGGATCAATGATGCTCCAGCTTTATCTCAAGCAGATGTGGGTATTTCTTTACATTCGGGTACAGATGTAGCTAGGTCGAGTGCTGAAATCATCTTGATGCGAGATTCCCTCAGTGATGTAGTAGAGTCAATTTTACTTAGCCGGGCTACCTTCAATAAAATCCGTCAAAATTTATTCTTTGCTCTTGTATATAACACTATTGGTATTCCCTTAGCAGCAGGTGTTTTATTACCCAGCTTAGGTTTTGCTCTAGGTCCATCGACTGCTGCTGGACTTATGGCTTTTAGTTCTATTAGTGTCGTTACTAATTCAGTTTTATTGCGGCGCTCTATCCATTAATTATATAATTGTAGTTAATATTTTGGAGAATTAAAGGATTTCACTGAAACTTATAAATGAAAAATAGGTAGCATCTCAGGTTAAACTAAGTCTTTAGTCAGATTTTAAACAGTTGACTCAGCTTACCTAAATTCTTAGATTCAGTACTACAGTTTTTAGTGCGTAGAAATGGCAGACAAAAATACTCACAAAGCGCTAATTTACCCACGTTCAACTAATTTTAGTAACTATCTGTCAATGTCAGCAGAACCTCATGAAAATCATCTACTGATTCTGGAAGATGATCAAGGACGTAAAGAGTTTCCTCTGGAAAATCCCGTTTATTCTATCGGTAGAGACCGTGATTGTAATATTCGTCTCATGTCCCAGTTTGTTTCCCGCCATCATGCTACATTAGTCAGACTGCCACGTAAGAATAACAACCAGAGTTATTATTATAGAATTGTGGATGGTGATGCTAAAGGGAAACCTAGTTCTAATGGATTAATGATTAATGGGCGCAAGATTGGAGCTCATGACTTGAAGAATGAAGACGAAATTGTCTTTGGTCCTCAAGTACGTGCTATTTATTACTTACTTAAGAATACCCAGCCGCCAGGAAACACAGACGCTAGTGAGTACGATATTACATTGATTAACCCTGGGATGACGGAGGATATGGAAGATTTCTAATCTGAGATATATGGACACAGGAGCAAAATATTCACAAAATAGACTTCACAAAATAGACGTAGTATTAGCTAGCTCGCTAATAAAGCCAGCTAGCTAGGGAAGCGACTACCCTGCGAGACTTTCAATCAGTTGCCATTTTCTACTCACTTCTATGGACTGCTTGACAAATTCATACATTTGTTGGCAGTGATTATTTAGTTTAAGTGGTAGTTCTTCATTTTTAATCACAATACTCAATCTGGTTTCTGTTTCTGTAGCTGTTGATTTATCAATTAATATTTCTGCTGTCACCAGTTTAGGAAAAGCCACGTTTCCAGGCATCTCTCGAGCCATGATGTAGTCAGATGTATAGTAATGGACATCCAACTCACAATCTTGGAGTAGTTCTATCAATAGTGGTTGGAGGTGCTCAATGGTAACAGAAACAATAAATGAACAGGTGTAGCGAGCCATAAGAACTCCTCGCCTCATAATATCCATCTTATAATACACTTTTGGGTTGAGATTGTGGCTCAGACGCTCACCAAAAAGACTGAATTGCCCTCTATTCCCCAAATTCCACTAAAATTTAAACAATAGCAATTTGGCAAGGGAATTAATGAAAGTAGCAATTACTGGAGCGACAGGATTCGTGGGTAGCCGTTTAGTAGAGCGACTACATGCAGAAAACCATAGAATACTGGTGCTAACCCGAAACATTACCTTGGCCCAAAAGCTGTTTCCTGCTGCGGCTTTCCCCAATCTAGAAATAATCGCCTATACACCCTTAATTTCTGGGGTTTGGCAAGATTCGATCGCTGGTTGTGATGGGGTGGTGAATTTAGCAGGAGAACCCATTGCTGAAGGGCGATGGACAAAGGAACGGAAACAGACAATTTCTGACAGCCGTAAATTGAGTACAGAAACAGTAGTATCGGCTATAGATAGAGCCAATCCTCGACCCCAGGTGCTAATCAATGCTTCCGCTATTGGTTATTATGGAACTAGTGAAACTGCCACATTCGTGGAAACTAGTACTCCTGGTGATGATTTTTTGGCTCAAGTCTGTCAAATTTGGGAAGCAGAAGCGCAAAAAGTAACGGAGGCTGATGTGCGGTTAGTTATTTTGCGCCTGGGGATTGTCCTGGGTAATGGTGGAGCTTTAGGGAAAATGATTACTCCTTTCAAGCTGTTCGCTGGTGGTCCTATTGGTAGTGGTCAGCAGTGGTTTTCCTGGATTCACCTTGATGATATAGTAAATCTGATCTGCCGATCGCTCACCAACCCCGATATGGAAGGAGTATATAATGCTACTGCTCCCTGTCCTGTAAAAATGCATGAACTCTGCCAAACAATGGGTCAAGTTATGCATCGCCCTAATTGGTTACCTGTACCTGATTTCGCCATAGAAGCTCTTTTAGGAGATGGCGCTAAGGTGGTTTTAGAAGGACAAAGAGTTTTACCCGAACGGACTTTAGCATCGGGATTTGATTACCAATATCCTGAATTACTCCCAGCCCTGCGGGAAATTTTATTGAGAGTCGGGAGTTAGGAATTTGCGGTTAATCCAGCTGATGACTCCGCCAATGAGCGCACCGCCCATGAGAATACCGATGGCTGGGCTGAATAAGGATGGCCATAATTGATGCCATAAATCTAAACCCAGGTTGACTCCCATAGCTTTACCGCTAGAAGCGACCAGCAACCAGACAAACCCTAATATAACGAGGAATACATCTGCTACTAGCACCAAGTTGAGCCAGTTTAAGAGTTTATCTTTCATCATGCAAATAACCAATTTTTGACTTTGACTAAACTTTGCCAGTCTGGCTTTCTATTTAATCCATCCGCAATGCTAGTTTGAATTTCTTCCCGCCATTCAGAGTTAACAGCTAGAACCTGTTTGACAAAATCAATATGCTGGCGCAAGCCTTTTTGACCTGATTCCAACATAGCCAAAGCCAAATTTATTCGAGCCTGAGGGTCTTGGGGATTTAATTTCACAGCTTTTTGGGCTGCTTTGTAAGCTAAATCAGATTTATTATCGAGTAGATATAACCAAGCTAAACAAATCCAAGCAGAGCCGCTTTTTGGGGCGCGATCGCACACCTCTTGAAATACTGGGATCAGTTCTTCTACAGATTCTCCAGCTTTATAGCGGGACAAACCTGTATCGAATAGGGATTCTACTGTTTCTACTGTATCAGTCATCAGTTATGAGTCAAAGAACCATTGTTGATTTGTCAGTTGCTAATAGCAACTGACACCCGACAATTCTACACCCCAAACGACTTACCGCAACCACAAGTCTGGGAAGCATTGGGATTAGTGAATTGAAAACCACCACCAATCATGGCATCACTATAATCCAGCATTAAACCATAAAGGTATAATAGACTTTTGCGATCGCAAATAATTTTGAAGCCTTCATAATCAAAAACATCATCATGAGGAGTAATTTTGCTGGAGTCCTCAAAATCCATCATATAAGACATTCCTGAGCAACCGCCTTGGCGTACTCCTACCCGGAGATAGAGGTCTTGACCTTGACTGTCTCGCAGAGATTTTACTTGGCGCAATGCTGATTCACTCAAATAAATGCCACTCTTTTGGGCTGCAACCGTTTGTGTCATTGATTTTCCTACTCCATACCTATACTGAAATGGTTAAGTCTTATGGTTCGATGTTTTTACCCCTATTATAGCGAGATTCATGCTTCTAAATCCCAAATTATCAACACCTTGCTCAATTGCAGTCGCAGATTTTTATTCTAGAATTGAAGGACTTGGGGTAGAGTTTCTCGGTTTGTGTGCTTTCCCCTCTTCCCGCCTCAGATGCTTCTTTTTGATTAACTCATTCTATGACAAGTTTTAATCGCTCTACCAGTCGTCGGTTGAAGAAATTAACCCAGATTCCTTCTGTGTGGGAGGGCGATCGTCGTCCATTATCAACAACCCAGTTTCAAGATCAGGATACTCAGGGAGAATGTATTCTCTGGGTGGATGGTTCCCAAGGTATTGTGAGGGGAATGGACGTGATAGCTCCAGATGTTGGACCAGCAGCGGTTGTGCGCACTTTAATGCAAGCAATGGAACATCCTCAAAGTCCAGCTAAACCCGCTAGACCGCAAAGAATTGTGGTCAGAGACAGAGAAATCCAATTTTACTTGCGTGGGGTATTGCAAGATTTAGAAATTACTATCGACTATGCGCCTGAATTACCTCTAATTGACGAGTTATTTCGCTCTTTTACAGAAATCCTAGATAGTCAAACTCCCGATTTACCTCCACAGTATGCGCAAATTCTGCAAGATAAAGCTTTAGAAGTTTGGCAAGCGGCTCCTTGGAAGTTTTTAGAGGAACAGCAAATTCTGTCTTTAGAAATTAATCATTGGGATGTGGGGACGGTCTATGCTTCAGTCATGGGGATGTTGGGGATGGAATATGGTATTTTATTCTATCGCTCGGAAGCATCTCTAAAGCAATTTCGCGCCGCAGTTTTAAGAGATGAGGATGATGAATCCACTCCAGGTTTAGAGGAAGCTTTTCTGAATCAGGATTGTTTATTTCTTACCTTTGAACCCATTGAACCCAGTGCTGAAAATGAAGATACGGATTTAGCAGATTTGCCTTTGGCCGAAATCCAAGCTATTTTTGGTAATATTCACCCTCTTGAAGGATTACGGTCGGTTCTATACGAGGAAGAAGCACTTACTGTCCTAGTCGCCCTCGATAGTTTTATCCGCTTTATCCGTGAACACCGCCAGCAATTATTACAATCAGCCGACTTTCCTTCACTTAGTCACCGTTATCGGATTTGGGTACCAGATGTAGATGCGTCAACTAAACCATTGTCAATTACCGTCACGACTTTACCGCAATTAGCCGCAGAACTAGAGGAGATGGTTGATTGGGAAGTTCCTGAATTACCTCTATCAGATGTAGAAGAGTCGGACTGGAAAATATTTCATGCCCTGCGAGATGATTTGATCCCGAAAAACTCTTTTTTGAGTTTGGGCGTTATTCCTTGGGAACTGTTAAAACATCTACATCAGGAGGTAATTTATCATTCAGTGGGAGAAATTAAACCTGTTGGTGATGGATTACCAGTTATTTTGATTCAAACTTCCCGTCCTAAGGCTAAAATGGTGATCGCCAATATTCAGGCCAATGGTGGGTTAAAAGCCATTTGCTTCAATCCTGGCGCTGATTCATTTGCAGGCGATCGCTACGATTTGGGTCTATTACAAACTCAGGATAATGAATTGTTTGTGTTTGGGGAATTTTCCGATAATGACCCTGTACATATAGAGGCTAGGAAGAAATGGGATGAACGCTGTCAAAACACAGCAGGATATTGTGGTTTAATTATTGCTAAAGGCTTAACCGGAGCTTATCGGGGAAATCCTCAATTAGGAGATATGATGGCTTTATTTGAAGCTTACGCACTTTCCCCAGAAAATCTAGCTCAACAAATCTTACCTCTAGAACATTCGCCTTGACCTGGAGAGGATAATTTGCAAAAGCATCTAGTGGAGGCCTTTTGCAGTAGAATTCTATCAGTGGTGATGTCAATACACAGCTTCTATGATCATGACAAATAAGAAATGGGCCGTTAAAAGGATTACAGTCAACTTAGCTACGCAAGAAGCAGAAAAACTAGAGAAATATTGTCAGCAAACAGGAAGACCTGCGACGGATGTGATTCGGGAATTGATTAGGAGTTTACCGGAGTTGGCGATTCAGGAGGATTAAAAGGTTTTTGGGATGGGCGAGAATTTGTGAGAATTTGTTAGAATTTGTGAACAAGTGTGAAGAATTGTACAGGGACTAAGGAATGCGTGTGGCGATAGTAGGTGCGGGATTGGCAGGGTTAGCGACCGCCATAGATTTAGCTGATGCTGGTTGCGAGATTGAAATTTTTGAATCTCGTGCGTTTGTGGGGGGTAAGGTTAGTAGTTGGATGGATGGTAATGGTAATCATATCGAAATGGGATTACATGTTTTTTTTGGCTGCTACTACCAGTTGTTTAGCTTGATGGAAAAGGTGGGAGCATTAGAAAATTTACGTCTGAAAGAACATACCCATAATTTTATCAATCGCGGAGGACATACTGCTTCCCTGGATTTCCGTTACTTTACTGGCGCACCATTGAACGGGATCAAGGCTTTTTTGACAACTAACCAAATCTCACTTCAGGACAAATTACAAAATGCGATCGCTTTGAGTACCAGTCCCATAGTTCAAGGACTAGTTGACTTTGATGGGGCGATGAAAAATATTCGCAAGTTAGATAAAGTCAGCTTTGCTGATTGGTTTTTGCGTCATGGCGGGAGTGAGGGAAGCATCAAACGCCTGTGGAACCCTATCGCATACGCCCTGGGCTTTATTGATTGTTACCAAATATCTGCCCGTTGTATGTTGACGATTTTTCAGTTTTTTGCTACGCGAACTGAGGCTTCTGTACTGCGGATGTTAACAGGCTCTCCCCAGGAATATTTGCACAAACCTATTCTAGAATATTTGGTAGCTAGAAATACGCAAATACACACTCGTCGCCAAGTAAGGGAAATTAAATATACTGAATTAACTGAATTAGATGATAAAACCCAGGTTACAGGGATGGTGGTCGCCCAAGGTGATACAGAAGAATTAATTACCGCCGATGCTTATGTTTTTGCTGGTGACATTCCCGGAATCCAACGTGTATTACCATCAGCATGGCGCAAGTGGAAAGAGTTTGACCAAATCTATCAACTAGATGCTGTTCCTGTAGCTACAGTCCAGTTGCGGTTTGACGGTTGGGTGACAGAATTAGCCAGTGAGGAAAGCCGCAAACAGTTAAGCCAAGCAGCAGGAATAGATAATTTACTATACACTGCTGATGCTGATTTTTCTTGCTTTGCTGATTTGGCTCTTACAAGTCCCAGTGATTATTATCGCCCCGGTCAAGGGTCTTTGTTGCAGTTAGTATTGACACCTGGCGACCCATTTATTAAACAAAGTAATCAGGCGATCGCTGAACATGTACTCCAGCAAGTCCAGGAACTCTTTCCCTCAGCTAGAGAGTTAAACATGACTTGGTTCAACGTGGTCAAGTTAGCTCAGTCCCTCTATCGGGAAGCACCTGGAATGGATGCTTATCGTCCCGACCAAAAAACGCCTGTGGCTAATTTTTTCTTAGCCGGAAGCTACACTCAACAAGATTATATTGATAGTATGGAAGGAGCAACTATTTCTGGACGGAGAGCAGCAAAGGCGGTTTTGGAAATGGGAGTCAGGAGTCAGAAGAGTAATTTAGGAATAAGCAAAAAAAATGTCTGACTGGTTAGAACATAGCGCACAGATTGAAATAGAAGCTCCTATTGATTTAGTTTGGAGTCTTTGGTCTGATTTAGAGCAAATGCCAAATTGGACAAAATGGATCAAATCCGTCACAATTTCTCCAGATGACCCGAATATCTCCATATGGAAATTGAGCGCTGGAAGTTGGGAATTTAACTGGAAATCTCGTTTAATCAAAGTTATTCCTCAACAAATCATTCAGTGGGAATCAGTTGATGGATTACCGAATCGGGGAGCTATTCGCTTTTATAATCGTCAGACTAGCTGTATTGTCAAGATGAGCATTTCTTATTCTGTTCCGAACAAGATGGCGAAAATCATGGATAATTTCCTGATAGGATGGCTAGTAGAGTCTACTATTAAAAGTGATTTAGAAAAGTTTAGGAAATATGCTGTAACTCTAAATCCCATTCCTAAATAATTCCTAAATAATAGACCTGTTCTTTTTCACCAAGTAGGGTCAGTAAACAAGTTAATCGTTAATTCTTCTAATTTAGGTTGAATTGCTGTAATACAAGCCCGGATAGTCTCCCCATCCGCCAATTCCACCGTACAAGCATGACAAGAACCCATCAGACAGCCGGTAGGAATAAACACCCCAGCGCGATTGGCTACATCTAATAGACTCTCTCCCACTTCAGCATCAACAACAATATTGTCTGGTAAAAAACGCACCTTAATACTCATTCTGACTCCTGACCCCCTAAGGTAAAAATGGAGTTAAATTCAAATGACTCTCCACCTGAGTAGCTATAGAATCTAAGATTTGCTCGCGTTGTTCTCGATAATTAGCAACTCCAGTAGGTAAAGATTTCAAACCTCTTTGTTGACGTAGATGATTTAACCAAGCTCTGCGCCAAGGTCCGTTGTCAAAAATTCCATGTAGGTAAGTACCCCAAATCGACTGACAATTATCAACTAATCCTAAATTGACATCATCAAATAGAGCATGAAAAGACTGGGATTCTAATTCTTGCTGTTCTATCCGAGAGCGTCCTTGGTGAATTTCAAATCCATTAACTGGTAAACCTAATTGTGGATAATTGGAGCTAACTTGACGTTGACGTGCTGTTTTCTGTCCTGTAATTACAGTCTTAATCGGTAAGAGATTTAACCCCGGAAACCTTCCCGATTGTCCTTCTAATCCCTCTGGATCAGATACACTTTGACCCAAGATTTGGAACCCACCACAAATACCTAAAACGATCCCGCCAGAAGCAGCATAGTTTTGAATCGCCTCCGCCATACCAGTTTTTTGCAAGAGGATTAAATCAGTTACCGTCGTTTTTGTCCCAGGGATGATTACAGCATCGGGATGACCCAACTCTTGTTTGGGATTGATGTATTTAACAGAAACTGTTGGCTCCGATTCTAGGGGGTCAAAGTCAGTAAAATTGGCAATTCTGGATAAGCGGATAACAGCAATATTTAGATCCGCTTGGACTTTATCAGATTTGCGTTCGAGTAAATCCAGTGAGTCTTCAGCTGGAAATATATCTGTTAAATAAGGAATCACACCCACAACCGGAATGCCAATGCGTCCTTCTAACCACTGAATTCCTGGTTTGAGGATGGATAATTGTCCTCGGAATTTGTTAATTACTATTCCTTTGATCAGAGCGCGTTCATCTGGTTCTAACAACTCCAGAGTCCCAACTACATGCGCGAAAGCTCCACCCCGATCAATATCTACTACTAACATAGTTGGCGCATTCAAATGTTTCGCCACCCGCATATTAGTTAAATCACGATGTTTGAGATTGATTTCCGCTGGACTACCAGCACCTTCACAAACCAATAAATCAAATTCCGTCGCTAAATGTTGGAGACATTCTACAATTGTTTGCCAACCTAGTTGAAAATATTGTTCATAGTAGTCCGCAGCATTGACTTTACCGACAGATTTGCCTTTAATAATTACTTGCGATGTCATATCTCCTTGAGGTTTGAGTAAAATCGGGTTCATCTCTACCCAAGGAACAACTCCCGCAGCCCAAGCTTGTACAGCTTGAGCATAACCAATTTCTCCTCCACTGGCTGTAACATAGGCATTTAAAGCCATATTTTGCCCTTTAAAGGGAGCTACTCGCCAGCCACGTCTTGACAATATGCGACATATAGCAGCAGTTAATAGTGATTTCCCAGCGTGGGATGTTGTTCCCACTACCATAATTGATTTCATATGCTGCAATTTATTACTAAAAAGGTAGGCGTAGCCAGCGGGTTAGAGTATCTTTCAGGCGATCGCTCATTTGAGGAGCAGGAAAATCAACTCCAGTAAATTCCGCTAATACCTGATGACCCAAAGGAGTTAGTCGATAACTATCTGTAATTCCTTGACCATCAACTTCTCGGCGCAGGAATCCGACATTGATTAACCATGAGAGAGCAGTTTCACAAGTCAATTCTGACAAAACGCGTTGAGTGTATTCTGCTTGATAACCTTTGCTTTGAGCGATCGCACTTAAAGGTATGCTTTGGTGACGCATAACTGTAAATAACCGCCGTCGGAAAGGTGAACAAATCAGCGCTCGTACAGCCCTTTCTATTGTATGACGCGGGTAAACAAAAATTTCAGGCTTTTGGCTCTCAACACTATCCATTCTTTAACCAAAGATATATTTTGCTAATTAAAGCAATTTACTTAAACATTGTAAATTATTGTAAAATCGCTAGTACATTAACATTCGCAAATTAGGAGAATTTTTATGCCCTTAGCAGTTGGTTCAAGTGCGCCTGCATTCTCCGTTAAAGATACTAACGGTAATACTGTTTCCCTGTCTGATTTGGCAGGTAAGACAGTAGTTTTGTATTTTTTTCCCAAAGATGACACCCCAGGTTGCACCAAACAAGCTTGTAGCTTCCGCGATGCGCAAACAGATTATACAAGTAAAAATGTAGTAGTTTTTGGAGTCAGCGCAGACGATGAAACTTCTCACCAAGCTTTTACCCAAAAGTATAATCTTACTTTCCCCCTCCTAGCTGATACAGAGAAAACCTTAATTAAAGCTTTTGATGTTGATGGTGGTGGTTACGCCAAGCGTGTTACCTATGTAATTGGACCTGATGGCAAAATCATCTACGTCGATGCTAGTGTCAACACATCCACCCACGCCAAGGACCTTTTAGCAGCACTTGGTTTATAAACCAAGTTTGTCAAGTGAAAAAATAGGGAATAGGTGAATCCCTTCCCTGTTTTTTTACTTATTGGCGCTATCATCAGATTTAATCAAAGATGTACCTGAAACCTGTTTTTGTTGGCTTTTACGTTTAGCGTTAAGTTCTGCTGCAGCCGAGTTTATCCCGTCATTTATTTCCTGATCGTCCTTATTTGTCCCAACTTGCTGCGCCTTGAGAATCAAGTCCATGGGGTTGAAACCAGATCCATCAGTATCATAAATACTGGTATGGTCAGAGTCCAGAGAGTTAAATGGTTGGTTGGGGTCAGCTAAACTAGGTGACGCTACTAAGAAAGCAGCAAAGCTAAATCCGCATAATGTAGTAGCGCAGATTCTTATCAGCGACAAATACTGTTTTTTCATCAGATTTACGTCCAAATTCAGCATGAATCATTTTTATGTCTCTTCTCTATCTTAAGCAAGAGTTTTTCTTAATAGGGGTTGAACACTAACTAAAGCCAGGATCGCAAAACCCAGTAATACTAGTAATGCACCACCAAAAGTAACATTACCCCAGAAAGCGCGCATGACTATATCACTCAATCCCCAATTACTATTTAAATAGAGATAACGAATCGGTTCGATCGCATAGCTTAATGGGTTTAAAGTAGCAATTACTTGTAACCATTGAGGCATAAAGGACAATGGCGCTAAGGCTGTACTGGCAAACAAAAGCGGTAAGTTGGTTACAAAAATGACTGCTATTAGTTCAATATGTCCTGGTAAAGCAAAGGCTAAACCCAGAGAAATAGCGGTAACGCCCAAAGCTAATAACAAGACAATCAAGGCGATCGCTCCCAAACCAGCCGCATTTGGTAACCCAGCGCCTAAAGTAGCAGCAGCTACTACAATTACTCCCGCCTGAAGTAAGCTTTGGCTAATAATAAATATAGCTGAAGCCAAGACAATAGAAAATCGTGACGCTAAAGGTGCGACGAGGAGCCGATTTAAAAAGCCAAACTCCCTGTCAAACATTACAGGTAAACCAGCGTTGAGTGCTCCCGCAAAGGCGGTAAATACAATTACACCTGCTGCCAAAAATTGACCGTAGTTGGTTGTCTCTCCAAATAAACCTTTGGGCGCGTTTTGGAATAGCGCCCCAAATAGCACCAACCACATAACCGGTTGAATTATTCCTGCTACCAAAGTCGAAGGACGACGTTGAAGCTGAATAAATAAACGTCGGGTCAAGGCGAACGTTTCTTGAGATAATTCGCCCAAGAAATTAGGTGTTTGTGCTACTTCGGTTTTTGGTGGTGCTATTTGCTGCCAATTAATCTCAGTTTTCATGGTCATGATTTTCTATGCTCCTGATTTCATGTTTTGCTTTTTCTCAGCTTTGAGGTCACGGTGAGCCACTGCGGCTAATTCCGCATCCATTAAAGTTTTTCCTGTAGCAGCGAGATAAACATCATCTAAGCTAGGACGAGATTGAGCAATACTAAACATAGGTAATCCAGCCTGATTTAGTAGTTCTTGAATCCTAATTAACGCATCCTGTTGGGGAATAGTTACTAAGTTGAGAGAATTCCCTTGGGCGCTGTTGATGATAATTTCTTGGACAAATGGTAATTCTTGGAGTAAGCTTTTGGCTGTTTCTGCTTCCAGGTTGGGGGAAAATTCGCGAATCCGCAGAGTTATGCGCTCCCCTCCTACCTGGTCTTTTAATTGGGAAGGCGTTCCTGTGGCGATGACTAAACCACTGTCGATAATTGCCACAAAGTCGGCTAAAGCATCAACTTCTTCGAGATAATGACTTGTAACCACAACTGTCGTCCCATGAGCACGCAATTGGCGCAGGAAATCCCAAACCACAACCCGGCTTTCAATATCTAGCCCTACAGTTGGCTCATCTAAGACCAAAACATCTGGTTGGTGGAGTAACCCCGCAGCTAAATCTAAGCGCTTACGTAACCCACCTGAGTAGGTACCAGTTTTCTGGTTCGCATATTCCTGTAAACCGAGTAAATCCAATACGGTGTTAATCCGCTGTTTAGCTAGATGATGGGGAATATGGTACAGCGCTGCTTGTAATTGCAGTAGTTCTTTACCTGTCAATACTTTATCTAAAGCTACTTCCTGAGCCACATAACCCAACTTCTGTCTGGCTAATTTGGGCTGGTCTAGGACTGAAACTCCAGATACTTCGATTTTACCAGCATCTGGAATTGTCAGCGTACAGAGAGCGCGTAAGGTAGTAGTCTTACCAGCACCATTAGGACCAAGTAGACCAAAGATTTTTCCTGGTTCTACCTGAAACGATACATCTTTAACAGCAACTACTGTACCGTAACGTTTTTGGAGATTTTCAATTAAAATGGCGGGAGCCATGACAGCTTCACCCCTAACTATACAATTTGTAATAAGCTCTATCTACTATTGTAAGAGTTAAGAGATATTAATTAATGATTTCAAACTTACTATTCTTGGGAAAAAGGGAAAACCTACTCTACTCAGCTTCGCTATTGCTAGCTTCTGCTCCTTGCAAAACCACATCAAAGTTCATTCTCTGTTCGGCATTGCGGAGGAAATAACCATTAATCATAGCTGAAGCGAGCAATCTACCCAAGTTTTCACGACTGGTAGTGATTGTTACTCCAAAATGTTCGGAGGGTAGATTACCCAATAGTCCGATGATATTCCGTTCCATAACTTGAAAAACTTCAGCAGAGGCTGGTTTTGAAAGTTGGGTAACAGTTTCTGGACTAAGGGATTTGACATATTGCCAAAGTAAATTGCTGGTTTCCGATTCGCTATCAAAAAATCCTGAGACTCGGTTGGATGGGCTACTCACGTTGATCTCCTTCACTGCTAATTAGCTGTATTGACGAATGAAAGGAATTAGTACATTGATTATGACGTAATTGATAACATCTGCAAGTCTTAAGCTCAAGTCTTAAGCTCAAGTCTTAA
>Ga0127504_1003646_pt1 | contig 13320 bp, 3 predicted proteins | sample S1TSphfallaxMT_FD_94194 | JGI IMG/M metagenome (GOLD analysis project Ga0127504, IMG submission 94194) | Peat moss associated microbial communities from Sphagnum species from Minnesota, USA - S1T2_Fa - Sphagnum fallax MT (Eukaryote Community... | ecosystem: Host-associated > Plants > Peat moss >...
ACACGTTTGGTTTGAGATTTTAAGGTTTAAGTAATTGAGTTTTTGGAACTTCATCTAGAGATGAAGGACGACATCATACAACTTTGAACCAAAAAACAACTTCATTCTAGAGGATGCACTTGTACATCTATCTACCATCATGATTTAATTTTCAGGTTGCTTCAAGACTTTTTGTGCATTCATTAAATTGTAAATCACACCATGACATCCATGCCCCCCTCTGACATTCAAGTGAGAAAAAGATCTCATACCTTCTTCTCATGGAGGAGTAGAGTTCTCCTTTCATGATTTCTTCCTTGTACTTCATGAAGAAATCTGCAGAAATCCATAGCCCTCGCTGAAGCTCCTACAACATCATGATGATGTTGATGATGATGAGAAGATCGATTTTCCTTGAGCATTCGGAAGGTTCTTCTTAGGGCTCTGCCCCGCCTGGAAGAATTTTTGATGAAGTTAGGTTGCAATCAGCTGCTGCAAGCTGCTACTGCACTCCTCCCTCCATCCGGACTGCATGCATGCAGGTCATCCAGATGCAGCAAAGAAAGATCGCTTGAATCCTTGTCTGGTGGGGTTGTTGTCTTGTCTTTTAGGGTTTTCATTTTTCTTGCGTGTCGCTGGAGGTTTATTGCTGTGTGCGTGTGTGCATGACGTTGTTAAGGGCATTAGCAGAAGAAGAAGAAGAAGAAGAAGAAGCTGAATTGCTGCTGCTGCTGCAATTGTCGTTGTTCGATGCGTAGAGAACACTGTGGAAAGCAAGGTGTTGGATTACATGCAGGCTGTAAGTGTGACGAAGGTGGGAAGAGGTGTGAGAAACAAAAGACACAAGAAGTCGAAGATCAAACAGGGTGGAGCGCATGGGCGATGGCGCAGCACCCATGCAAGGCCTGCAAAACCAACAACAGCATCCCAACCTGCAGCAGCAGTTAACAGCGCTTCTAGCAGCGGCGACGGCAGTGTCCTCGGACTCTCCTGCTGCGATCGGGGCCTCCTCCTCCTCCTCTTCCTCAGACGATTCATCCAGAGCCGCGGCTCTAGAGAAGCTCCACAGATTGCTTTTCCAACCACAAACTGTTCCAATTCTTCGGCGGTCAAGCCCTCGTCTCTGCCAGACGCTCCAGCAGCTTGTGTCTGACAAAGCATATGTGGTGAGGCAAGCAGCGGCCATAGCATATGGGGCATTGGGAGGTGTGGCAGCAGGTGTTTCAACAGCTAGTAATGGGCGACCGGGGTCTGGAAGCTCTGCCGCTGCAACTGATCGCTTCATGGCCTGGGCATTGTCACAGATCACAGACGCAACTCGTGGCAATGAGGCAACAGTGCTTGCTTTGGGAGGGCTACGTGAGTTCTTCACAGCAGGTGATCCAACAGCAACAGAACGGTTTGTTCCAGCAATTCTCAAAGCTTGCCAGGCACTTTTGGAAGATGAGATACCACTCTTAGAGCCACTGCTAGAAGTGCTCATGGTTCTTGGGAAGCGATTTTCCCCCTCTGTTCAGACCCACTTTGCAGACATAGTGGATCTACTTCTGGGACAGGTACTTGATCCTGAGCTCTCAGAAGCTGACAGGGGGCTCATCACCAACAGCTTTCTTGAGTTTCAAACTCTGTGGGCTGAAAGCTTAAGTTTCTCGTTGGATCTGTTGTTGAAATTTCTTGGTGATATGGAGGCATTGGCACAAGATACTCCTGCCACTCTGCAGCAACTACGGCGACTGCTTGCTCTTGTATCATGTTTTGTTTCAGTTTTGCAAGCAACAGCATCAGGCTTGCAAGTGGCAGTCTCTGAACAACAGATGATTGCGTCTTCTCGGCAATCATGTTTGCCTGATGAGACTGATAAACTCAGTTTGATGGCCAACACCACAAAAGAGATGCTTCCACGTGTGCTTGCATCCTTGACAACTGTGGGTCAGAAGTTTGCAGACTACAAGTGGACAAATGAGGCTTTTCGATGCCTGGCTATTTTTGCAGCAATACTGAAAGAAGGCTTTGCTGAGTATTATCTCTCTGCCCTCGATATCTTGCTGCAGGGTTTGGCCACAGAGATCATGTCAGGGAGTGAGCAACGTTCTGCTTCTCAAGGTTTGGCTGGGCCAACAGTAACATCTCCCCTTACTTCCACACAGATTTGCAGCCTCTTGCAAGTAAACTTGCAATTGATTTCATCTCAAAGCCTTAAGTTGCCAGCAGAAGCTGTTTCTAAGCTACTTGATGGGTGTTCTCATTTTGCAAGCCTGCGCCTGCACCCTAGTCGCGTTGTTACAGGTACTATTGCTGCCACATATGTTCTTCTTGTTCAGCATGCCTCAGACCAAGTCAGTTCTGAAGCTACAAGATGCCTGACACAAGAGCTGGAGAGTTTCAAGGAGATACTTTCGAAGGACAGGAAGCATCCCAAACGAGCATTTTCTGATTCAGACATTTATTCTCTGTTTAAGTTTGATCTAATGGTGCTGCTAGGGAGTGTGTTTCTTAAGCAGACTAATGCTCCTGGAGTTTCACAAGCAGACAAGATGTTGGTTCCAGATATAATAGAAAGGGTGGAACCCACAGTATCCAAGGTAATGCAACTCAAGAGGTTCATCTTGACAAAGCTCAACCCTTTTCAGGACCCACTACAGTGGCATCCAAACCTGCAGTTGGGTCTCTTGCAGGCCTTGCGTAAGCTGGGCCCCGACATCGGTATCAATGATGCTTATATGTGCAAGGTGCCAGGGGAAGGTCACACTGAGATTGACTGCAACCTTATCATTTCTCATGCGCTGCAAGCTAGAGCAAGTCTACCTGTCAAATTGGAGGCACTAGAATGGATTAGTAGCTCTGTTGAAGACGACAGTCAGGTACAGGTACGCAAAGGAAGAGGGGAAACTGGGCAAGGTTCAGGATTGGGGTCTGATTTGCTCATGATGCTACTTTCAGCTGCTTCCAATCAGGAGCCTCAGGTGAGGGCACATGTGGCAAGTGTCTTGGAGCTTCTTTTGCAGGTAAAGATGGTGAAACCCTTGCAGTTTCAGTCCATAGCTATGGTGGCCCTTGAGCAGCTTGGAGATTCTGAACCTACCGTTCAGGCAGCCTTTCAGAGGGTTTTCTGGGCATATTCCCCTGCTGCTTTATGGACACATGGATGGTTTGGTAATGCAAAGGCTGGTGAAAGCCATGGCATTACAGAATGCACTGCAGGAGATTGCAGGCAGCGGCACCTCCTTCACTGGAAACAGGCATTTGCAGTCAAGAGGTTTGCACAGCATTTGCGAGTGCAGCAGCTGGTCTGGATTCTCAACTATTTGTCACAACGTGGGCAAACTTTGCCTAGTAACTGGTTGCACCGATTGATACACAATTGTCCAGGAAAGTCAAGATCAGCTTCAACCTGGAGAGCTCCAGGGGAAGGGGAGAAGCAAGAACAAGGAATGTCTGATGACAAGGTATCTTCAGTGGGGGAGGAGTGCACTTGTGGTGAAACAGCAGTCCTGGAAGCAGCTTGTGTTGTCAATAATGTAGCAGCAGCCTGGTGGGCAGTACAGGAAGCCTCACGGCACTGTATCACAGTCCGTCTCCGGACTCATCTGGGTGGTCCTACACAGACATTTGCAGCCTTGGAGAGAATGCTTCTAGATGTACCACAGATATGCCAAACAGATGGTGGACAAAGGGATGGCGTAGGCAGCAGCACAGTCAGTTCTTCATCCAGTTTCCAGTTGCTCCCTATGCGCCTCCTGTTGGAGTTTGTTGAGTCCCTAAAGAAGAACATGTATAATGCATATGAGGGCTCTGCTGTGTTGCCATCTGCTCCATCTTCAAGCACCCTTTTTTTCCGTTCCAATAGGAAGGTGTGTGAAGAGTGGTTTGCACGTATCCGGGAAGCTTCAATGAATGCAAGTGCTGCGATCCAGTTCCATGCAGGCACCTACCACCATGCCTCTCATCGTCTGCAGGACCTGCGGGGGTTGGCTGGTACTGCATTAAGAGAGTTCCGACCACAACAACTTTCTGACAGTTCACCTTCCCTCAAGACTAAAGTTCAGCAAGATGTGTCTAGACTGATGCGGCATGCTTCTCTCGCCCTTTGTCGGTTACATGAAGATGATACTTTATCAGGCCTTCAGGTGTGGGTACTGTCTACATTTGGGTCATTACTAAACGATGAAGGATTGCCATTGCAAATAGGTAGCAACCCAGGACCATTTGCATGGATGACTGGATTAACTTGTCAAGCACGAGGGCAATATGAAAGAGCTGCAGCACACTACACCCATCTCCTTCAAGAGGAGCAAACAATGGCAGCAATGGGTGCAGAAGGTATACAGTTCACAATTGCTCGCACAATTGAGAGCTTTGTAGCTATTGGAGACTGGGAGTCACTTGATATGTGGCTTCAGGAACTTCAGCTATTGCGTAGCAAGCATGCTGGAAAAGCTTACAGTGGGGCTCTTACCACGGCTGGAAATGACATGAATGCCATCCATGCCCTCGCTCGTTTTGATGCAGGTGACCCTGCAGGTGCATGGGGTTACCTAGATCTCACCCCACAAAGCAGTAGTGAGCTGACTGCAGACCCAAGGCAAGCGCTGCTGCGAAGTGAACAGATGCTTTTACAAGCAATGCTGCGACCAGACACCAAGAAGGAAGAAATTGCTAGCGAGATTGCAGTGGCGAAAGCTATGATTGAGGATGGTTGTCAAGTTGCAGTGCTTGATGGGTTGACAGAGGCAGCTGCCTCTATTGTCCAAATGGAATGCATCCAAGTCTTCGAGGCATTTCGTTTTGCTGGGCATAGTGGAGAAAAGTGGTTGGTTTCTGCCCTTCCTCAAACATTGGGCTCACCACTTGACCCCTGGCATCAGGACAGTCTCTTGTGGCTGAAATTACTGCGGGTTTATCGTGCAGTCTCACCAGGTACACCGGTCACTTTGCAACTGCATCAGCAGCTTGTCAGGTTGGCTCGGAAACAGTGTAACCTGAGGCTTGCACGGCGACTGCTGCATGAAATATCAAACTCAAAAACTCCTTCACTTGAGGACCAGATGGAAATATCAGATTATCACAGTTCTCTTAGTGCAAGCTTAAGGTATGAACACATTCTTCTTCTCCATGCCGAAGAGAAGCATGAAGATGCGCTGGTTGATCTGTGGCATTTTTGTGAGAGCCAAATCCGTGGGTCCATTGAGTTGTCTCTAAGTGGCAGGGATGGCGATTTAACTATTGCCAAGGCATGCTTGAAGCTTTCAACTTGGCTGCAGTGCAAACCCTTGCAAGTGCCCATTCAAAGCATGCTTGCAAAAGTTGGTCTTCATCAAAATGTCAGTGATGATATGGAGGCAGCTGATACAAATGATGCAGCTGCAAGAGTTAGCTTGGGCAGGGTTGCCAATACTGAATTTTCAACCTTGCTCCAAGAGATCATTGGTGCAGGAACAAAGTCTGCAACTCTTATCTGCCCTAGCATGGCCAAAGCATGGTTTTCATATGCTTCATGGTGTTATGACTTTGCAAGTGGCCTGTTCTCTGGAAGCAATAAAGCATCTCCTACATCCCCTGTCTTTGGAGAGCTGCTCAAAGAAGAGTTAAGTGCTAACAGGAGCAGCCTCACTAATGAAGAAGTGGCAAGTGTGCAAAGAATTCTTGAAAATGCTGTTCTTAGATCCAGCAGCACAAGCCTGGAGGCATTGGATCCTAACAGCAGGCAACAGATGGAGGCTTTTGTTCAAATTGTGATCCATACTATGGAAGCTGCTGCTGGTGCAGCTGGATCAGAAGACTCAGATGGAGACCCACCATCTTTTCAATTTGCCCAGCTGCTGCAGGAAGGACTGCAAATGCTTCCTTCTATTCCACCCATAAACTCATTCCTATCTGATCTGATGCCGATATGGTGGGCATTAAGGTATCGACGAGTCTCCATGTTTGGGCATGCAGCACGTGGCTTTTTGCAGTACTTGGCAATGTCAAACCATGGATGCTCAAAGGGCTGCTCATTGGAGCGTGTCAAGCCTGAAAGGGGGGACTTTAGGCTAAGGGCATCCCTTTATGTACTGCGTATTCTTCTTAACTATGGAGTTGAGCTTGAAGAGTCCCTGCAACAAGGCTTGGCAGCAGTGCCACCATCTCCTTGGCAGGCAATCACAGCACAGCTATTTGCTCATCTCAGCACTCATCCTGAACCAAGAGTACGGAAGCAAGTTGAAGGATTACTGATGGCTTCAGCTCATCTATCACCATGGGCAATTGTGTATCCCACACTGGTTGATGTAAATGCTTGTGAAGGAGAACCACCAGAGGAGCTACAGCACCTTATCGGCTGCCTGGCCAATTTACACCCAAAAGTTGTGAGGGATGTCAAGGTTATGATTGCAGAGCTGGGTGCCATCACCGTCCTTTGGGATGAGCAATGGCTTAGCACTCTACAAGACTTACATGCTGATGTTATGCGACGCATAACTACATTAAGAGAAGCAGCAGCAAGAGTAGCAGAGAATGCAACACTTACTCAAGCTGAGAAATTGCGTATCAATGCTGCCAAGTACTCAGCAATGATGGCCCCAGTAGCTGTTGCACTAGAGAGACGCTTGGCTTCCACATCTAGGCCTCCAGAAACACCAGATGAAGTCTTTTTCCAAGAGCAATTTGGAAGCCAACTGAAGGCAGCAATATCAATCTTCAAGTCACCTCCAGTTGGGCCTGCATCCTTAGCAGATGTATGGCGTCCCTTTGATGCTCTCACTACTGCACTAGCCAGTCATCGGAAAAAATCAACCACTTCTCTGAAGGATATCTCTCCTGGACTTGCAGTATTAGAGTCTTCTGATGCACCAATGCCAGGACTTGAGGTTCATACAGCCATGGTTAGCAGTGAAATGCCCAAAATCTCTGTTGATCTTGGTGTTCCTGGCAGTAGGAGTGGCTTGCCTGGTATTGTGACAGTCGCTGCCTTTGGTGCACATGTTACAATACTTGCCACCAAGACCAAACCTAAGAAGCTCCAGATGGTGGGGTCTGATGGTTGCCACTACCCTTACCTTCTCAAGGGCCGTGAGGACCTCCGATTGGATGCTCGTATTATGCAGTTGTTGCAGGCTGTGAATGGTATGCTGCGAGCATGTAGTGCAACCCGAAGACGAGGTCTGGCAGTACGGCACTACTCTGTGACTCCCATCAGTGGATGTGCAGGGTTGATACGGTGGGTGGACAATCTGACCAGCATGTATAGTGTATACAAGGCCTGGCAGCAGCGTACCCAGGCTGCCCAGCTAGCAACAGCACCAGGCAATGCCCAATTTCCCTTGCCATCAATACCACGACCGAGTGATCTCTTCTATGGTAAGATTATACCTGCTCTCAAAGAGAAGGGGTTGAGGAGAGTTATTTCACGTCGGGATTGGCCCCAGGAGGTTAAGCGAAAGGTGTTGATAGAGCTTATGAAAGAGACCCCCCGGCAGCTGCTGCATCGGGAGCTTTGGTGTGCGAGTGAAGGCGTCAGTGCTTTGCGTTTGAAAATGGAGCACTTCTCAGGGAGTGTGGCAGTTATGAGCATAGTGGGCTACATTTTAGGCCTGGGTGATCGACACTTGGACAATATTTTGGTGGATTTCAGTTCAGGTGACATTGTTCACATTGATTACAATGTATGCTTTGATAAGGGTTTACGGCTCAAAATCCCTGAGATTGTTCCCTTCCGCCTAACACACACCATCCAGGCAGCACTTGGGCTGACAGGTGTGGAGGGCATATTCCGGGGAAATTGTGAAGCTGTGCTGGAGGCGTTAAAGAGGAACAAAGATGTAATTCTGATGCTATTGCAGGTGTTTGTTTGGGATCCATTGGTTGAGTGGATGCGTGGTGATGGCCATGATGAAGCTGCAATTGGTGGTGAGGAACGGAAGGGCATGGAGCTTGCTGTCAGTTTGAGCCTTTTTGCATCCCGTGTACAAGAGATTCGTGTACCTCTCCAGGAACACCATGATCAATTGCTTACAATTTTGCCCACTGTGCAAATAGCTCTTGAGACCTTGAAAGATGGACAGGACAGGCATGAGAAAGCTACTTTGGCATTTGCTCAAGCAGAGCAGAGCAGATCAGCAGCTGCCAAAGGGGAGAGTGCAGCAAGAGTCAAGGTTGTGGAGGGGACCTCAGCAGTAGAGAAGGCACGAGGGGTATATGAAGTGCAAGCTCGTGAATTTGGGCAAGCAAAAGCCCTAGTCACTGAGGCTGCACGGGAGTCAATTCAGTGGTTTGATCAGCACAGACGAATCCTCGATGCCCTCAGCTCAGGATCTTTGCCAGAAGTCCAGGCCATTGGACAGCTACCCAGCGCTGCTGAAGCTCTCTCTCTGACCTCTGCAGTAGTAACTACTGGGGTGCCTTTAGCGATAGTGCCTGAACCAGCTCAAGCACGTTGTCGGGAGGTTGATCGAGAGGTTGCACAGCTGACTGCTGCACGCCATGAGGCACTTCTTCATGCAGTTCAAACACTGCAGGCCTATTCCCTGGCATTACAACATTTGTTGCCTGTCACTTATGTGACCAGCAGCCATGTTCATGCTTGGGCTCAAGTCTTACAGGTGGCAGTACAGCAACCGTCACCTGATGTCCTGGCAGTTGCAAGGAGGCAGGCAGCGGAACTGCTGGCAAGAGCACGTGGTGATCATGATGATTCTGTCCGCCAGAATTATGAGGTGCTGCGTGCACATGTTGAAAGGCTAGTGCAAGGGGTGCACAAACTACAGGAAGATCATAGTGAGCTTGAGGCATCAATCGATCCTGAGGCAGAGCACAAGGCCAAGGACCGTCTGCTAGCTATCTTCACCAGTTATATGCAACCTCTACAGGAGAGTAGTGAAACTACAGGAATTGAGGGATCAAAGGAGAGGGAGGATACTCTGAGAGTGGATCATGAAAAGCAACACATAGTTGTGGACGTTCTCAATGCTGCAGCAAAGGCAATGTACAAGGAAATTGGGGAGAAAGTGGAGTTCCTGTGTAGTCATGTTATGGAGAGGACAACTTTGGAGAGTGCAGATGCGAATGTGACTGGTGAACAGAGTTGGTGTCTTCCAGAGCTGCAAGAAATGATGGAGACCTGTGTGTTGGTATCAGATCTAGTGAGAGAAATTCAACAGACTGGTGGACATGCAACACAACAGGGCAATAAACCAGGTGCTCCTGGCTGGTGGGATTCAACTGTTGGCAGTGTCTCTGGGTGGGCCCGATACTGCACAGAAGGCATGGCTGGAGTTGAAGATCTGTGCAAACAAATGGTGGGGGTGGTTCTTCCCGAAGCAATCAAAGCAGCTTTTTCCCATGATCCTGCTGTTATGCAGGCTGTTGGTGCTCTGTCACACATACAGGGAGCTGTTGAAACTGCTCATAAAGAACTTGTGCACATTAGAGCCCAGCACTCCAAGTTGAAAGAATTTGAAGTGAACTACCCAGAGAAAGTGGAGGAAATCTCACAGCGGCAGGCATTGCTGGAGGTGGCTGCAGCCAATGGAAGGGAGCATCTTTCATGGGAGGAAGCAGAAGAGTTGGCCAGCCAAGAGGAAGACTGTTGCAAGCAGCTGGAGGACTTGCACCAGGCATGGACTCATCGGGAGGCCAAATTTTCATCCTTGCAGCAGAATGAAAGTGCTACACATGCAGCCTTGTTTGCAGCTGAACAAAGATTTGAGTCTTTGGTAGCCATTGATCGTGATGGAGACCTGCATCTCATGAGAGGAACAGTGTTGCTCGCAGCATTTGCACGGCTTTTTGCAGCTCTTGAAAGTCTTGATCGCCAGTTGGGATCACTGTGGGTTGAAGTCTCAAGCGAGCTACCGAGTGCCTTGGTTGATGGGTCAAACTTGGACAGCAGAGTAGGTAGCTATCCCTTGCTAGAGACAGTATGGAAGGCTCCTTATCTACTACAAGACAAAACCTTTTTTGTCTGGAAAGTGGGTATGATGGATGCCCTACTGAACTCATGCATTTGGGATGTATCTTCTACTGTTCAGCTTTCTGTCAACACTGAGCAGGTCCTGGAGGTCCAAAAGAAGAGGCTTGAAGCTCAGCTCCAGTGGTATTTAGACCAGTATCTACGGGAGCGCTTGGCACCTGTATTACTTGCTTGCCTCAAGAAGGAGAAACAGTTTCTGACACCAATATCAGGTGAATACGGAGAGGAGGATGTTCAATTGCGTAGAATGTATGAGGGGGATTTGCTTAAGCAAGCTGTGCAGCTGCTGCATGAGTACTGTGATGTTCATGAAACTGTACGGGCTGCAAGGAAAGCAGCCAGTTCCATGAAATTGCAGGTGGAGGAGCTGATGCAAGCTCTGCAAAATGCGCACATGGAGGCAGCACGAATGGAGTGGCTCAATGAGTCAACCCTATCAAGCTCCCTCCCTCAGAGTCAGTTTCTGGGCATCCCCAGTTCCTTTAGAGGTGAGAAACAGGGGTCCAATATTGCATGGTGGAACCGGCAACAAGTGTTAGATAACCTGCGTGCAGCAATCTCTGCAATTACAAGGGCAACAGAAGGACTGCAGGGATGTGAGATGGCAGGAAGCTCAGTGGAGGAGCAGCTTGATAGGGCTATGGCTTGGGCTTGTGTGGGTACTAGTCCAAATAGTACTGTTGGAGGTGGATCATCCAGAGTGATTGGAATTCCAACTGAATTTCATGAGCATCTTCGGCGGCGGAGGCAGCTGCTGTGGACAGGACAGGAACAAGCTGCAAATATCCTGAGGCTCTCTGGAGCTGTGCTTGAATTTGAGGATTCCCGGGAAGGCTTTCTTAGTAGTGCTGCTGGCCGTCACTTGGAACTTTCAAACTCCATAAATGAAGCAGGACGTGTTTGGCAGCAGACATATCACAATATGATTGCTCGGCTTGAGTCTGCTTGTCTTTTGTTCACAAATTCTGAAATGGAGTGGCAGTCTGCCCAAAAGAGTATTGAAGCTGCCAATCTTTGTCTGTCCAGTGCCTTGGATGAACTTAACCTTGTATCAGCAGAAGCCACAACACTGTCAGGTGAGGTTCAAACTGCATTGTCTGATCTAAGAGAGCAGACAATGGAGGCAGCTACAGCAGTGTCAGCATTCACCAAAGTAGTGCGAAGTCACACGGCCCTCACTCTTGAAAGTGGGCAGATGCTTGAGGAGGTGTTGGCAATCACACAAGGAGCAGAAGGTGCAGATGATGTCCATAGTGTGGCGCAAGAGGCCTCTGCAGAGCATGCACAGCTCATGGCTGACCTGAGCAAGGTTAATGGGTTGCTCCTTCTGCTGGAACCATTGCTGGCATCAGCAGCAGCTTTTGTAACCAGACCAGCTTGGGGCTTTTCTCAGGGAGTAGTTGAGACAGAAGGCAGTACTGAGGGGAGTTCAGCTCAGGCACACAATATTTTTCACTCACTTCATCTGAATCTGAGGGAGGCAGTTCCATCAATGGCAGACTCCATACCACGCCTGCTTAACTCCGTGAAGCACTTGCATGTCTGCCTGATGAAGTTGGTGCGAACTGCAAGCTCTGATGCCGGTGTCTTGCATAAGGCTTTGGAAGGAGTTGGCGAGAGCCAGGAACAAAAATCACAGGAAATATTGATTGGTGGTTCCAGTTCTAATGTTGATCACATAGTCACAAGCCCTGATGATAATGTGAATGGGTTTCTGGACCAAGTAACAGAGATGGGTCCTCCAGTATCAAACTCCTTAGATGAGGATCCTCTCTTGGAAGATGATGATGATGGCTGGATATCACCACCAGAAAGTGGACTGACAGGGGAATCTGATGTCTGTACAACAATAGAGGCATCATCGCAGCCCTACATCAGAAGTTCACAGAAAATCACTAGTAGACCAGGAAGCTGGCATACTGCAGAGGTTGAAAGAAACAGAATGGAACTGCTTGGTAGGGGATCACTGTCACCTGGCCTTACTGGGGTTGAAGCAGCTGGAAGCAGAGCAAGTCCATCAAGTTCAAACCACCATCCAGAGGCTGGTAGTGATTTGACCTCAGCAGTTAGCAGCCAGGCCAATGTTACAAGTCCAGAAAATTTGAATACAGGAACAAGCCAGAGGCATGAGGGAACTGCATCTTCCAGCAGTTTGCAGCAGAGTGAAGGGATACTTTCTTCAATTCCTGCTGTTGTGGGGGGCACACAACAAGATCAAGGAGGAGCTGATGCTAATCTGCAGGGTCCCCTCAGCAATTCTCACCTCAGTAAAAGGAAGTTGGAATCAGATAGTGCTGGATATAATTATGATGCCTCACCCATCCTTCGTGCAAATTTGAACAACCAAAGTCACACTGTGCGAGAGAAAAACGCCTATGCAGTTTCTGTTCTCAAGCGAGTCCAAAGCAAACTTGAGGGCCGTGATATTGATGGCAGCAGGCAATTTTCAGTGACAGAGCAAGTAGATTATCTTCTGCGCCAGGCTACTAGCATTGACAACCTTTCCAACATGTATGAAGGCTGGACACCTTGGATTTGAGAGAGGCAGCAGAGGCTCCAAAGTTCTGAGGGAACAACATCTGAAGCAGACCTTCTGATCTGCTTTGAGGGAAGTTGAAAATCAATTATTGGAAGTGCAGGTGTTTACTTTTGTGTGCCATTGTCAGCCCCAAAGGATTACATTTGAAGCCAATGATAATCCAACTGTTAGCACCCAGTTTGGTTGATCCTCCAGGCTGTGCTTTTCAGTTGAATCAGGGGTGTGGTACAAGTGGAGATTGAATTGCAAGCAAAACAGTACCTTCATGCCTATTATTTGATGCCTGTACCTCATGGATGGGTATGATAACATACATTGATAGCATGGGCATGGGGTACTTCCAAAGTTTTTCATTTGAATCCTGCAGTAATGGCCAAATCTCCCCCCAGTGGCTTCCGTGCACCAATTTTTCCTTGTGGTGGGCACAGGGTCAATAACTAGTATCAGGAGCTGCAACCAAGAAGCTACTCATCAACTCCTGCTCAAGCACATTACAGCTTGGAGATTTTACTTTAAACATTTTTTCCATCAAGCAGAATGTACACATTTATAAGAGTTCATGGGATAGTTAGTAAATGTGGCATTCATTGTATGGGCAGGGAAGGATATTTTGTCTAGTGATTTTTCCTTAAATGTTTTCGGAAGCTGTTCTTAGTCATGGTGAGATTTTTGTGAAATGACTTGATCTCTCATCCCCAATCTTGCTGAATGGGTTGGATGAGAAGCTGTCATATTGATTGGTGATCTATGATTAGGATGCAAAGGAGTGTGTACACACAAGTTATCTGAATGTCATCATCCAGTTTAACATGATATTTGTCAGTGTTGAAAGGTTACAACACCAAGAATTGAG
>Ga0127504_1062262_pt1 | contig 12966 bp, 13 predicted proteins | sample S1TSphfallaxMT_FD_94194 | JGI IMG/M metagenome (GOLD analysis project Ga0127504, IMG submission 94194) | Peat moss associated microbial communities from Sphagnum species from Minnesota, USA - S1T2_Fa - Sphagnum fallax MT (Eukaryote Community... | ecosystem: Host-associated > Plants > Peat moss >...
CTTTTTTTGCGGAGCTTGTTATGAAAGACTTTGGTATTTATATTCTTGCTAATGATGTTGTTTATGACCTATTGATTGCTTTACTCAATAGTATTGAAGTTAATATTGGAACAGAAATACCTATCTGCATTGTTCCTTATGACGATAGATTAAAACTAGTAAAATCGGAAATGTTAGCCAGGCAAAATATTACATTATTTACAAATGAAATTTCTATCAAAAGGTGGGACGATTTTGCTATTGAAGTTTGGAATAATCATCCCGTAGCTAAAACTAAAAATAGACCGCCCACTTATAGAAAAAATAATTTGATTAGGAAAATGTGTAGTTTTGATGGTGATTTCCGTAAATTCGTATTTTACGATGCTGATAGTTTAGCTATGAGTAAGCTGGATAAGGTCATAGATAAATTAGAGAAATATGATTTTGTATTCGATGATTGGGAACATGCAAAAGCAAGTGGTAAAACAGCTTTTAATATACCCTTAGTCCAGGAAAAAACTCATCTACCTGAAAGAGAAATTAGAGATCAAATACATTGTTCTAGCTTTTTTGGTGCCAAACAAGGTGTTATTGGTGCAAAAGAGATGGAAATGCTTAAGCAGAAGTTGATACAAGATAACGAAGTTGCATGGATTAATAATATCGCTTGGTGGTGTGACGCCGATCTATTTAGTTATATGACTTTCCGACTTGAAAAACCTATATTTAATTTTACTCTTAGCCCTCATGGAGAAGATAGAACTGGTAACTGTGCGAATGGAGATCCATTCGTAAATATGAATAATGTCTTGTATAATCAACAAGGTTTAAAGCCAATCCATCGACTCCATTATATGGGTTACCCCGCACATGAGTTTACTCGATTATCTCAAGGTGAAGATGTTGCTGTTCTTTTTCGAGATGAATTCCTGCATTATCGTTTCTTAAAACAACCAGAACGAAAACCACAACAATTAAAACCTGCAAATATAGTGACTAAAGTGAATCGGTTGTTGCAGAAGTCTGTGCAAAAAATCAGAAATCTTTTCTAAAGATATAAAACAAATTTAACTAATTCGCGTAATTCCCTAGACTTTTATAACAACCGATTCAATTTAGCTATATTTTAGTTAGCATTTAGGGCTAAATAGCCCTAGTCTAAATTTTGTATCTCGTCTCGTTAACTTACCAAATCGGGAAATACTGATCGCACCGCCGGATGGACTAAGCAATGATCTTGTACATTCAACCCTTTAGCCAGTGCGGGATTAATTTCCAGTGCTCTAGTTCCCTGATTTGCCAATTGGACAATATAAGGTAATGTAGAATTATTCAGCGCTTGTGTAGCCGTCCATGGTACTGCACCAGGCATATTGGGAACACCATAATGTACTACTCCCTCATCAATATATATCGGATTGGTGTGTGATGTAGAGTGTAAAGTTTCAACACATCCACCTTGGTCTACAGCAACATCAACAATTACAGAACCAGGACGCATTTGTTTAACCAGTTCACGAGAGACTAAAATAGGTGCTTTTCTTCCAGGGATTAAAACCGCTCCAATTAGTAAGTCAGCATTTTGAACAGCTGTTTCAATGTGAGCAGAGTTGCTATATAGTAACTCCACTCTAGACCCAAACAAACTTTCTAGATAAGATAAGCGTTCAACATTCACATCTAAGATTTGGACAATAGCGCCCATACCCATTGCTATTTTGGCAGCTTCTGTACCTACAACACCACCACCTAAAATTACAACTTTACCTGCTTTAACTCCTGGTACACCACCCAGAAGCAAGCCTTTACCACCTTGTTGGCGTTCTAAAAACCTGGCTCCGAATTGTACGGACAATCTACCAGCAATAATGCTCATTGGAGTCAACAAAGGTAGTTTATTTGCTCCAGGCTGCTCCACTGTTTCGTAGGCGATCGCACAAGTCCCACTATCAATTAAATATTCTGTTAATTGACGGTCTGCGGCTAAATGTAGATAAGTGAATAATATCTGACCTTTTTTTAAAAAACTGTATTCATGTTTGAGAGGTTCTTTAACTTTAATCACTAGCTCACGACACCAAGCAGCTTCTGCTGTAAGTACAACCTCTGCTCCAGCTAGATGATAATCTTCATCTGTAAAACCAGCACCATGTCCAGCTTGTGACTGCACAAAAACTCTGTGTCCATTTTCTTGTAACACTCTCACACCAGAGGGACTCAAGCCTACCCGAAATTCTTGATCTTTAGTCTCTTTTGGTACACCAATTTCCATTTATTCCCTCTCACAAATTTTGTTTCACTTTAGCCTGCCAGTATTTATCTCGCTACTTCCGTATTGACTAATTCAAAATCAAAAACTGCTAATTATCTCCAGGTCGCCGCAGACCTCTTGACTAATCTCCCAGTCTTCCTACAATAGATAAAGAATAATTAAAAATTGTAAAGCGTTTGTCATGCTTAATTAGACAACTCCACCGTTGTAACACTCATGTACAAATATAGCAATTATTTCAAAGCTTCAAAGTAAGATTTCACTAACGATTACAGAGGAATTGTTTACCATGACACAACCACAACCAACTGTTACACCCAAATTAGAAGAACCTAAATTTGGATTTAACGAATATTCTGAGCGTTTGAATGGTAGAGCAGCTATGATTGGATTTATTTTGATCGTAGTTATTGAATACCTAACTAATCAAGGTGTCTTATCATGGCTGGGTTTGAAGTAGAACACAAGTAGAATTTGGGGTGTAGTAATTCCCTACACCCCAAAACAGAGAAACTTTGCTGAGTGTATTTAATATGGTTTATAACTAAGATTATATAGAGAAGCTCTAAATTAGCAAGTGTAATGAACGCTATACTACCTCGGTTTTTTAAGTCAGTCTACCGGAAAGAACCTATAATCGGCGTTTTAGCGATCATGGGTGTGGTAGATGCGGTAATTGGTGGATTTGATGAAAGTTGGCCATTGTTAGTGTTTGGATTAGGTACAGTAGGATTAGCTCTAATGTTTAAGTTATGGCGTATGCAACAGCGCCGTCCAACACCAGAAGAACCTGTTGTACAACACTATTTACCTTCTCGCTCGTCAAGTTTACCTCTATCAATTACCACCTCTAAGAAAAAACCACCTCTTCAATAGATGCGTCGTTATTTTATTTTGGTATTTATATTAACTGGTACTTTGTCTCTTGCTACAGGGCAAAAGTTCTATATTAATTTAGTTCAGGCGGCTGATCAGAGAATTCCCAACTCTTTCAATAGTCCAGGTTTTAGTTCTAATTCTGCTGATCTCAAACTATCTCGGACTTTATTAGGACATAATGTCACTGTTAAATCTATATTCTTCAGCCCCAATAGCGAATTTTTGGTAAGTGGCGGTACAGACAATGAAGGTGTAATTCGGATTTGGAATCCCTATTCTGGTAAACAGCTGGCAAATCTAGGCAGGGCCCATCAAGATTCTGTGGAATCTTTGATGATTACATCCGATGGTAAAACCCTTGTTAGTTGTGGTAATGACAACAAAATTGATATTTGGAATTTGCGCAAACGCCGATTAAGACGTATTCTTATCGGTCATACGAGCAATGTCTTATCTTTAGCTATTTCGCCAGACAATAGAGTTTTGGTAAGTGGGGGATTGGATGGTATTCGCTTGTGGGATTTACAACAGGAACGCCCACTTTCCGTATTAGTCCGGTTTGATAATTTTATTTACTCTCTAGCAATAAGTCCTGATGGACAGACTTTGGCTAGTGGAGATAATAAAGGTGTAGTCAAACTGTGGAACTTGACTAGTGGTCAATTAATCAAGCAGTTGACAGCACATTCTGATGTAGTTACTAGTTTAGTTTTTACACCAGATGGAACTAGTTTAATTAGTGCTAGTCATGACCATCTGATTAAAATCTGGAATCCTTATACAGGTACTTTAGTCCGTACTCTGATAGGACATAATAACTGGGTGAATGCGATCGCTCTCCATCCTGATGGACAAACACTGGCCAGTGGTGGTAAAGATGGGATTAAAATCTGGAATTTAACTAATGGTGAGTTAAAGGGGAGATTATCGGGTCCTACAGATTGGGTGAGTGCGTTATCTTTTAGTCAAGATGGTAAACTCCTCGCTAGTGGAGAATTTGACCAGAAAATTAATATTTGGAGTTACTAATAGTCGTAATGCGTAATGGATAATTACGCCTTACGCATGATTACAACAAGTAAAGCAATCCGAACAGAATAATCCAAATTACATCGACAAAATGCCAATAAATTTCGGCTGCTTCAATCCCAAAGTGCTTTTCATCGCTATAGTGTCCAACAGTCCGCGATCGCCACAGCACTGCCAAAATTGCTAAAACGCCTATAGTTACATGCAGCCCATGAAACCCTGTCAAGACGTAAAATGCACTGGCGAAGAGATTAGTTGTTAAGCCGAATTCCAGATGGGTATATTCATAAACCTGTCCCACCAAAAATATTCCACCCATCAAGGCGGTAATTGCTAACCAAATCCGCATTCCCTTGACATCATTCTTTTTAATCGCACTATCAGCGTTATGCATCACAAAACTGCTGGCGATCAAATTAATGGTATTAACACCAGGGAGGAGAAGTTCCAATTCCGGAGTTCCTTCAGGAGGCCATACAGGTAAAGTGGAACGGAGAGTCAGATAAGCTCCGAACATTCCCACGAAAATCATTCCTTCAGCAATCAGGAAGACAACTAATCCAAACAGGCGATGATCTGGATGTGCTTCATGCTGATGAGCATCTGCTGTATTGTGCTCATTAATTAAAGTTTCAGATGATCCTATTGTTTGACTTTGCATAATGGGTAATCATGAGTGGAAAATTAAGGAGGGAAATTGACAATTTATTGCTCATTTATCGACTATTTTCTCGCTCACACCATAGTCATAAGGTCCTGTAGATAAAACAGGGAGTTGCTCAAAATTCTCAATTGCTGGTGGTGAAGTAGTCGTCCACTCTAAAGTTAGTGCTCGCCAAGGATTGTTACCTGCTTTTTCACCATACAACCAACTCCAAATTGCATTAATGATAAAGGGGAATGTCGAGACAGCTAGTATATACGACCCATAGGTACATATTTCGTTTAAACTTGTGAATTTGGGATCATATTCCGCAATCCGCCGATTCATACCCATTAGTCCTAACTTATGCATAGGTAAAAAGGTCATATTTAAACCCACTATAGTCAAGACAAAATGAACTTTACCCCAAAATTCATTCATTTTCCTACCTGTCATTTTGGGGAACCAGTGGTAAATAGCTGCAAAAATTCCTAACACGCTACCGCCAAATAGGACATAATGCAAATGCGCAACTATAAAATATGTATCGTGGACATGAATATCAAAAGGGACTGAAGCTAGCATCACACCGCTAATTCCACCGATGACAAAAGTGCCTAAAAAACCCATAGCAAATAACATAGGGCTGTTTAATTGCACTTTACCACCCCACATAGTCGCTAACCAGCTAAAAATTTTGATCCCTGTGGGTACAGCGATGATCATAGTTGTGATCATAAAGAACATCCGCAACCAACCAGGGATACCACTGGTAAACATATGGTGCGCCCAGACGATTAATCCCAGAAAACTAATCACCATTGAAGAATAGGCGATCGCCGTATAGCCAAAAATTGGTTTGCGGGAATGTACGGGAACAATTTCGGAAATTGCACCAAAGAAAGGCAAAATCATAATATAAACAGCTGGATGGGAGTAGAACCAGAACATATGCTGATAAACTACTGGATCGCCCCCACCAGTGGGGTTAAAAAATGCTGTCCCAGCGATCAAATCAAAAGAAAGTAGCACCAAAGCTCCTGCCAAAACAGGTGTAGATATGAGTACTAAAGCTGAAGTGGATAACATCGCCCAACAAAACAAGGGCATTTGATAAAATCCCATACTGGGAATCCGCATTTTCAGGATCGTCACAATAAAGTTAATCGCCCCTAAAATTGATGACGTTCCTAAAAGTAAAACACTGATAATCCAAATAGCTTCTCCCACCTGACCTGTAACCAAGCTTAAAGGAGGGTAAGAAGTCCAACCTGCATCTGGTGCATCACCTACAGCTAAACTAGCAATTAGCAATATACCTGCTGGGGGAATCATCCAAAAAGCGACCGCATTCAAACGAGGAAAAGCCATATCTCTCGCCCCAATCATCAAAGGAATCAGATAATTGGCAAATCCAGCCCCTGCTGGCACAATCCACAGAAAAATCATGATTGTGGCATGGAGTGTAAATAGGCTATTGTAAACTTCTGGGGTAACAAAGTCTACTTCTGGAGTGCGTAATTCTGTACGCACTAGGTCAGCCATCACGCCACCAATACAATAGAAGATGAATGAAGTGACTAAGTATTGTATCCCAATCACTTTATGGTCTGTACTAAAACCAAAATAATCTCGCCAATTTCTCCCCTCATTTGATGCTTGATCCTGGGTGAGAATACCAGCAACTTCTAGCTGTTGTGCTTGTGTCATATTTAATTCAGTCATGGCTCACATGTGAACTTGATGGATTATTGCTGATTGAATCCCCATTTTTTGGGTGTAAGGAGCGAGAAATTCATCAGGGGATAGATTAGCCGGATTAGCAGCAACGGCTTGATTTAGAGTCTGTTTACTAGCAATTAGCTGCTCTTGTATCCATTTATCAAAGTTTGCTTGTGATTCTACTACTATTGTTGCTTTCATCACTCCATGATAGGGACCACATAGTTCTGCACAAATTACAGAATAATCCCCTGCGACTCTGGGAGTGAAGCGTAATCTTGTCTCTCTACCGGGGATCGCATCTTGTTTAAGACGAAATTCTGGTACCCAAAAGGCATGAATCACATCATTAGCAGTGAGGTTAACTTGTACTTCCCTACCAATCGGAACGTGAAGTTCACCACTAGTTACTTCGCTATCTGGGTAAGTAAATATCCAGGCATATTGAAGACCAGCCGCGTTAATTATTAATTCTGCTGGTTTGCGAGGGCTGACTTTTAGTTCATCCGCATTAACTGTGTCTGGTAAAGTAGCAGCTAGAGCCGTCCCTGACATAAGCGGAGATTTTTGCGCCATTGGCATTTGATGTCCTCCATGAACATCAAACCCGCCGATTTCATTGTAGACTTCAAAACTGTAAACAGAAATACCGATAACTATAACTGTAGGAATGATTGTCCAGAGGATCTCTAGAGGTACATTGCCCTCAATAGGGGGTCCATCACTATTGTCACCTGCTCGGCGCTTGTATCTAAATGCTGTGTAAATTAAAATGCCTTCAACCAGCAAAAATACACCCAAAGATACTGTAATCATGGCATTAAACAGAGCATCTACCAAGTTAGCTTCATCGCTAGCGGCTGTGGGCAATAGTCCGTGATTTTGACCGTACCAAAGGCAAACTAGAGTGAGCACAATGCCTATAAGTAATGTCCAGATCGAACTTGGAATTTTCACGGCTGATTTTAAGGATTTACTGACGATATTGCAAAACTATCCATCTACTAAGGTAGTCTAGGCTGTAGGATATTGTCGCTGCAGGTCTAAAGTTTTTGTTAATTTTTTTGAATAACTGATTAATTATGGGTAAAAGGATTATTGAGACACTACTAATAAAAGAGATAGTAGCGATTATTAAATCAAAATTAAGACCCGTTATCAGCAAGTTTAACTAGTTTCGTCTTCAAAAAAGATGTCTAAATCTTACAGCTAAAACTGGTGGAATTGGTTCAAAGTATTAAATAGAAGCTAATTTCCAAAACCTAAATCATAATTTAGGGTGGAAGTAGTTGTGCTTTGATAAGGGGAGCCGGAGTCGCTCCGCCGACCGTTGAAATTTTTCATAGCTCAACCATTGGTGCGCAGAAGGTAACGTTTAATGAACGAAATTGTTCTAAAACAGAGTGAAACAACAGACCCGCAGCATCAACCTCAAGAGTTAATTCGCCGCTTGGTGTGGAAAATCTGTATAGCCACTTTAATTTTGATGGCGATCGGTAGCGCCACAAGAGTCATGAATGCCGGACTTGCTTGTCCAGACTGGCCTTTATGCTATGGAGAAATAGTTCCAACTAGACAAATGAACTTCCAGGTTTTCCTGGAATGGTTTCATCGACTGGATGCAGCTTTAATTGGTGTCAGCGCGATCGCACTGGCTAGTTTATCCTGGTGGTATCGGCATCACTTACCCAATTGGCTCCCCTGGGTGTCAACATTTGCCTTATTTTTAATTGTCTTCCAAGGCATTTTAGGTGGACTGACTGTGACTGAATTATTGCGCTTTGATATTGTTACTGCGCATTTAGCCACAGCACTACTATTTTTTATCACCCTGTTAATTATTGGTACAGTATTGGCTCCCTATCAAGGGACAGGGACGGTGGATAAGTTACCTAGTGTGGGAATAGTTGCGACTGTTTTAGTCTACGGACAAAGTGTCCTAGGTGCTCTAGTCGGTTCTCGTTGGGCATTACATCAGTGTTTCAGTGATGCACAACTTTGTGGTGTGATGTACAGTCATATCTTCGGTTTGCTACCACCAACTATAGCGGTTTTGGCTATAGTATTTATCTCTAGGAGAACACCAGCCTTACATCCAGCTTTACGCCGACTAGCAAATTTGGCTGGGAGCTTATTGATTTTACAATTACTGTTGGGATTTGCTACTTTCAGATTGCATTTGCAAGTTGAGCCACTGACTGTTGCTCATCAAGCTATAGGTGCTACTTTGCTAGGGACTTTAGTAGTTTTCACAGTTTTGGCGTGGCGTGATGGAGTTGCTCCACAACAAATTTGACATTACTGTTTCGCATTAATTCCGAGAAAAAGGAAAGAGAGCCAACATGATTGAGACTAACGTCTCCCGACACCAAGCAACATTTCTCCAAGTGGTACAAAGCTATTATCAGCTGACCAAGCCACGGATTATCCCTTTACTGTTAATTACTACCGCTGGGAGTATGTGGATCGCAGCTGATGGTGAAGTTAATCCATTTTTGTTGCTAGTTACTTTGATTGGTGGTACTTTGGCGGCGGCTAGCGCTCAGACAATTAACTGTATCTATGACCGAGATATAGATTATGAGATGGAGCGGACGCGCCATCGACCCCTACCGGCTGGTAAGGTTCAGCCTCGCGATGCTCTGATTTTTGCGATCGCTTTGGCTGGACTTTCCTTCACTTTATTAACAGTATTTGCCAATCTCCTCGCAGCAGTTTTAGCCTTTGCTGGAATTATCTTTTATGTTTTAGTCTACACCCACTGGTTAAAGCGTCATAGCACGCAAAATATCGTCATTGGTGGAGCAGCAGGAGCGGTTCCCGCTTTAGTGGGATGGGCTGCGGTAACTGGAACACTTAACCCGACCGCATGGCTAATTTTTGCAATTGTCTTTTTATGGACACCTCCCCATTTTTGGGCTTTAGCTTTGATGATTCGGGATGATTATGCAAAAGTAGGAATACCGATGTTGCCAGTAATTGTTGGTGACAAAGAAACTGTAAGACAAATTTGGTTATACAGTGTAATTACCGTAACTGCCACAATTTTGTTGTTTTATCCTTTACGAGCTAGTGGTATTGTCTACATGGCGATCGCTTTGAGTTTGGGAGGTGTTTTTATCCATAAAGCTTGGCGACTGTTACAGCAACCAGAAGACAGAACTGTAGCCAAACAGTTATTTCTTTATTCCATTTCTTACATGATGCTGTTGTGTTTAGGAATGGTGATTGATAGTCTTCCTATCACCCATCATTTTGTCAATGTAGCGATGACTCAGATCCACTTGATGATATAGACAGTCTAGGGCGATGGCTGTTTTCCGCCATCGCTTTTTTGGGGAATTTGTTAGTTTGGGAATATGAGTTTTCTCACTCCTCACCCAAAATGATCAAATGGCTCACCTAAACCAACTTCGCACCCAAAATATCAGCGGCGATTTTTATGTCGATACCACTTGTATTGATTGCGATACCTGTCGCTGGATGGCTCCTCAAGTGTTTGATAGACAAGATGAAATGTCAGCAGTCTATCATCAACCAACCAATGAAACTGAGAGATTAGCAGCATTACAAGCTCTCTTATCCTGTCCAACTAATTCCATTGGAACCAAAGAAACTCCCAAAGATGTTAAGTCTGTCCAACAAACTTTGCCAATTTTAGTTGCGGACAATGTTTACCATTGCGGTTTCCATGCGGAAACTTCTTATGGAGCTGCTAGCTATTTTGTCCAAATACCAAATGGAAATATTTTAATTGATTCTCCTAAATTCGTCCCACCCTTGGTTAAACGCCTAGAAAGTTTAGGGGGTATCCGCTACATGTATCTAACTCATCGAGATGACGTAGCGGATCATCAAAAATTTGCTGACCATTTTGGTTGTCAGCGCATCCTACATCAGGATGATATTTCTGCAGGTACGAGTAATGTAGAAATACAGCTAACTGGTTCAGAACCATACAAACTGACTCCTGAGCTATTAATTATCCCTGTTCCTGGGCATACAAAAGGACATACTGTTCTTTTGTATGAAAATAAGTTTCTTTTTAGCGGCGACCATCTTGCTTGGTCAGATAAACTAAAACAGTTGGTAGCATTTCGGGATCATTGTTGGTATTCTTGGTCAGAACAATTGAAATCAATGCATAAATTAGCTAATTACTCTTTTGAGTGGGTTTTACCAGGTCATAAACGCCGATTTCATGCTAATACCCAGACAATGGGTCAACAGATGGAAAAATGTCTGGAGTGGATGTCAAGGTAATTTTGATTTAGGATTTGAACTATCAGTACATATTTATCAATACCAAAGATAAACCAATCGCTATGTACACAACACTGACAAAGCCATTGACTTTTGAGGAGTTTCTTACCTGGGATGACAGTTCGGGTAGAGACTTTGAGTTGCTTTATGGAGTTCCTGTGCCATTATCCGAACCAAATGCAAATCATGAAGATTTAATCCAGAGACTTTGTGCTTATATTGAAGCTTACTGCTTGAAGGAAAATCTTCCTTATGTTCCTAGACAGTCTAAACAAATCCGACTCAAAACCGAATCACACGAGAAAGAAAGAAGTCGTAAAGCAGATATTGTAATTTTTGCCAAAGAAGAATGGCAGCGCATGAAAGGTAATTCTAGCTCTGCTGCTGCTTACATTCCACCGCCGGGAGTCATTGAGGTAGTTAGTACAAATTGGAAAGATGACTATCTCACCAAACTCGCTGAATACGAGGATTTAGGAGTTTTAGAATATATAATCATAGACTACGCGGCTTATGGTGGAGTTCGTTATATTGGTTCACCCAAGCAGCCAATAATTACGATTTATCAATTGGAAAATGCTGAATATCTACCAGGTAAAATTTTTAAAGGAGTGGATCTAATCGAGTCGCGATTATTTCCTGACTTAGCTCTCACATCTGAACAGATTTTTGCAATGAGCAAGTAAACTCTAAGTCCACTTCCACATGCAACAGCAGGAGTCAGAACCTGTAGAGACGGAGATGCTCCGCCGACGGTCAGGAGTGAAATCCTTATATCGGAATGTCTTGCGATATAATTCCTTTTTATCGAAACATTGAATAAAAGTTTAGGTGAAGGTAATTTTGAGTTTATGATTGGTTCAGCTAACAGTCAACAGTCAACAGGTAGTTTTTTCAAAAATCAAATAGGAGTCCTATAGTAAATGAATACAACTTGGAATAAATTGGAGATTAAGATTAATTAATGACTAAAAAAGCCTTAATTACTGGATTAACTGGACAAGATGGCTCTTATCTGGCCGAGTTATTGCTGACAAAAGACTATCAAGTCTTTGGTCTAGTTCGCCGTTCCAGTTCTAGTAACCTAGACCGGATTAATCACCTATCAGACAATATTCAAATTCTTTCTGGTGACCTACTAGACCAATCTTCTTTAATGGATGTGATTACTGAATCTCAACCAGATGAAATTTATAACCTCGCTTCTCAAAGTTATGTTCCTCTTTCTTGGACACAACCAGCTTTGACGGCTGAATATACAGCCTTGGGAGTCTCACGGTTGCTAGAATCCATTCGCCGTTGTAAACCAGATGCTAAATTCTATCAAGCTTCTAGTAGTGAAGTCTTCGGACAACCAGATGATTCGCCACAAAATGAACGGACTGCTTTTCGTCCTCGCAACCCTTACGGTGTTGCTAAAGCCTATGCGCATTGGATGACAATAAATTACCGGGAAAAATACAATCTCTACACCTGCTGCGGTATCACCTACACCCACGAATCACCACGTCGGGGGACAGAATTTGTATTTCGTAAAGTTACGCATACAGTTGCTCAAATTAAACTAGGTTTAGCAAATGAACTAAAACTAGGGAATTTGGAGGCTCGTCGAGACTGGTGCTACGCTAAAGATGCTGTTTATGCTATGTGGTTGATGCTACAGCAAGAAAAACCAGATGACTATATTATTGCTAGTGGTCAAACCTACTCTGTGAAAGAACTTGTCCAATGTGCTTTTAGCTGTGTGGGTTTAAACTGGGAAGATTATGTTTCTGTTGACCCAAATTTCTATCGTCCTGATGAACCGATACAGCTGGTTGGTTGTATTGACAAAATTGGTAACAAGTTAGGTTGGAAACCTCAACACTCTTTTGAGCAATTAGTCGAGTTAATGGTTGACTATGACCTGAAGAAATTAAATAACTAACTGCAAATTCACAGTAGATGTTTATGAGAAAAAGTGAAACTTAAAATTAATTTTACAATACTTAATACCTTGGAGTATTCAATAATACTTATACTTTGTGCAGGGATATATTTTGGCAATAGCGCCACTATCAATACGGTTCAGTTTTCACTTACTTCCCTGAAAAGACCCCCCTTAATCCCCCCGATGCATTGGGAGGAAATAGAATCTGATCCCCTCCCCTTAGCACTACGGTGTACACCGTAGCCC
>Ga0127504_1084626_pt1 | contig 12235 bp, 9 predicted proteins | sample S1TSphfallaxMT_FD_94194 | JGI IMG/M metagenome (GOLD analysis project Ga0127504, IMG submission 94194) | Peat moss associated microbial communities from Sphagnum species from Minnesota, USA - S1T2_Fa - Sphagnum fallax MT (Eukaryote Community... | ecosystem: Host-associated > Plants > Peat moss >...
GGAATTATTGCCCATACTATGGGAATACTGGAACAAGAGGCTTCTCGAACTTAATTTACTGCTTATGACTTACTCCTCACAGAAGAAAAGTACCGCTCTTACCTCTAGAACAGAGTTTTCGCCGTTTGGTAGCAAGCTAGTACAGTCTGGCTATATCAACAACGAACAAATGAGACAAGCGCTGATTGAAAGTCGCAAGTCTGGTAGACCTTTAACAGAAGTACTTGAGTCAATTACTGGGAGACAATTAACACCAGAGTTACTTCGAGAGTACAAGAAACAGCATCTGTTTGAGCTGAAAATACTCTATGGCGTTGAATCCCTCGATCCAGAGGTGAATCAAATTGGTACCGGAATGGTAGCCACACTGATTGAAACCCTGATTCCCGTAGATATCTGTCGCCGTCATCGCTTAGTCCCATTGTCAAGACACGATGACAATAATCCGCCTTATCTTTTAGTGGCGATGGTTGACCCTGATAATCTAGAAGCCTCGGATGACTTGAATCGGATATTACGTCCGCAAAACTTGTCTTTGCAGCGCATGGTAATTACTCAGGAAGATTATCAGCAGATCATCAATAAGTATTTAGATGAATTAGCTATCAAACAAAAGCACATTGAGCAAGAGAAATCTACAGATATTAATCAGGATTTACTCAATCTCGATGGTCTTAACATAGAAGATGCTCCCGATGAAATGGAGGACGATTTAGCTGGAGTGAAGAAGGGGGCTGAAGACGCTCCAGTCATCAATCTAGTGAATAGAATCCTGGCAAAAGCTTTACACGAGAAGGTTTCTGATATTCATATTGAACCACAAGAAGAAAATTTACGCGTGCGCTTTCGGAAAGATGGGGTGTTACGTCAAGCTTTTGACCCTCTACCCAAGAAAATCATTCCAGCGGTAACAGCTAGATTTAAAATTATTTCTAATCTGGATATTGCTGAAAGACGATTACCTCAAGATGGACGTATCCGTCGGGTATTTGAAGGGAGAAAGGTGGATTTCCGGGTGAATACCTTACCTAGTCGGTATGGCGAAAAGGTAGTTTTGCGGATTCTGGATAACTCTTCTACCCAATTGGGATTGAATAAGTTAATTACTGACCCAGAGACTTTACAAATTGTCCAGGATATGGTCAGCCGGCCTTTTGGTCTAATTTTAGTTACAGGTCCGACTGGTTCAGGTAAAACAACTTCGCTGTATTCAGCCTTGGCGGAAAAAAATGACCCAGGGATTAATATTAGTACTGTAGAAGACCCCATTGAATACAGTCTGCCAGGAATTACCCAAGTACAGGTAATTCGGGAGAAAGGTCTAGATTTTGCGACTGCTTTACGAGCTTTCTTACGCCAAGATCCTGATGTATTACTGGTGGGTGAAACACGAGATAAGGAAACAGCAAAAACCGCGATCGAGGCAGCTTTAACAGGACACTTGGTTTTAACTACTCTACATACAAATGACGCTCCAGGTGCGATCGCTCGTTTGGGGGAAATGGGTATTGAGCCTTTTATGGTGTCTAGTTCTTTGATTGGTGTCTTGGCTCAACGCTTGGTACGTAGAGTATGTTCGGAATGTCGAATTCCCTACACTCCTACATCTGAGGAATTAGCTCGTTATGGTCTGACAGCTTCTACGGATATAGGTGTAACTTTCTATAAAGCTAATGCTTTATTACCAGAATCGCTCAATGATGCCAAAGCCAAAAATCAACTTTGTCCAAATTGTAATGGTAGTGGTTATAGAGGACGTTGCGGTGTTTATGAAGTGATGCGGATTACTGAAAATCTCCAAACTTTAATCAACCAGGAAGCTCCTACAGAACGGATCAAGGAAATAGCAGTGGAAGAGGGAATGAAAACTCTACTTGCTTATAGTTTAGATTTAGTGCGTCAAGGTGCTACTACGCTGGATGAAGTAGATCGGGTGACATTTACTGATACAGGTTTAGAAGCTGAATTGAAAGCTAAACGGAAGAGTGGTCTTACTTGTCGAACTTGTAACGCTGAATTGCAGCCAGAATGGCTAGATTGTCCTTACTGTTTGACATCTCGATTTGTTGACTAGTCAGGCTTTTGATTGAGATTGGAGATTCTGGCTAAATAAACATTTTCATAAAACTGGAGGAAAGTTATGGAATTAATGATTGAAGATTTGATGGAGCAATTGATTGAAATGGGTGGCTCGGATATGCATTTATCTGCAGGTTTACCGCCTTATTTTCGGGTTAGTGGTCATCTTCAACCCATTGGGGATGAACCTCTCTCATCTGATCAGTGCCAAAGGTTGATTTTTAGTATGCTAAACAACACCCAGCGCAAGACTTTAGAACAAACTTGGGAACTAGACTGTTCCTATGGAGTGAAAGGGTTAGCTCGATTTCGGGTGAATGTTTATAAAGAACGCGGTGCTTATGCTGCTTGTCTACGTGCTCTTAGCTCTAAGATTCCTAATTTTGAAAAACTAGGCTTACCTGATATAGTCCGGGAAATGTCGGAAAAACCCAGAGGATTGATTCTAGTTACCGGACCTACTGGTTCTGGAAAAACAACTACGCTAGCGGCAATGATTGATTTAATTAACCGTACTAGAGCAGAACATATTCTTACAGTAGAAGACCCGATAGAGTTTGTTTACGAACCAATTAAGAGCTTGGTTCACCAACGACAACTTGGGGAAGATACTAAGAGCTTTGCTAATGCCTTAAAAGCAGCACTGAGAGAAGACCCTGACATTGTTTTAGTAGGGGAAATGCGCGATTTGGAAACAATTTCTTTGGCTATTTCCGCAGCAGAAACAGGTCACTTGGTATTTGGTACTCTGCATACAAGTTCAGCAGCACAAACAGTAGACCGGATCATTGACGTTTTTCCCCATGAGAGACAAACACAAGTAAGAGTACAGTTATCTAATTCCTTAGTCGCAGTTTTTAGTCAAACATTAGTATCTAAGAAGAATCCTAAACCTGGTGAATATGGTCGAAAAATGGCGCAGGAAATTATGATTGTTACTCCCGCTATTTCCAACTTAATTCGTGAAGGTAAAACAGCCCAAATTTACTCAGCTATTCAGACCGGTGGTAAATTAGGTATGCAAACCCTAGAGAGGGTTTTAGCTGATATGTACAAAGATGGGACAATTTCTTTTGAATCAGCAATGGCAAAAACATCTAAGCCAGATGAAGTCCAACGTCTGATTGGTGGTCCTCCAGCAGGACAAGCAGCCACTGCTAAAACCGCTGCTAAAGCACATTAAAAAGTAGGGGCAAAAGGCCCCTACCACTCTGCTCCCTATCCTCTACTAAACTCTTATGCCTACATACCTCGCTCGTGTACAAGATGCTCGTGGAAAAGCTCGCAAAGAAAAATTTGTAGCTGATTCCTTAGTCGCAGCCCGTGCTAGTCTTAGAGAACAGGGCTTTGTTATTCAAGATTTGAAAGAATCGTCAGGTCCACAGTTTAATTTTGACTTAAAAGGCTTCCAAAATTCTTTAGTTAAAGTTACTATCAAAGATAAGGCGGTTTTCTCACGCCAATTGGCTGCTCTGGTAAATGCAGGAGTAGCAATTGTCAGAGGTTTAGGTGTACTATCTGAACAATGTCCTAATCCTAAACTCAAAGAATCACTACTGAGGATTAGTAGTGATGTCCAAAGTGGAGTAAATCTTTCCGATGCTATGCGTAAGCATCCTGAATGCTTTGATAATTTATACGTTAGTATGATTCAAGCCGGCGAGGTGGGAGGTGTACTTGATGAAGTTCTCAATCGTCTAGCTAAACTCTTAGAAGATGTGGCTCGATTACAAAACCAAATTAAATCAGCTTTAGCATATCCCACAATTGTAGGATTTATCGCCACAGCCATCTTTCTGGGTATGACTATATTTCTCATCCCCATTTTTGCTGCTATTTTCAAGACCATAGGTACAGAATTACCTCCACTGACTCAGTTTTTGATGGATTGCAGTAACATATTAAGAAGTTGGAAAGCCGCAGTTGTTTTTGCTTTTATTATAGCTGGGAGGATTGCTTTCATCCAGTATTACAAAACTCGTGTTGGCAAAGAAACCATTGACAGATTTTCTTTGAAAATGCCCTTATTTGGTGACTTAATTCAAAAATCAGCAGTGGCTCGGTTTAGTCGGACTTTTGGCGCTTTAACTCGCTCAGGGGTACCAATTCTGACTTCCCTAGAAATTGTACGGAATACCTCTGGCAACCAAGTAGTTGCCAATGCTATTGACTCGGCACGCATAGAAATTCAGCAAGGAGGTATGATTAGTACCGCCTTACAAAAAGAGAACGTTTTCCCACCAATGGCAATTCAAATGATCAGCATAGGCGAAGAAACTGGGGAAATAGACGCGATGTTGATGAAAATTGCTGATTTCTACGAAGATGAAGTTGAGCAGTCAGTTAAAGCACTTACCAGTATTATAGAACCCCTAATGATTGTCGTTTTAGGAGGAATGGTAGGGACAATTTTGTTAGCCATGTATCTACCTCTATTCAAAGTATTTGACAAATTAGGTTAAGTAGTTAAATTTAATTCATTTAATCAATTATGCCTGTGCAGAAATCTTTCTATGAAGCTAGCTTGACAGAGTATAGCCATAATACCTCTGCGATCGCATTGCTCAAGCAGCATCGCCCATATTTTGAAATGATCCCCAGTCTCCGGCGTCCCCAGGAAAGCGCCATCACTATCCCTTTACCTGTAGTTCGTCTGCGTGATTCTACAACAAAAACACTTGATGCTTTGTGCTTACCATGTGATATAGCCATTTTAATGTGTGATCCAGAGTGGAAAATAAAAGCTGGAACTGAAATTCTGCTTTTTATCCATCGTCCCCAAGAAGACTTTTCTGAATTGCTAGGACGCTGGCGTCAGACACAAGTTTTATTAGATAAAGATTATGAATGGTTGATGCCATATCGTCATAGCCATGTTTTAAGTGAGGGTGTGAATACGATCTATCCCCTATTTTTAATCTCCTCTGAAACATCAGAACGAATTCAACGCGGTCTTGTGGGTGCAGACCTACCATTTATAATTCAATCAACAACTACCATTGCTGAAGAAAATACTGTTAGTGTCTATTCTGGTGAATAAACTAGGGTGTAGGGAAAAAAAATGAAGTATAATTACTCAACACATGACTAAATTTAAGTAAATTAGTCCTTAATCTTTCCCTACACCCTACACCCTACACCCTACACCCTACACCCTACACCCTACACCCTACACCCTTCCTCCTTCCTACTTCCTACTTCACAAATTTTGGCATAATTTCTGCTGCTGTAAATATGCCATAAATACCCCGTTGATGTAATTGATAGCCTGCTTTGAGATAACCAAAAGCAGGACCACATACGTTAGCAGCCATACTAGTTTCATCACCTAAAGTAAAGGTATGAGTGGAAATTTTTCCTTCAAAAGTACGTCCTGTTACTTTAACATTGGTGCTCAGCGGTTTTTGAGGATTACGGGTATCAACTACACCTCCTACTGTAACCCTGTCGCGTCCCACGATGCCAGCAACTTCGAGCATGACATCATCAGCATGTTCCATATTCTCTAAAGTCAATACACCATTAGTTTGATCCAATAGTGTAGCTACCTCCAGATCAGTCATGGCTTTAGCCTTTTCTATGCTCCATCCTGGCATATGTCCAATATCTTCACGGACAGTGGCGCGATAAGCTTCCCAATTGGCAATTCCTACTCCAAAAGTAATTTCTACCCGGTGAATTTCAGCATAGCTTTGCGCTGCTAGAGCAGCAGCAGCAGTTAGCAATCCGGGTGTAGCACCACATCCAGTCATATAAGTAATCCCTGCTGCTTGCAGTTCCTCTTTCATGGCTAGAAGTTGTTCTACTGCGCTAGTGCGCTTTATTGCATCCACTATTACCCCCTGCCAACCAGAGTGGATAAACTCTTTGGCAACAGAGGGGATAAAATCGTTGGGTAGATTGGGTAAAGCCAAGAAGTAACCGTCAATAAATTGCTTACTGGCAACAAAATCCTGAATACTCTTATTTGTTAATACTCCACAGGAATCTAAATAGCCTACCGAGCCTTGAGCTTGATAAGTAGCCAAACATGTCGCAGTGTTTAATCCCTCTTCAGCATAGGCATAGCCTTGTTGATCTACCGCCGCAACCAAAAGCATTTCCTGTTTGCCCGCAAGTACCTTAGCGGCAGCTTGCCCTAGCCCACCAAAACCTATTACTCCTATACGGATAGGTAGTGAACCATATTGTTGAATTGTTCCTGTGTTCATAGCTCAGCTAGTAAAGTGGCACCGAAAGCCTACAGTATCTATGACTTTAGGCTTCCGGCTAATGGCTAAAAATCGACAAAATCGACAAAACTTAATTATGCTTTATTTTTTTGCTCTCTTGGGCGATCAAATTTTTTATTTAGCTAGAAATTCATTCTTGAAGGGAAATATATCTTTAGATCTATTTCCTAATGTATACTTTAATGCTAGTCTTTATATGTAACCGTCTTGTTTCAGTTACAACTTGTAGTATCAATATTATGTTTCAGTGTCTAACTCGAAATAACTCATCTAGCTATGATTAACGTCTAAAATTATGGTAACAGTATTCGAGTAACTTGAGATATAGATTTAGAATTCACCAAAAGTTGGCAAGAAATTATGGTTAACCGTGTTGCTGCATCGAACATATCTCTATCCCTGAAAACCGTAGGCATAGTTTGTGTTGTCTCATTCTTCATTGATTTTGTGATTTTGATGCTGGATTTCAGCATCAATAACAAACAAGTAGAAATTTCTTTGGCGACTAATTTAGTAGATAGGGGAATTGTGCCTTTAATTGGCATAGTGTTATTGCTGGTTGCTTATTGGGTTGACCAAGTCGATGCCGGTAATGAACGATTCAAGGGTATTGATTTCAGATTCCCGGCGTTTGTCTTAGCTGGTTTTTTGGGGGTTATGTTCTTGATTATTTTTCCCTGGCACATAAATAATGTTGGACAAGCTAGCAAACAAGCAGTAGAGCAAATTAACAAAGATGCCCAGCAAGCAGAGAACCAACTCAACACTCAACTATCCCAATTTCAGTCTCAAATGAACAATGAGCAAGCTAGAAAGCAGTTAGAGCAGGTAAGATCTCAGGCTAAAAACCAGTTTACAGAACTGATCAAAGACGACCAAAAGTATAAACAAGCAATAGATAATGCGCAACCAGAACAGAAAGAACTGCTTAAAAAGTTTAAAGAACATCCCGAAGAAATTGACAAATTCATTATCCAAAAAACAGACCCTACTCAAGTAGCTGGTCAGAAGCGAACTCAAATTCGCCAACGCAAGGAAGAAGCAGAAAAACAAGCGCAACAAAATGCTTGGAGGTCTGGATTACGTATCGGTATCACCAGCTTGCTGTATGCGATCGCTTACTTAATCATTGGCTCAACTGGATTAATTAGCTTAGGTGTTTTGCGGGGTAGCAAACGCAAGCAGCCAGTACGTTAATACTTGACTTCAGTGAGAGGCAGTAGAAGTCTATTCAAGGAATAGTTGATGGTTTATACTGCCGTCACTTAATTTAATAAAGCGCATAAGTGTAATATTGAACCCTAAATGTTTGCACCTGCCAACAACTACAATTTAATCCCATCGCTATCAAGCTAGGAAATGTTATCAATTTACATATTAACGTATAATGAAGAGGTAGATATTGCTGCTTGTATTGAGTCCGCTATGTTATCGGACGACATTATTGTAGTAGATTCTTTTAGCAGTGATCGCACTCCTGAAATTACTAGTCATTATCCTGTACGCCTTGTCCAACACTCCTTTGAAAGTCATGGACTCCAACGTACTTGGATGTTGGAGAATATTACCCCGAAATATGAATGGGTTTATATTCTAGAAGCTGACGAGCGGATGACACCAGAGCTTTTTTATGAGTGTCTAGCGGCAAGTAAAAATCAGAGATATATTGGTTATTACGTAGCTGAGAGAGTGATATTCTTTGATCGTTGGATTCGTTATAGTACCCAGTATCCACGTTATCAATTACGCCTTTTTCGTCATGGTCAAGTTTGGTTTACAGATTATGGACATACTGAGCGAGAGGTGTATGATGGCGAAATTAGCTTTTTAAAAGAAACTTATCCTCATTATACTTGTAGTAAAGGTTTAGCCCGTTGGATTGATAAACATAATCGTTATTCTACAGATGAAGCCAAAGAGACATTGCATCAACTAAACAATGGTGATGTTAAATGGCGAGAACTCTTTTTTGGTAAATCGGAGGTTGAAAGGCGCCGCGCCCTCAAAGATGTCTCTTTGCGTTTACCTGCAAGACCATTGCTCCGTTTTGTATATATGTATTTTATTTTAGGAGGATGGCTAGATGGGCGAGCTGGGTTTGCTTGGTGTACTTTACAGGCCTTCTATGAATATTTAATTTTGCTCAAAATTTGGGAAACCAGTTCCATAGGGAATCGAGAGTCGAGCGCTGAGAGTCGGGAAAAGAAAGAGGATGATTTTAGTAAGCTAGTAAAGTAGATTAACAACAGAATTACTCGTTTATCACTCATTTAACTGATTGTGAGTGAGAGTTTAATTCTTCTGACCCGATGCTCCACCTCTGGTGGCTCCCTAATCCCTATTTCTTCCTTATGCAACCCCGTAAACCCCAGCAAATAGCCCGCGAATTAGCACTTTTAAGTCTCAGCCAATTGCCAGTTAGTCCCAAAAAACTGGACAAATTAACAGATGATCAACTAGTATCCAAGTTGGTTTTAGGAGCAGTACGTACACTCACTTCGGAAGTCCAGGATACCCTAAATAATGCATCTGCTGATTTGCAACGCAGTAATGACCGACTTTTAAGTAGTCAAACTCGCGCCTCTGACTTAAATACTGCCAGAACGATGCTGCAAGAGGCGATCGCTTCTACTCAAATAGCAATCAATCAATTGGGAACAGCTGTTGAATTCCCAGAATTAATTCAATTAGCTAATCAAGATAAGGAAGTGCGTAACTACGCTAAAGAGATTGTAATTCTTGTTAACGAAAACCGTAGCGCAATTGAACAAGTCATTTCTGAAGCTTTAGTTGATTGGCAAGTAACTCGTCTAGCTCAAATTGATAGAGATATTTTGCAAATTGCTGTAGCAGAAATTAGATTCATGGATGTTCCCCAAAGTATTGCTATTAATGAAGCTGTTGAACTAGCTAAACGCTACAGTGGAGATGAAGGACATCGATTTATTAATGGTGTTCTCCGCCGAGTAGTAGAGCAGAAAAAAACTGCATAAGCTATCAATGTCTATTTTCTTCTCCCCTAGTCGTCGAGAATTAGATGCAATTCTCGATTTTTTATTCACCCATTCCTATTCATCCAATAGCTACAATGGCTTTTAATTGGTTTCGCCGTCAGAATGATGACTCCCCAAACGCCCCTCAGATTGTAGAGCAGCCTGTACAAGAAACTCAACCAGAATCGGCTACAGAAGCTACACCAGATTCACAGGACTTGTTGGTATTTGCTAAAGCGGCTTACAAAAATATTCAGCAAAAGCAGAAATTACCAGTAGAAGTACAAGTAGTAAATATTGTTAGTCAATCTCCTGCAGAAGTACCAGAGAAAATTGCTGAATCGCTCCAGCTAGAAATATCTGCTAGTGAGGAATCAGGAGATATTTCCCCCGCAGAAGATGGAGAAGTGATTGCGACTGAGGAGAAATCTCAGGAATTAATCACATCAGCCGAAAATTTATCATTTTTAGCTAGAGCGGAAGCGGAAAGGCAAGCTAAACAAGAAAGATTAATCAATAGTGCGATTGAACTTACTCAAGCAGAGATAATCAACATTACTACTAATCCTCCAGAAACAGCAGGAGAAAATCCCGATTTAGTATTTGATGATGGTTTTGTTTGGTCAGCAGAAGTTTTAGCGGCTCAAGGAAGACGAGCAGAAGATGTTTCTTTAGAAGAAATTACTTGGCTGAGAAAATTACGTCAGGGTTTAGATAAAACCCGGCGTAGTATACTTAACCAATTGAGGGCGATTGTTGGTCAAGGGCCTCTTAATCAAGATGCTGTATCAGCAATTGAGTCGTTACTGCTCCAAGCTGATGTGGGTGTAGAGGCGACGGATTTTATCATCAATACCCTGCAAAGAAAAATACTCCAAGAGGTGACCCCGCCAGAAGAGGCGATCGCCTACCTGAAACAGATATTGCGGGATATGCTAGAAGCCCCCATACAATCTAGTACCCTGGGTTTTGCTCCAGAAAAAGACAGTTTAAATATTTGGCTAATCACAGGAGTTAATGGGGCTGGGAAAACGACTACCATTGGGAAAATCGCCCATTTAGCTCAAAAATCTGGTTACAAATGCTTAATTGGTGCAGCCGATACCTTTCGGGCTGCTGCTGTAGAACAAGTGAAAGTTTGGGGTAGTAGGAGCAATGTAGAAGTGATTGCTAATCCTGGGAAGAATACTGACCCAGCATCGGTGGTATTTGATGCGATCGCAGCAGCTGTTGCTCGGGAAACAGAACTTTTATTAATAGATACAGCAGGAAGACTGCAAAACAAGAAAAACCTCATGGATGAATTGGGTAAAATCCGCAGGATTATCACCAAAAAAGCACCAAATGCTCATATAGAATCGCTGTTAGTTTTAGACGCTACACTAGGACAAAATGGGTTGAGACAAGCTGAGGTATTTGCTCAATCAGCTCAACTGAGTGGTGTTGTCCTCACCAAACTAGATGGTACTGCTAAAGGAGGAGTGGCGTTGGCTGTTGTTAAGGAGTTGGGCTTACCGATTCGCTTTATTGGTGCTGGAGAAGGGATTGAAGATCTCCGGCCATTTTCTAGCTATGAGTTTGTGGAAGCGCTATTGAGCTAATTGCAAAAACTGTATAATCGGCAACTTTTATTTCTTCAGCTATATGAATTACTAGCTAAAGAATGAAACAATTTCTCTGAAGTAATATCATAACCACTGAATTAGTCCTGCTCAGATTTTAACTATGACTAAAGATTTCTCTAAACTCTGATAAACTCCGAAAAATGGAATAGGCAAATGTCATACTTAAAAAAAATGCACCTTTGTACCTTTCCACTCTTGCTAAAATCGAATATCTTATTCAATATGATTTAGCATTGTTCAAGACCAACTTAGCTATAAAAAATCATCCAGCCGCTTAATTTAATTTGTCATAGTATATTTGCCTGTGTCTCAAGTGCCCTCTCAACCCACAGATAGTACCAGTGCTACGACAGATGTCACTCCAGTTGTGGCACTCAAAGAACTCGTGGCTAGACTGCATCGGGAACAGAACAAAATTCAAGATTTGCTCAGTTCTCTAGGGTTCGCCCTCAGAAGCTTCAATAATTTGAATCAGTTTTTAGAATTGATCCCATTGATGGCTACTAGAGTCACAGATGCAGATGGTAGTGCTCTATTTCTCTACAAACCAAATGGTCAAATCAGATTGGAACAATTACATTGGCAAGATAGCCGTCAGCGGAAGGATATCCGTAAAGCGCTGGAAGCTGCCAGTAGTCAAATTACACTTGTACCTAACTCTGGTCTTTTAGCAACATCAACGGGAATTTTGGATGACCAAATGCACCGATGTTTAGGACCGGACGTGCAGATTTTCGGTACAGCGATCTTAGTCAAGCATACAGAACGAGGTTGGCTCTATGTCTTAAGCCGTGACCCAGAATATAGTTGGACAGAGACGAGACAAAAATTAGTGAGATTAGTTGCGGATCAGACCGCAGTAGCCATTGAGAATGATGAGTTAGCAGTAGAACTAAGAAAGAAAGAGCGTCTGGACCAAGAGCTAGAGATTGGTGCCGAAATTCAACGCCGACTTTTACCTCGACAATGTCCTAATATTCCTGGTGTAACTATAGCGGCACGTTGTAAACAAGCTAATCGTGTTGGTGGAGACTACTACGATTTTATACCGGCGAATCATAATCCATTAAAATTAAACAATAAAAGTAATGCAGAAGATGCTCGATGGGGCTTAGTCGTCGGGGATGTTATGGGTAAAGGCGTTCCTGCTGGATTGCTGATGACGATGATGCGAGGAATGTTAAGAGGTGAAGTATTACATGGTAATTCTCCATCTGGGATTTTACAAAATTTGAATCGAGTTATGTATGCTGATTTAGAGAACTCTCATCGTTTTGTAACTTTATTTTACTCAGAATATAATCCC
>Ga0127504_1009521_pt1 | contig 11548 bp, 10 predicted proteins | sample S1TSphfallaxMT_FD_94194 | JGI IMG/M metagenome (GOLD analysis project Ga0127504, IMG submission 94194) | Peat moss associated microbial communities from Sphagnum species from Minnesota, USA - S1T2_Fa - Sphagnum fallax MT (Eukaryote Community... | ecosystem: Host-associated > Plants > Peat moss >...
AATAAGGTGGAGACAAAGTCCAATGACGAGCTTACCACATCCTATACAGTATCAGGGTAGTAAGAGAAATCTTGCATCGAACATTCTCAAGTTTCTACCCAATAAAATAGAGCGGTTTATTGAGCCTTTTGCAGGAACTGGAGCTGTTAGTATTGCTGTTGCTGCTCAACACATTTCTCAAACCTTTTGGCTGAATGACTTCAATAAGCCACTTATTCAGTTATTGGAGCTAATTATAGAAAGACCAAATGAAATAGCGGATGCGTATACATATATATGGAATGAGCAGCACCAGGATTCAGTAGGTCATTACTTTGAAGTTAGAAAAGTGTTCAACAAAACTAATGACCCAAAACTTTTTCTGTATTTGTTGGCTCGGTGTGTAAAAGGTGCTGTTCGGTATAACTCAGAAGGATTATTTAATCAAAGTCCTGATAAAAGGCGCAAGGGAACGCAACCTCAAAAAATGAAGAAAAACATAGAGGGAGTTTCTCATCTTTTAAAGGGTAAATGTAAATTTACATGCTGGGATTACAAGCAAGTTTTAGCCTATGTGAAAAGTACCGATTTTGTTTATCTTGACCCTCCTTATCAAGGTGTATGTGGAGAGAAGGATTCGAGATACTTCTGCGGAATTTATTTTAATGATCTTGTTTTAGCTGTTGAACAATTAAATCACCGGGGAGTAGCATTCGCCATTAGTTATGATGGTAAACGAGGTGAAAAAACTTTTGGTAGTAAATTACCTGAAGATTTGGGATTGAAGAGAATTGAAATAGAGGTGGGGCGATCATCACAAGCGACTCTATTAGGTAGAGCGGAAATAACAGTAGAGTCATTATATTTGTCACCAGGTTTGCCACTTACTGAGTTGGAAAGCTATATTAGCAAAGCACCAAAACAAATGGAACTTTCTCAAAAATATGGATAGTTCTCAGAATTTACCCGATCATTTTTTACAACTTTGTGAATCGGTGATTTCTAAAAGACCAAGAGCAGTTATTAGCCATATTCTACAACACGGTTTCGTTACAACCGAAGACCTAAAGGAAATATATGGCTACAATCATCCTCCAAGAGCCGCTAGAGATGTTAGAGAACATGGAATTCCCCTGGAAACCTTTCGTGTAACAGGAAGCGATGGTAGGAAAATAGCTGCTTATAGGTTTGGGAACGTTAACAAAACAAGGTTTTCTAAGTTATCTGGGAGGACTAGCTTATCAAAACAAATTAAACATGAATTAATTAGGAGACATGGTTCCAAGTGTTTTATCTACTTGGAAGAAGTTGACGAGCGCGAATTGCAAATTGATCATCGCATTCCTTTTGAAATTGACGGTGAACCGGATTTAGAGCCAGAAAACTTTATGTTACTTTGTGGTTCTGCTAATCGAGCCAAATCTTGGTCATGTGAACATTGCGAGAATTGGACTACGATCAAGGATAAATCTATTTGCTGCTCATGTTATTGGGGATATCCAGAAAATTACACACACATTGCTATGCGACAGATCCGCAGAGTAGATATTTTGTGGGAAGGAGAAGATGTAGAGATTTATGAAAGGTTAAAACAATTAGCTATTAGTCTAGAAAAAGAAATCCCTCAATTTGTCAAGGAAGTCATCGAGCGTGAAATAAAGCGAGACGATAGTAGTAGCATTTGACATATGTTCTCTAGCTGTAGCCATATATGAAGGCTATATATCTCGCTTTTGCTGAAATTGACTTAGTAACCAAGCACAAACTTCAGATTGACTCATTTCTCGACTACGACGTAAAGCTGACTCTAAAATTAGAATTGTTAGTCCAGACAATACCTGCGATTCTTGAATCGGTTTACTACCCCCATCCGCCATTACATAGGCGCTAATTTGGGTATTCTGTACATCTATTACCCAGTATTCATCCACGCCTAATTCTTCATAGAGCGATCGCTTTACTCCCAAGTCGTCTAATAAAGATGTCTCAGCAATCTCAATTACTAAATTTGGCGCAGGGTAGCGATCGAGGTTGACAATTCCTGTACCAGTGGGAATGGCTTGGGCGCGGTCTTGGAGATAATAAGCTACATCAGGTTGACAGTCCCAAATTCCAGGTTTACGAAAAGTTATCGTGTCTAAACCTGTAGCTGGAATTCCTTTAAGTGCTATAAAGAGATTTACAACGGAAATAATGGTAGCATGATCTTTACCATGCTCATAACTAACTGGTAAGATTTCCAGCCTCATGTATCCTTTATAGTAATAAGTTTTTTCCTTTTCTTGGAGCGAGTCTGCAACTTGCTTATAATCTTCCCAAGAAGTGTAAATCCATTTATCTGTGGGTAACTGAATTTGTAACTGACTCATTTCATCATCATCCTTCTGCTAAAAGGAAAGGGGATTTTACCCCCGTTCCCTGTTCCCTCTTATTACACCAATTCCGAGGAAGCTTGAACTTCGGACTGAGGTTGCTGAGGCTGGAACATAAACAGTGAATAAACCACATCTCGACGAATATTCACCATCATATCCAAGAACAACTCATAACCCTCACTCTTATATTCTATCAGCGGGTCTTTTTGTCCATAACCGCGTAATCCTACAGATTCACGCAGAGCATCCATTTGTTGTAAATGCTCGCGCCACAGTGTATCAATCCGTTGCAAAATAAAAAACCTTTCTGCTTGACGCATCAATCCCGGCTGAATTTGGTCAATTTGCGCCTCTTTGATATCATAAGCAATCCGCGCTTGTTCGTGGAGGAAGGCTTTAATCTCCACCATTACCATATCTTCCAATTGACCCGGCTGTAAATCTGCCAAGAGGTAGACAAATTCCTTCACCTTCTCCACCAACTTATCCAATTCCCATTCTTCCGAAGGTAAATCTGGATTGATATAGTAATCAACGATGTCATCCATCGTTTTTTCGGCGTATTTGATTACCTGCTCTTTCAGGTCTTGACCCTCTAAGACTCGACGACGTTCAGCGTAAATCGCCCGACGTTGGTTATTCATTACCTCGTCATATTCAAATACCTGCTTCCGCAAGTCATAGTAATAAGTCTCAACCTTTTTCTGCGCACCTTCTAAACTGCGAGTCAGCATTCCCGATTCAATAGGCATATCTTCCTCTACTTGGAATGCATTCATTAAACCAGCAACGCGATCGCCCCCAAAAATCCGCAATAAGTTATCTTCCAAACTGAGGAAAAATCTTGTTGAACCTGGGTCGCCTTGTCTTCCCGCACGTCCGCGCAACTGGTTATCAATCCGTCGTGATTCATGGCGTTCCGTACCAATTACATGTAACCCACCTAAACCCACAACTTCATCATGCTCTTTGTCTGTGAACTGCTCATATTCCTGCTTAATCCGTTTATAGGCTGCGCGTAATTTCTCAATAATCGGGTCATCAATTGGACCTTTCTCCGCCGCAACAGCTATTTTTTCTTCCGCGTCCAATTCCGATAAACTGCGTTCACCATATTCCTTCACAGCAGCTTCCACAGCTTGTTTTAATTCCTGCTCCACTTCTTTGGACAATTGAGTAGGAAAGATTTCTGGGGAAGCTCGCCAAGTTTTTACCTTCTTTCCGGGAAGAAATCCTTGACCACTACTCCCACTACTCGCTGGTAATCCAGTCGCTCTGCGCAGTCCAAAACCATCTTCATCTTCTGGACTGACAATTCTGGGCATAAAATATTCCCGTAATTTCAGCCGTGCCATATATTCGGAATTACCACCCAGGATAATGTCTGTACCCCTTCCCGCCATATTAGTTGCGATCGTCAGCGCACCTTTCCGTCCAGCTTGGGCGATAATCTCCGCTTCCCTCTCCACGTTTTCTGGGCGGGCGTTGAGTAATTCATGGGGAATTTCCAGTTCTTTCAACAGCCGACTCAGATATTCCGATTTTTCCACGCTAGTAGTTCCCACCAACACAGGTCTACCTACTTCGTGCATTTCGGCGCATTCTTTGGCGATCGCCCGCCACTTACCTGGCTCGGTTTTAAACACCATATCAGATAAATCTTGGCGATTTCGGGGACGATTGGTAGGAATTATCGCCACTTCCAACTTATAAATTTTTTCAAACTCCGCTTCTTCTGTTTTCGCGGTTCCAGTCATCCCACCCAATTTTGGGTAGAGCAAAAATAAATTTTGATAGGTAATCGTCGCTAAAGTTTGAGTTTCCGGTTGAATCTCCACCCTTTCCTTCGCTTCAATCGCTTGGTGTAATCCATCGCTCCAGCGCCTTCCTGGTAACACCCGACCAGTAAACTCATCCACAATCACCACTTCATCATTGCGGACGATGTAATTCACATCCTTGAGGAACAATTCTTTCGCCTTAATCGCATTAAAAATAAAATGCGCCCAAGGGTCTTCCGGGTCAAACAAATCCGTCACACCCAAAAGATTCTCTGATTCAGCAAAACCCTCATCACTCAGCAGCACATTCCGGGCTTTCTCATCTACTTCATAATGTTCATCTTTCTGAAGTCTAAAAGAAATTTCCGCCGCTTGTAGGTATTTTTCCGTTGGTCTTTCTACCTGACCAGAAATAATTAGTGGTGTACGCGCTTCATCCACTAAAATTGAGTCTACTTCATCAATTACACAGTAATTAAATGGACGCTGAACCACATCAGCCATTGATGTCGCCATGTTATCTCGCAGGTAATCAAAACCTACTTCACTATTAGTAACATACGTGATGTCGCACGCATAGTTTTTCTGGCGTTCACTGGGATTCATCGTGGATTGAATCAGCCCCACACTTAACCCCAAGAAACGATGCACCTGACCCATCCATTCTGCGTCTCGACGAGCTAGATAGTCATTTACAGTCACGACATGAACACCTTTTCCAGTCAAGGCGTTTAAATAACTAGGTAAGGTAGCTACCAAAGTTTTCCCTTCACCAGTCTTCATTTCGGCGATTTGTCCAGTGTGCAGAATGATCCCACCTAGTAGTTGCACATCAAAGTGCCTTAGCCCTAATACTCTTCGCCCAGCTTCTCTGACAACAGCAAAAGCTTCAGGTAAAATATCTTCTAATGTTTCACCTTTTACCAAACGTTGTCTAAATTCACCAGTTTTATCTTTTAGGGCTTCATCCGAAAGCGTTTTAATATCTTCTTCTAAAAGATTAATGTCTGTAATATCAGGTTGGTATTTTTTTAGCTTACGCACGTTGGGATCGCCCAACAAAAGTTTTAGCATGGCAGTTTGTACAACTAAATCAAGGAGGACTAAATCAAGGGGGACGGGAAATTGTAGGTTCAGCTATATGATTATAGACATTTCAACCACCATAGACAGGTTTGTTGTGAATGGGTGGGGAATGAAAAATAATGCGAAAACCCTATAAGAAGATACCAATCATGCAAAAAAGAAGATCGGTTTTGATTTATATGATCTATATATTATATTTACATTGTCTCTTATAGTATCATTTTGCCCCAAGATGCCAAATGAATCGTTGGGAATCCAAAAATTTAGTTCGCTTTATTTCTCTGGCTGTGATTGTTCCCCTTCAAGACTCAATCGCCGGAAATCAAAATCCTTACTTCCTGGATGACAAGCAATACAACTGCTCGTCTGTACAGGATTTGGTAACTTCACATGGGGATGTAAAGCCTTAAAATAACGAGATTGATTGAAACGATAGGGAGTTTTTTCGTCTCCTAACCTAAGACGGGAAAAGTGGTAAAGATAATTCTGTACTAAAGTTAATGCGGGGTCATATAACGGTTGGAGTACCACCCCATAGTGTTGTGTATCTTCTAAAAGGTCCCTCCAAGTCTGGCTGGGAAACACCTGTGGCGGTATGGCGATATGACAACTGGCGCTGGAACAGGTTTGTATATACAACTCTTGCCCTTGTTGATATTTTACTGGGACGACATCAACAGTTCCCATAGTTTTCAGAGAATCAGCACCCTGAGCGCTCATTGTTAAGGATAATAGCCAACCCATTGTTAGACTCCAAACCAAAATTATCAGTAAGAATCCAAAAGATGGGATTTTGGGGATTTTACGGGATTTACGCTGAATTAAATTTAACATTCCTAATATTTACAGTGACTTGACAGTGACTTGGCTTTAAGGAATTGGTACTGACCGCAGGATGCGCTCAATTATATTTTTGGCATTGCGTCCTCCTTTAGGCATGAGGCGATGACACAAGATATATGGCACCAGAAACTTGATATCATCAGGAATAGCATAATCACGCCCTAATATATAAGCTAGTGCTTGAGTAGCTCTGTGTAATGCTACAGTACCACGCGGACTGACACCTAAGGAAATTTCTTCATCCTCTCTTGTAGCTCTGACTAATTCCAACATGTATTGTTGCAAGGAAGTTTCTACTTTTACCTGCGCACAGATTTGGCGTAATTGGGTGACTTCTGCCAAAGTTATACAAGGCTGGAGATTATTTATCTGCTCACCTGATGACAGGTTTTGCAGGATGCGCATTTCCTCTGATGCGGAAGGATAGCCTAAACTCAAACAAAGCATAAATCGGTCCATCTGCGCTTCTGGTAGCGGAAATGTGCCTTGGTACTCAATGGGGTTCTGGGTCGCAATTACGAAAAAAGGCTGGGGAACAGCACGAGAGACACCATCAATTGTGACTTGATGTTCTTCCATTACTTCTAACAACGCCGATTGGGTGCGGGGTGTAGCACGGTTGATTTCATCCGCTAGCAGCACATTAGCAAATACTGGTCCAGACAGGAAAGTAAATTCCCCAGTTTTGGGATTCCAAATATTTGTTCCCGTAATGTCGGTTGGGAGTAAATCAGGGGTGCATTGTAGCCGTTGGAACTTACCATCTACAGAACGGGCTAAGGATTTGGCCAGGAGGGTTTTACCTACCCCAGGAACATCTTCTAGTAAAGCGTGACCTCCACTGAGCAAAGCAACTACCACTAGGCGGATGGAGTCAGTTTTACCAAATATCGTCCGAGCCAAATTTTCTGTTAGAGCGTCAATTTTTTCTCTCATGCTTTGCGGGAGTAGGACAGGTGTTATTGTATACATAGTTTATACTAGAGTGTATACCAAAATGTCTACAATACATAACTCGCCTAATTTAGCAGCAAAATTTAGGATTCGCCTGCTAAAACTTCTCTGGCGATCGCACAATCTCGTTGGATTTGAGTTTGTAAAGCTTCTAGAGTGGGAAATTTTTGTTCTGGACGCAAAAATCTTCCTATCTGAACAATCAGACTTTTGCCGTATAAATCACCAGACCAATCGAATAAATGCACTTCTACAGCACAATGATTTCCCTCAACTGTGGGACGATTTCCAATATTCATGATTCCCAATTGCTCTACAGGTGTTGTATCTGGGTTTTGGTTCAGGATAGTAACTTGCACAGCATATACACCAAATCTAGGTAAAAATTTATCTTTGGGTAATTTTAGGTTAGCTGTGGGGAATCCCAATCTTCTCCCTAATTGTTTACCTAGTTCCACAACGCCAGTAAGCGTATAATCACGTCCTAATAGAATTTTAGCTTGATAAGTATCACCAGCCTCTAAGGCTTGGCGAATTAGTGAAGTGCTGATGGGGGTATTCTCTACTGATGAGGTCTGACCGTGATTGTTTTCTGGAGGCGAATTTTCCCTATAAGTTCTTAGGGGAACAATAGTCACTGGTATATTATACGGTGCTGCGAGTAATTGCAAATCCTCTGCTGTACCTACTCGACCTCGACCAAAACAAAAATCTTGTCCAACACTGATTCGGCGACTTTGTAATTGTTGGACAAGGATTTTTTCCACAAATTCCTCAGGGGATAAAGCTGCTAGTTCTTTATCAAATGGTAGTAATACTAATTGTTCTACTCCTAGCGATCGCAATTGTTCTACTTTTTCATCTAGTGGTGTGAGCAGAGTCCGAGGTTGTCCTGTGAAAAATTCCTGAGGATGGGGATCGAAGGTGACAACTGTAGAGTGTAAGCTTTCGTTTGATGCTGACTGTACAACTGGTTGAATTACCAATTGATGTCCGAGATGAACGCCATCAAACTTACCAAGTGCAATTGCAGTTGGTGTTAAAGGCAGTTTAGTCGCAGAAGCGACACACACAGAAAACCCATTTTGAGACAAATTTAGCACTTGGATTCTGGGATTTTAGATTTATTTGCGCCATCAACAGATGCAGTTAGTTTTGCACCTCTGCTCTTCCATGGCTTCTCAACCTCCTCCAATCTAATCTAAAATCCCCATATCCCTCAAACTGCAACTACTAAACTGTAGATTTGCTAGTTGGCTCATATTCTAATAAGGAATCTTCATTCACAGGAACTTGCAGGACTAGCCCTTCCCTGGCCATAATCGCCCCAGAAAATTTCTCCGATGCTTGTTGACCTATCTGGTCTAAGAAATCGTCATTGTGGGATGGGTCATGGTGGTAAATTACTAAGGTTTTCACATTAGCAGCTTTCGCCATTTTTACTGCTTCTTGCCAAGTAGAATGTCCCCAGCCAACTTTGGGCGATTTTTCCGCATGGTATTCATCTTCTGTGTAAGTAGAATCGTAAATCAGAATATCGGCATTTTCAGCTAGTCTGAGCACATTTTTATCTAGGCGATCCGGAAAATGTTCTGTATCTGTGATATAAGCAACAGAACCCCCGTGCCAGTTGACTCGATAGCCTAAAGCTTCACCTGGGTGGTTTAAATGTGCTGTATCTATGCTAATTTCATCAATCTGGACCGTTTGACCCGGAACCAAATCGTGGAAATCTAGGTTAGCCTGCATGATTTGTAATGGTACAGGGAAATTTGGATGCAGCATTTGGTCATTCAGCCGTTGCTCGATTGTAGAACCATCAGGTGCGATCGCCCCATAAATATGGAACTTATTCCCATTGATAAAAGCTGGTGTAAAGAAGGGAAATCCCTGAATATGATCCCAATGCGAGTGAGTGAAGAATATGTATCCTTCTAAAGGCATATGAGCCAGTAGAGATTGTCCTAGTACATGCAATCCTGTGCCAGCATCAAAAATAAACTGCTTCCCACCCACCTGCATAGCTACACAGGGGGTATTACCTCCGTAACGGACAGTATGTGGACCTGGACTGGGGATGCTGCCCCGAACGCCCCAAAATTTTACGGTAAATTGATTCTCTATCCTAGACATGGGTATTGCTTGCTGGACTGAGCGGGCGATTAAAATAAAGACTTCATTATTTCCTAAGTTTATACTGTCTTACGTCCTTTTTAATTAGGTATTTAATGGTAAGACAGCATATAGCAATAAATACTTACATAGATAAACACTGAGTGAAAGTCCCAGATACTTAAACTCTATAGAGTATTCATTTATTTCAATATGTCTCCTTAAAGTTTATAACTTAAATAACTTAATTTGTGCGCCAATTGATTTAACTACTACCAAAATTTTACCAGATAAACCAAAATCTACGGAAATTTAACTTCCCATTGGGATAGTTGATGTAAACCGTTTGCATAAGTAAGATTGTATTGTAGGGGGGTAACACTGACGAAATTTTCCCGAATAACGTTGACATCAATGGGGATGTTATCTGGCAAATTTAACCCAGATGGTGGTTGTATATCTTCTAAGACCTCTCCAGTTAACCAGTAGTAAGTTTTACCTCGTGGGTCTACTCGTTTATCAAATACGTCAACGTAACGCCGTACACCTTGACGGGTGAAAGTGATACCAGCAATTTTCTCCCAAGGCACAGGTGGAATATTTACATTCAGCATCATTAATTCGGGTAATGGCTGTGTGATGATTTTCTCAACTAAGAGTTGAGCTACTCTAGCTGCTGGTTGAAAATCTTGAGAAGTCCGACTAGTTAGACTGAGTGCAATACTAGGAATACCTTCCAATAACCCCTCCATGGCGGCAGAAACTGTCCCTGAATAGAGGATTTCTGTCCCTAAATTGGCACCTTGATTAATCCCCGATAGGACTAAATCAGGGGGAGAATCTAATAAAGCCCATAGGGCTAGCTTGACACAATCAGAAGGTGTCCCATCACAAGACCAAGCTGTAACCGCAGGGTGAAATATGGAGTCTACTATTTCAGCCCGAATTGGCTGCAATAAAGTTAGTCCATGTCCTGTGGCTGATCTCTCTCTGTCTGGACAAACTACAGTCACTTCATGACCTGACTCTACTAAATGGTTTGCTAAAGTGCGGATTCCCAGAGCCGAAATTCCATCATCGTTGCTCACTAGTAACTTCATGCGTCGTTTATCTGAATTGTGGATTTTAGTTCGTCATTACCATAAAATAAAATTACATCTCATGCTCAATTCTGTCTAAACTAGTAATCTCCAGCAGATTTTATTGTCTACCTGCTGCCAGTAGGCTACAAATTAGACTAACTCAATTCCAGAATAATTTAATCATTAATGATGATTTATGAATAATGACTAATACTTTAGCAGAACAACTTTTAACACTACAGCAGTCAGGTGAAACCGCGATCGCTGCTGCTGATTCTTTAGAGATCCTGGAAGAATTGAGAATTAACTATCTGGGGAAAAAAGGTCAGCTAAGTGTATTGTTACGCAGCATGGGACAGATGAGCGCCGAAGAACGTCCCCAAATTGGAGCGATCGCCAATACGGTGAAAGAAAAACTGCAAAATAGTCTTGACCAACAACGTGCATGTTTAGAATCTGCTCAAACCGAATTGCAACTTGCAACAGAGACTTTAGATGTGACAATGCCTGGGATTTATCATCCTCAAGGGCGTATTCATCCGCTAAATGGGATTATTGACCAAGCGCTAGATATTTTTGTCGGTCTGGGTTATACAGTAGCTCAGGGGTCAGAAATGGAGACAGATTACTACAATTTTGAGGCGTTGAATACTCCACCTGATCATCCGGCTCGTGATATGCAGGATACTTTCTACTTACCAGATGGGAACTTACTGCGAACTCATACTTCATCAGTACAAATTCGCTACATGGAAAAGGAAGAACCGCCCGTTCGTATTGTCGCACCCGGAAGAGTTTATCGCCGGGATGATGTAGATGCTACTCACTCAGCGGTTTTTCATCAAATAGAATTATTAGCTGTAGATGAAGGACTTACTTTTACCGACCTCAAAGGTACAGTTAAATTATTTTTACAAGCCATGTTTGGGGACTTACCCATTCGGTTTCGCGCCAGTTATTTCCCCTTCACCGAACCTTCAGCGGAAGTGGATTTGCAATGGAATGGACGCTGGTTAGAGGTTATGGGTTGTGGAATGGTTGACCCCAATGTTTTGCAAGCTGTAGGTTATGACCCAGAGGTTTATACCGGATTTGCGGCTGGATTTGGTGTAGAACGTTTTGCAATGGTATTACATCAAATCGATGATATTCGCCGCCTGTACAATAGCGATTTAAGATTCTTACAGCAATTTTAGCAGAATTATCTCAGTCATGATGGGTGATGATGCTAAAAAGTCGTCACTCATCGATAAGGGTTTGTCTATCAAGATTTACAAAGTTGATGGCTTTAAGAATTTATCTTCCTTTAGATAGATATATTAAAAATTATACATAA
>Ga0127504_1023098_pt1 | contig 11370 bp, 9 predicted proteins | sample S1TSphfallaxMT_FD_94194 | JGI IMG/M metagenome (GOLD analysis project Ga0127504, IMG submission 94194) | Peat moss associated microbial communities from Sphagnum species from Minnesota, USA - S1T2_Fa - Sphagnum fallax MT (Eukaryote Community... | ecosystem: Host-associated > Plants > Peat moss >...
AAAAAAACAAAAAAAACAAAAAAACAAAAAAACAAAATATAATTCCTACTTTCGTTTTTTGAGGAAGTGTTGATATGAGCATTCCACTCTTAGACCAGCTGACAGGAGAAAAACTGGTAACTCTCAAAGAAGTTTCTTGGGAGCAGTTCAGAGCGATTGAATCCCAGCTATTGGACAACCGCAATGTCCGATTGTCTTATTTGTCAGGAATGTTAGAAATTATGTCTCCGATTGGTGAAGAACATGAATCCGTAAAAAGAACTCTTGGTTATTTGCTAGAAGCCTACATGAGAGAGTTGGGTATCCGGTTCTATGGTCGTGGTGGGTACACCTTGGAAGAAGCGGGTTATGCTTCAGGTACACCGGATGAATCTTATAGCGTTGGCGCAAAAAGAGAAGTTCCTGACATCGTTATTGAAGTTATTGTTACCAGTGGAACTATTAATAGGAAGGAGTTATATAAACCCAAAAAAGTGCCTGAAATCTGGTTTTGGAAATCAAACTCTATAAAAATATTCCGTTTTAATGAGATGGGTGAGTATGAAGAAGTAAAACGGAGTCAGTTTTTTCCTGATCTAAACCCCGCTTTGCTGTGGCGTTGTATCGCCATACCTGACCAATACGATGCTGTCCAGGAATTTATTCAGACTATCCGCAATCAAGTTAACTAATTTCCAGAAACTCTCGGACTTTTTGCTGATAAGTTTGCGGGTCTTCTAACATGGGAAAATGGGCTGTATGGGAAATTACGACAAATTCAATTTTGTCATTTAGTGATGCAGCGTGGCGTCCTAAATTAGCGGGAATTATTTTATCATATTCGCCTGCTATCAACAAGGTCGGTACCGTTAATCTAGTAAATTCTTGGGGCATTATTTCCGCTTGTTTCTTGCTGACAGAAGTAAAAATTGTTCCTAACGCCGCATTATAATCAGCATCAATGAAATCTTGCAAAAAAGCTTGGCGCTGAGACTTAGGAATAGAACGGCGGAGAAACCGCGCCATAAACATTTTGTCAGCTAATGGTATTTTTACTAGCCACTTGGGACGAAATTTAACTACATAACCACCAAACTTATAAAAAGCAGCAAAGGCTTTTTCATCATATTCAAAAATTCCACTACAGGTTAAAATGGCTTTTTTAACTCTTTGGGGATAACGATTAAAAAATAAAGTCGCAATAGAAGCGCCCATTGAATGCGCATTAATATAAACCTGCTCCAGATGCAACTCATCCAACAAAGTCGCCAAATCCTCGGCGTATTCCTCTAATTCATAACTTAACTCTTTCTGGGGTTGATGACGAGAGCGCCCAAATCCTCGTAAATCATAAAGCAAACAATTAAATTTATCGGCTATTGCTTCCGTTGTACTTTGCCAATATCTAGCTGATCCCGCCCAACCATGAATAAAAACCATGACTGGTTTATCCGTCGCATCATCTGATGTTTTACCTATCCACTCGTAATAATGGTCAACTCCACGAATATTTATATAAGCCATGAAATTAGGGTGTAGGGTGTAGGGTATAGGGTGTATGGTGTAGGAACCCTATACCCTAATTTCTCATTTAAGCTGATTCTGGCTTGGGTAATGAAGAAGGATGTACTAGCAATTCAGCTGTCGATCGCTTCTCAACCATTTCTCTGGTAACTGTACAACGAGTCACGTCTTTTCGGGAAGGTAACTCGTACATGACATCTAACATTAATTCTTCCACAATACCTCGTAGCGCCCGCGCCCCTGTTTTGCGCCGGTAAGCTTCTTGAGCGATCGCCCGCAAAGCCTCTGGTTTAAATTCCAGTTGGACATTATCCATCTTTAACAGTTTTTGATACTGCTTGACTAAAGCGCTGCGAGGTTGGGTGAGAATAGCCATCAGTGCTTCCTCATCCAATGGATCTACTACTGCTACCATAGGTACGCGCCCAATAAATTCGGGAATCATGCCAAATTTAACCAAGTCATCTGGTTCCAAATGGCGGAGTGTATCTGCTGCGCGCTTTTCTTTGGATTGACCTTCTCCTGGTTGGACAAAGCCGATTGACTTTTTCCCTACCCTCTGGTCAACTACTTTTTCTAAACCGACAAAGGCTCCACCACAGATAAATAAAATATTACTAGTATCGATCTGTATACAGTCTTGATAAGGATGTTTACGTCCACCTTGGGGAGGTACATTGGCGATAGTTCCCTCCAACATTTTAAGTAGCGCTTGTTGTACCCCTTCACCAGAAACATCCCTAGTAATTGAGGGATTTTCACTCTTGCGGGCTATTTTATCAATTTCGTCAATGTAGATAATTCCCCGCTGCGCCTCTTCTACATCTAAGTCTGCCACTTGTAATAGTCGCAACAAGATGTTTTCTACATCTTCTCCTACATACCCTGCTTCTGTTAAAGTTGTAGCATCTGCAACAGCAAAGGGTACATCCAGAATTTTAGCTAAGGTTTGGGCTAAGAGAGTTTTACCGCAACCAGTTGGTCCAATTAGTAAAATGTTGGATTTTTGTAGTTCGACTACATCTTCTGTTGAGCCTTTACCATTACCCTTAGATTGGAGAATTGCTAGGCGTTTATAATGGTTATAAACAGCAACTGACAAAACTTTTTTTGCTTCGTCTTGTCCAATCACATGTTCATCCAAATATTTTTTTACCTCTCGCGGTTTAGGGATTTGGGTAAACGAAATATTAGACGAACGGGTACGGTTCTTCTGAGGTGCTTCTGACCGAGGTGCCGGTTGCTGCGACGCCGCACCATTGGTATCCAGTAACTCCTCATCTAGAATTTCATTACACAAGTCAACGCATTCATCGCAGATGTAGACTCCCGGACCCGCGATTAATTTACGCACCTGCTCTTGAGACTTGCCACAAAAAGAACATTTTAAATGGGAGTCGTATTTAGACATACCAGCCTCTTATTTCAGAATGGTGAATCCAGCGCTGTAGGCGGGGTTCCCGCCGTAGGCGACTGGTGAACCCTGAGGGTGACGTTTTCCCCTGCTGTGGGGAGATTCTGTCTAGAAATAACTTGATCGATTAATCCGTAGTTTTTTGCTTCTTCTGCTGACATGAAAAAGTCACGTTCCGTATCTGCTGTAATTCTTTCCAAGGGTTGACCAGTATGCTGAGATAACAATTGATTCAACTTATCCTTAATGTAAAGAATTTCTCGCGCTTGAATTTCAATGTCAATCGCCTGTCCTTGAGCGCCACCAAGAGGTTGGTGAATCATAATCCGTGAGTCAGGTAAAGACATACGCTTTCCTGGTGCACCAGATGTTAATAGAAACGCTCCCATGCTGGCGGCTAGTCCAAAACAGATTGTAACCACGTCGGGACGAGTCTGCTGTATTGTATCATAAATTGCCATTCCTGCATAAACGGAACCACCAGGAGAATTAATATACAATTGGATATCTTTTTCGGGGTCTTCCGCATCCAAGAAAAGCAATTGGGCAACAATAGAATTAGCTACAGCATCATCAATAGGAGTACCTAAAAAAATGATCCGCTCTCGCAGCAAGCGTGAGTAAATATCAAAAGCCCTTTCCCCCACGCCAGATTGCTCTAGTACCATTGGCACGATATTATCAGGACTACTACTCAATTGTGAGCTAGTACCTCGGGAATTTAGACTAGTGATGGGAAAATTTCTGGATTGCGATACAAGCATACAACAGCATTTAACAATAAGTACAAATGGAGCAAGACTAGTGGGAGAAAGCAAAGCAGAAATTTCTACTTAAGCTATGTTTTAACCATTATGCCCTATTTTATGCGGGGGAACAGGTAACAAGAAATCAGGGGGAGATTAATCACATAATCAATCTCCTTAAATAACTTAAATAAGCTTATTTTAGATATTCTCTCCCTGCTCCCCTGCTCCCTGCTCCCCTGCTCCCTGCTCCCCTACTCCCGGAAGCAAGCCTTCAGCCACAAGTTCTACTTTTGAATGTTCTAGCAACCAATCAAATACTTTTTCGCTTAACAATTCGCCTCTCAATAATAAGCGGACTTGATCTATATCTATATTTTCGTCTCGAAATTCGGCGAGAACTTCTGTTAATTTTAGTTCAACTTCTGTTTCTGAGACTTGAATAGATTCACGCTGACTAATAGCTCGTAATGTCAACCCGCGCTTAATACGGTCAATAGCCTCAGGTCGTGCTTGTCCTCGCATATAAGAAATCACATCTTGAGTAAACAGCTTTTTCACATCTAGTCCTTGCTGTGTAAGTTTCGCTGCTGTTTGTTGCAAAATAACATCGACTTCGTTATCTATCAATGTTTCTGGTAATTCAACTTCTACATATTTAAGGATTTCTTTTAGCACAGCTTCTCGCTGATTAGTTTTAGTACGCTCTTGCGCTTCTTTGCGATAACGTTCTTCTAAAGAAGCCTGTAATTCTGCGAATGAGCTAAATTCGCTTACTTCTTGAGCGAATTCGTCATTTAATTCTGGTAGCTCTTTTTCTTTGATTTCTTGGATAGTAACAGTGAATAAAGCTTTTTTGCCCGCTAAGGCTTGATTACCATAATCGGCGGGGAACTGAGCCAAAATTTCTTTAGTTTCGCCACTGCTCATCCCTACAATACCATCCACAAAGCCAGGAATAAACCCACTTTCTTGTTGTAGCTCAACTTTAAAGTCGCTGGCAACACCACCAGGAATTGGTTCTGGTTCAGAAGATTCCTCGTTGGCTTCTCCATCGGTTTTAGCAAATACAGCTGTAAAATCAACTATAACAACGTCCCCAATTTGAGCAGATCTTCCGTCCACAGGCACCAAAGTCGCTATTCTCTGACGCTCCTGGTCTAAAACTTTCTGCACCTGCTGCTCGTCATACTTAACTTCTTCAGCCTTAACGCTTAAATTGGTGTATTGCTGCAAATTGACTTCTGGCTGGACATCAATCACCGCTATAATAGTTAGAGGTTGACCTGGTACATAATTACTTAGCAAATCATCGAAGGAAGAACGCAATTGGGGCTGTCCGATCGCCTGAATATCCGACTGTTTAAGTGCTTTTTCAATACCATCGGGAATTATTTCTTCCAAAACAGCAGCTTTAATCCGACTACTACCGTAGTGTTGCAATAGTATGGGTATTGGTACCTTACCTCTGCGAAATCCAGGAATATTGGCTTTACTGGATAAGTTTTTAATCACCTCTTGATATTTTTGTTGGGTAGTTTCTGGTGTAATCTCTATTTCCAGACCGATTTGGCTAGCGGGGAGTTTCTCCTGGGTGACTTTCATGCTTTGTCTCTAGTTTATCTGATGTTTTTATCTGAGTCTTGGTTGTGTTTTTGGGAAATATCTAGTTTACTGCCAATAGTAGAGAACTTAATGCTTCGTGGGTAATAATTTTACTTAACACATTGTTTTTATTACCAACCGCAATAAATTCGGGAACCCCAATCAACGCACTATTGGCTTGACATAGTAGCTAGTATAGCCAAACTTTCCACCAAATTTTGGTTATAATAGGAAAGAGTGCTACTATTGTCTAAGTCTGGTGTAGATAAGAATTAAATCTATTATGCTGTGTTATTAGCCAAGCTTTCTAAAATTATTAATTTATCAATATATTGTAATGTCTCTATGGTGTAGGAAATTGAGAAACGTAATGTTAATCACAAAAGAGCCAAGCTCAAGCTCCAGTATGATTTCTAAAGGAGGCATCTAAGTTTGTCCCAATCTTATCGTGTAGCTATTCTCGGCGCCACAGGTGCTGTAGGTACAGAGTTACTAGAATTACTAGAAAGACGTAATTTTCCTATCGCTGACTTAAAGCTCTTAGCTTCAGAGCGGAGTGCTGGTCAGAGAATAAAGTTCAAAGGAGAAAATCTGGTTGTAGAATCCGTCAGCGATCGCTCCTTTGCAGAAGTTGACTTGGTACTAGCTAGTGCAGGAGGAGCAACATCTAAAACTTGGGCGGGAGTCGCAGTTGATAGAGGCGCAGTTGTTATTGATAACTCCAGTGCTTTTCGGATGAACCCCAACGTTCCTCTAGTCATCCCAGAAGTCAATCCTCAAGCTCTGGTTGACCACCAAGGAATTATTGCCAATCCTAACTGCACTACAATCCTGATGGCGATGGCTGTCTGGCCATTACATAAAGTTATCCCTGTGAAGCGGATTGTAGCGGCGACCTATCAATCCGCTAGTGGCGCTGGTGCTAGAGCGATGTCAGAAGTTAAAACTCAAACTAGCGCTATACTACAAGGACAACAACCTATAGCTGATGTCTTGCCTTATCCATTAGCGTTTAATTTATTTCCGCATAATTCCCCTTTAACAGATATGGGATATTGTGAGGAGGAAATGAAAATGGTGAATGAAACTCGCAAAATATTTGCTGACCCGGAAATCAGAATTACTGCTACTTGTATACGGGTTCCCGTACTCCGAGCACATTCAGAAGCGATTAACCTGGAATTTAGCAGACATTTTCATCCAGATATAGCCAGAAAGATTTTAAGTGAATCGCCTGGTGTTAGATTAGTGGAAGACTGGCAAGCAAATTATTTCCCTATGCCCATAGATGCTAGTGGAAAAGATGAGGTTTTGGTGGGAAGAATTCGTCAGGATATTTCTCATCCTCATGGACTAGAACTCTGGTTATGTGGTGACCAAATTCGTAAAGGTGCAGCCTTAAATGCAGTGCAAATTGCTGAGTTACTGGCCCAGAAAAAACTCTTCAGACCTGAAAAAATGGATGTTGAAAGCATGTTAAAAAAGGTTTAGTTATTAATGTTTTTTAAGTAACAAACTATGACGGGATAAATTAGAAAATTACGCTTGTAACTAATTGGTAAATAGGTTATTAAGATAGAACCACCAAAAGCAGTAAAGTAGAAATCAAGAGGGATAATTAGGAGTAAAAACAGGGTGGGAGATTTTGGCAAGATTCTAACCGCTATGATCACGCCGTTTAAAACAGATGGTAAGATTAATTATGACGTAGCAACTAAATTAGCTGTACATTTGGTTGAGAATGGTACAGATACCCTAGTGGTTTGTGGTACGACTGGGGAATCCCCCACTTTGAGTTGGTCAGAGGAATATCAACTATTTAGAGAAATACTGCAAGCTGTAGATGGGAAAGCCCAAGTCATCGCCGGATGTGGTTCTAATTCCACCACTGAAGCGATCGCTGCGACGGAAGCAGCCGCTAAAATAGGAGTACATGGTGCCTTACATGTAGTTCCCTATTACAATAAACCACCACAAGCAGGATTATACCAACATTTTCAGGCAATAGCGCAAGCCTGTCCTGAGATACCGATATTGTTATATAACGTTCCTGGTCGTACTGGTCAAAATCTCAGCCCGGAAACAGTTGTTAAGTTAGCTAAAATTGATAATATTGTAGGTATCAAAGAAGCCAGTGGGAATTTAGACCAAGCTAGTGAAATCCGGCGCTTGACACCAAAGGAATTTCAGCTTTACGCTGGAGATGACTCCTTAATTTTACCCCTGGTAGCGGTAGGAGCTAGGGGAGTTGTCAGTGTAGCTTCTCATCTAGTAGGAAATCAGCTACAACAAATGCTCCAAGCTTTTAATAGTGGGAAAGTGGCGGAAGCGACTGAGATTCATTTGCAACTTTTTCCTTTGTTCAAAGCTTTATTTTCTACGACAAATCCCCTACCTATTAAACATGCATTAAACCTTCAAGGTTGGGAAGTTGGCTCTACTCGCTTACCCCTATATGAAGAAGTTGACTCAGAAATCTATCAAAAGTTAGAGGATGTATTGAAAAAACTTAGTTTAATCTCAGACCAAATAGGTTGAACCAGCAAACATCGTGGTTGATAAAGATATATATAAAGAATTTTGACTGAAATAATTACCAAGTATCAATTGAGAACTTTATGTTAAAGCTGAGTGATTCCAGAGTCCTTCAGTTATAGATACTTTATCATCCACCGAAAAATTACAGTTGTATTTAATACAAAAACGCTAATTATTTAAGCGATTCACAGCAAACGATAATCTAAGGAGAAAATGGTTAACAACGAAACTAGTACCGCACTCAAAATTATTCCTTTGGGCGGTTTACATGAGATTGGTAAGAATACCTGTGTTTTCGAGTACGAAGACGAAATAGTATTACTAGATGCAGGATTAGCTTTTCCTACAGAAGCAATGCATGGAGTAAATATTGTTTTGCCAGATACAACTTATCTGCGGGAAAATCGCGAAAAAATCAAAGGGATGATCGTGACTCATGGTCATGAAGACCATATAGGCGGTATTGCTTTCCATCTCAAACAATTTGACATTCCGATCATTTATGGACCCCGGTTAGCAATGGCGATGCTAGAGGGTAAGTTGGAAGAAGCAGGGGTACGCGATCGCACAGAAATCAGAACAGTTTCACCCAGGGATGTAGTACGCATTGGCAAATCTTTCTTTGTTGAATATATTCGCAACACCCACTCCATCGCTGACAGTTTCACTGTGGCTCTACATACACCAATGGGCGTAGTTATCCATACAGGTGATTTTAAATTTGACCATACGCCAGTGGATGGAGAGAGATTTGATTTACATCGCCTATCTGAACATGGCGAAAAGGGTGTTTTGTGTTTATTGAGTGATTCGACTAATTCAGAAATACCTGGTTTCACTCCTTCGGAAAACTCCGTTTATCCTAATTTAGATCGGGTATTTAGCCAAACACCCGGTAGATTGTTTGTTACCACCTTTGCTTCCAGCGTGCATCGGATTAACATTATTTTGCAATTAGCTAAGAAGCATAATCGGGTGGTGACTGTTGTGGGCCGGTCGATGTTGAATTTGATTGCTCACGCTCGTAACTTAGGCTATATCAAGTGTGAAGACCAACTACTCCAACCTCTACATGTAGTGCGCAATCTTCCAGAAGATAAGGTGCTGATTTTGACAACTGGTTCCCAAGGCGAAACAATGTCAGCCATGACCAGAATTGCGAATAAAGAACATCCCCACATTAAAATTCGTCCAGGCGATACTGTCGTATTTTCCGCCAACCCCATTCCGGGGAATACAATTGCGGTAGTGAATACGATCGATAAGTTGATGATTCAGGGAGCAAACGTTGTTTACGGACGGGATAAAGGGGTTCACGTTTCTGGTCATGGTTGTCAGGAAGACCAAAAACTGATGTTGGCTTTAACTCGACCTAAGTTCTTTATTCCTGTTCATGGTGAGCATCGGATGTTGGTGAAGCATTCGGAAACCGCTCAAAGTATGGGTGTCCCAGCGGAGAATATGATTATTATCCAAAATGGGGACATTGTTCAGCTGACAGAAGATTCTATTGGAGTGATTGGTAAAGCGCCATCGGGGATTGAATTGGTGGATACCACTAGTTCGGGAATGGTTAGTGGTAAGGTTCTGGAAGAAAGACAGCGCATGGCTTCTGAAGGGATTATCACTATCGCAGCTGCTATTGATTGGAGTGGTAAGCTTTTGGCGCGACCAGAGATCCATTTACAGGGTGTTGTCACTAGTATGGAGCGATCGCTATTGCAAAAGTGGGTACAGCAGCGGATTGAAACAATCCTGGCTCTGCGGTGGTCGGAGTTCGCCACAGGAGAGGATGCTGCGGATGTAGATTGGGTGGGTTTACAAGAGACTTTAAGCAAAGAACTAGCGCGCTCTATGCGTCGTGAGTTACAGTGTCAACCATCCGTAACTTTGTTGATGCAAATTCCAGATGAACCACCTGCAAAAGTTAGTGATGGTAGAAGACGGCGGACTCGGACTGCAGCGCAAGTAGCTTCGTAAATAGAAGGGAAATATTTAGGGTGTGTTAGATTTGTTTATAACACACCCTAGAGAAAATACTTTTTAGCATCATTTTGGTGTTTATCATAGTGAAAAACGGATACAATAAATATCTTTTTTATACTGAGGCAATATCAATGCAGCCAGACACAGCGCATGAAATTCATGATGTGCTCTGTGCTAGTGCATCCGCAAGTTTGGGTTACTCCACCGTATTAGCGTATCTTGATAGAAGTAAGTCTGTATTGAATCCAATAGAGTTGATTTATCCTTTTCGACCAAAACAGCCAGATACCAAGTTTAGAGAATTTTATAATCCTCACAAAAAACTCAAAATTGCTCCGCTACCAATGTCTTGGCCAATTGACAAAATTCCTGGCAAATTTGCTAATTCTAGTACTATCGCAACAAAATATTATTTACCTTTTCATATTCTGAATCAGACGAAAATTATCCATACTAGAGATTGGAATTTTGCTAAAGCAGCAGTTAAGCGTGAAATTCCAGTTATTTATGAACGTCACTATTTCCAAGAACAACAATTTGAGCCAGAAATTGTTCACAGTCGATTTTTTCAAGTTGCTATCACCCAATCCGAACCAATCAGAGAAAGCCTGATCCAAAAAGGAATGCCATCAGAAAAGGTATTCTGGTTATACAATGGATTTGAGCAATCTTTTTTGGTTAGACAACCTGAAGCTGCTGCAGAATGGCGGCGAGAATTGCTAGCGAATGGACGGAAATATTTAGTTGTTTATTCAGGTGCTTTGTATCGTTTCAAGGGAATCGATCTATTAATTGAAGTCGCTAAAAAGTTACCCGATATTCAATTTGCAATTACTGGTGGTCAGGATTCACAAGTACAGGCTTATCAGCAGGTAGCGAGCGATCGCCAAGTAGAAAACATCAACTTTTTGGGCTGGATACTACCAAGAGAAAGATTGGTTAGTTTACTACAAGCAGCCGATGTTTTAGCTCATCCTCATTGTTCTGGAAAAGAAGCGAATTTCACAAATCCAGTTAAGTTTTTCCAATATATGGCTGCGGGAACTCCCATTGCTGTAACTGAAATTCCGCCTTTAATGCTATTTAAAGATTCTCCTTTAGTTGCTAGTTGGTGTATACCAGATAATCCTGATGAATTTGCTGAATGTATTCAGCGTATATTGATAACATATCCTAGAAGAATAGAAGGTTATACAGATAGTATAGATTTTGCGCGACAGTTTTCTTGGGAAGATAGAGCTAATAAAATTCTCAGTTATGTAGATGAGTCTTTCCGTCCAGAAATATTGAATTAGAGGAATTACGTGTTAACTTGTTAACTGTTGACTGTTGACGGTTAACAGTCAACAAAGACTTAATTAGCCATTCCATGAATCGCGTTCCTGATTAATAAATTCTTGAGCATCAATTCCCTGCCAAATTTCTTTACCTAACCCGCGTAATTCTAGAATGCTACGCATTGGCTTTGGTGTCATTGTTACCTGTTGACGAATAAGGATTGATAAATCTTCGACTAACTTTAGTTGTTCTTCAGGAGTTAGATTTTTAGCTTGCTCAAGCACTTCTTGATAATAAGAC
>Ga0127504_1058557_pt1 | contig 11342 bp, 12 predicted proteins | sample S1TSphfallaxMT_FD_94194 | JGI IMG/M metagenome (GOLD analysis project Ga0127504, IMG submission 94194) | Peat moss associated microbial communities from Sphagnum species from Minnesota, USA - S1T2_Fa - Sphagnum fallax MT (Eukaryote Community... | ecosystem: Host-associated > Plants > Peat moss >...
GAAAGTACAACTGAAGTTAATCCGCCATTGATCCGCAGTGAAGAAATTGGTAAAGACCAGGTAGAAATTCAAATCGACTTGGTAAAATGGGATGCCTTAGCCATAGATCAGCGTAATTTACTCTTCTGGCATGAAGTTGCTCGGATTCAAAATGATACAATTCCCAAAGATGGCTGGGAAATGGCAGCACTAGCTATCGGTTTAGGTGGTGCTGTAGGTGAATTATGGGTACAGGATGCACTACTATTAGTTTTGGCTTTAACGCTCTGTGGTATTTCTGGCTGGCGGCTTTACCAAAAGAATAATGGTGGTAAGCGCCTTAAGGAAATGCTGGACGCTGACGAAAAAGCCATCTCTCTAGCTACCCGCTTTGGTTATAGTTTACCTAATGCTTATAAAAGCCTCGGTAGCGCTTTGAAAACTTTAATTGAGAATACCCCAGGTAAGCGTCAGCGTTCTCGCTATGAATCAAGACTATCTGCTCTTAAACGCAGTGCTAATAAGGCAAAAGGTAAATCAAAAACTATGGATGAATACAGAGAGTGAGAAGCTGAAAAGATTAAAGAATCTAATTTTTATCTTTCCACAGTACACCCTACACCCTTCTTCAAAGTTGATTAATCATCTTATGCGTCTGTGGTATTACCCTCACTTGCTTAATATAACGCTTCATTAAAGCCTGCCAGATTAAGATTTGATCAGGACTAGGAGCAAGTACAGGAATAGCACTAAAATGCTCTGATTTATGTATTGGCGTAACAGGTTGTAGGAAAATGGGAATATTCCGACTAATAGCTGCTACTAATAGAGCTGCTTGTTCTAAATCTTCTGAATCTGTCTCTTGAGAGACAATTATCTTGATAAAAATCTCTAAATTTGTATCAGAGCAGAGTTGGAGAAAATTTTTATGTTCTATCCAATATTGTTCCCCACTAACACTAGGTAGTTTAAGATCCATGCCAATAGAATCTAAGTAAGGAAGAATCAGAGCCAACTGTTCCGGGCGATGTCCACCAGTTTCTAAGTAAATGGGTAGATCTGTGATCAACCTTAATTTAGGCAGAAATTGAACTAGAAACGGAGCATGAAGTAGTGGCTCTCCTCCGGTTAAGCTAATGCTATCGTGTAAGGAAGGTAAGTTTTGTCTTTTAATCCATTCTGTCAGTTTGTCAATAGATATAGGGTTGGAGTGAATTTCAAAGTTCCTTAACCCAGGTGTTTTCTCAATCCTACATGTAGGAGGTGTAATCCACGTATGAGCGCTATCGCAGAAAGCACAGCGTAAGTCACACAGAGCAAACCGAATAAATATCTGACGTGTCCCGACATTAAGCCCTTCTCCTTGAATAGCAGAAAAGACTTCTATCAAGCGTGCACTGAGCTCAACTTTAGTTTCAGCAGTCATATAATAAAGTAATGATAGCAACGCGATCGCGTAGCCGAACCACAGCAACAGCAAGTAAGTTTCTGGCTTCTTGTTCTATTGTGAACCGTCGCAGGGTTAAATTCCCATCTCACCGGCTAGAAACTAAAAAGTAGTCCTGATACTTAACTAATTCAACATCAGTAAGCAGAGTATAGTTTCTGCTTAGGGGGACAAAATAAAAATGTTTAGCAGATTAGATAAGAATGGCAACTAAAGTGCATAGCTTCATGACTAGCCAACCTCAAAAAGCAGATTTTCCGGTTATTTACTTAGAAGGTACCGCAGTAGTGCAGGTTTCCCCTCGGTTGAGCGTGCTTGAGGCTATTGGCTTTAAGCAAACCTGCCAGAAATTAACTCAAGCGGATTCTCATACAAAACAAGTTGTGATTGATTTCCAACATACTATCTTTATGGATAGTAGTGGTTTAGGAGCGCTCGTATGTAATTTTAAGGCTGCACAAGAAAAAGGTATAGATTTTGTGCTGCGTAATGTTACTCCTCAGGTTATGGCAGTGCTGAACCTAACGGGATTAGACCAGGTTTTTTCGATAGAATCTTTGCACAGCAATACACTAATAGGAAATTCCACTCCAGTAGATTTACATAAGAATAACCTGCGGAAAGTAGAACCATTACCCGAAACACATCCTTCAGTAGCCAGTTGGATGAAACGGTTGATTGACATTATCGGTTCATTAGTAGGTTTGTTAATTACAGGAATTTTATTGATGCCGATCATACTGGCGATTCAGATCGATGATCCAGGACCAATTTTCTTTAGTCAAATCCGTTGTGGTTGGATGGGTAAAAGGTTTGCTATTTGGAAATTCCGTTCTATGTGTGTAGACGCGGAAGCCAAAAAATCTCAAGTGGAAAATCAAGTCCAGGGTGCTTTCTTCAAAAACGAGAATGACCCAAGAATCACCAGAGTAGGCCGTTTCTTGCGACGAACCAGTTTAGATGAACTACCACAATTCTGGAATGTTCTCAAAGGGGAGATGAGTTTAGTCGGGACTAGACCACCAACACCTGACGAAGTAGAGCGCTATGAAGTGCCAGAATGGCAACGTTTGGATGTTAAACCCGGAATGACTGGCGAATGGCAAGTTAAGGGACGTTCGACTGTGCGTAGTTTTGAGGACGTAATTCACCTGGATTTGCAGTATCAGAAAAATTGGTGTTTTACTTACGATTTAAAACTGATTTTCCAAACTGTAGTTATTTTGTTTAATAAAAATAGCGGTGCTTTTTAGACTACACCCTAATTAAAGTAACCTATTATAATGGGAACTATACTACGGAAGGAAGATTCTGGATCTCCGCTCTTGCTGGGTTCAGGAAAAACTTTGTAGAACTTGCTCATTAAAAAAGGAAGAAAACACCTGAGGTTTAATGACTGATTATTTCCAAGGAAATTACCCATCAAATTCTGTCTCACTCACGAAAACTGCGATCAATACCCCAATCGCTGAAGACGTGAGTGAAAATTTAGCTAGAACTATCGCCGCAGCTGCATTAGATCGTAAAGCGGGAGAGATTCTGCTGCTGAAAGTGGGAGATGTATCTTACTTGTCTGATTATTTTGTGATGATGACTGGCTATTCTAGAGTACAAGTAAGAGCGATCGCCGATGCTATAGAGGGAAAAGTTGTGAATGAATGGCATCGCCGACCTTTAAGGACAGAGGGAAAAACCGAAGGAAGTTGGGTACTCCAAGACTATGGAGATGTGATTGTTCACATCATGATGCCCAGGGAACGGGAGTTTTACAATTTAGAAGCTTTTTGGATCAATGCTGAACGGATTTTACTGCCAAATTCTGATGATGGTAGGAGTAACCCAAAGTGATGCAATCGCCACCAAAATGTCCAGTACCGCTAGAACAACAACCAATCCACGAGTACGAAGAATTAAAAAATGCCTGGCTATTTCGAGATAGCACCTCAAGTTGGCATAAGTATCTGGGTCAGATTCTTTGGACTTGGGTTTGGTCATGGTTATTAGCGGGGCCGGTAGTTGCGACTAGTTTTCCTCCACAACATCACTTGAGCCAATTTCTTCTAGCTGGTACAGCATCTGCGAATGGAGGAGTTGTTTTAGTACTGGTACGGTTATATTTGGGTTGGTTTTACATCAGCGATCGCCTCCACTGTACTACGGTTTTTTATGAAGAATCGGGTTGGTACGATGGACAAACCTGGACAAAACCTCTAGAAACGCTTAACCGCGATCGCCTAATAGTTAACTACGAAATCAAACCCATTTTACATCGGTTGCAATTTACATTTGTGGCCTTGGCGGGAATGTATCTTACTGGTACTATAGTTTGGCATTTGCTATAAATAGTCCCAAAATCAGCCAATAAAAACTGATTAATGGCGAATAACATAGTTGTTGAATACTCACTCATAAAAATTAACCCATGACAATGGGCAAACGAACACAAGCTACAGCACTAGAAGTTAGGTTGTTGCGGGAAGGTCTTACAGAATCCAGGCACATAGTCCAGGCCGTTGTTTGCGACGAACGGGGGCGGATTCTTTCCGTTGCTGGTAATGCAGAAACTGCTACATTTGTCCGTTCTGCTCTCAAACCATTTCAAGCCTTGGCAATTACTAGCACAGGTACACTAGAAAATTACGGCTTGAGCGATCGCGACTTAGCCATTATTACTAGTTCACATAAAGGAAACATAGAACAGGTAAGACAAGTATTTAATGTCTTGTGGCGAGCCGACCTTGACCCTAGCGTACTCCAGTGTCCAACACCTAAAGACAAACGTAGTTCTTTAGAAAATAACTGCTCTGGTAAACACGCAGGAATGTTAGCTGTTTGTCAACAGCGCCATTGGCCTTTGACAAACTATTTGGAGCGAAAACACCCAGTTCAGCAATTAATTTTAGCGAAAGTTGCTGAACTCTTGCATATGCCAGCGGAAGAGTTCCTCAGCGCTCATGATGATTGTGGTGCTCCTACATATCTGATGCAGCTTGGTCACATAGCTGGACTATATGCCGTACTTGCTTCCAGTAATAATTTGGATATGGAACGGATTATTCGAGCTATGAATCATCATCCTGTACTGGTGGCAGGAAATGGCGAATTTGACACGGAGTTGATGCAGTCGGCTCCAGGTGAATTAGTCAGTAAAGCTGGTGCAGAAGGAGTGCAGTGTATTGGCAGATTGGGTGAAGGTATGGGATTAGTAATTAAAGTTATGGATGGCGCAAAACGGGCAAAATACGCCGTAGCGATCCACTTACTCCACCAAATGGGTTGGATTAGTCCTACTACTGCCGAAAGCCTATCCGAAAAGTTTATGAACTTAGGGAAGTACAAGCGTTTGGAAGTAATTGGAGAATTATCGCTTTTGTAGTTGACATATTTTTAACTTTGAGTTATATTTAAGAAGTCAAGAGACAAAAGCGACGCGGGATAGAGCAGCCTGGTAGCTCGTCGGGCTCATAACCCGAAGGTCAGTGGTTCAAATCCACTTCCCGCCACCAAATCATTAAAAATAAAGCCTTGAGTGTTAATATCTCAAGGCTTTATTTTTTAGACCAACACTTACAAAAGTTGATGACGATTCATGGCTTATTCCTGGTTTAAAGCATTTCACATTATTGGCATAGTCGTTTGGTTCGCTGGGTTATTTTATCTGGTACGCCTGTTTATCTATCACGTTGAAGCTAATGAAGAAACAGAACCAGCGCGCACAATACTCAAAAACCAGTATCAGATTATGGAAAAGCGCCTTTACCACATTATTACCATTCCAGGAATGGTGGTAACTGTAGCTATGGCTATTGGTCTTCTCTCCACTGAACCAGAAATATTGAAAGAACCCTGGTTACATTTCAAGCTGTTATTTGTTGTTCTCTTGCTGGGCTATCATCACTATTGTGGTCGTCTAATGAAACAATTGGCAGCAGATACATGTCGTTGGAATAGTCAAAATTTACGTGCTTTAAACGAAGCACCTACATTAATATTAGTTGTAGTTGTTTTATTGGCTGTGTTTAAGAATAATCTACCCACTGATATAACCGCTTGGGGAATTTTCGCTCTAACTGTTTTTACATCCATTACTATCCAATTATACGCCAAAAAACGTAGGCAAGATAAAGAGAAACTTCTAGTACAATAAGAGAGTTTCCTGTTCCCTTTCTACTTTGATACTCGCTGATTTTCGGAGATCAACTGAGCAAACTTCTGTAAAGTTTCTCCATATCTTTCTCCAGCCTCCCAGAAAAAATCATTGTGGTTCGCCTCTTTGATCCATAAAGAGAGTTTTGGAGAAGGCGCAGCAGCAAATAACTTTATTCCATGAGAGAAAGGAATAGTGTTATCCATTTGACCATGCATAACTAGAACTGGACATTTGACCTTTTGGATTTTTTGCAAATTATTAAACTTGTCAAACGGGAGAATTGGAACAGGTACAACTACTCGAAAGACTGAAGTAAAGGTACTTTGTAAGATTAAGCCCGCAACTGGTTCCCGTGATGTCAAATCTAATGATGGTCCACCCCCAACTGATCGCCCAAAAATAATAATTTTCTGGGGTGGAATTCCTAACTTGTAAATCAAGTAATTATAAGCAGTATCAATATCTTGATAAGTGTGACTTTCCGTAGGTTGACCTGCGCTTGTTCCATACCCCTGATAATCATAAGCTAGGATATTGAATCCCAAATCGCGAATTTTCGTCAGTATTGGTTTAATATCTCCTAAATCTTCAGCGTTACCATGAGAATAGAGGATTGTATATTTAGCAATAGGGTTTTTCCAATAAACCGCTGAAATATTTGTATCTGTTCCACTTGTTAACTTGATTATCTCTTTTGTATCTTGATAACTGGCCTTCTGAGGTAGAAAAATCATGCTATCTGCTCGAAAGTAAACATAGACAGCGAAAAAAGTGTAGATAAAAATCACAGATTTTATCATGCGTTTCCAAGTGAAATCACCAAGGAGTAATTTTTTTAGCTGTTTTCTATCCATATTCAGTTGATTTAAAAATTAATTTAACTAGATAAATTTAGACTGCAAAACTAAGGATAGGCAATAAAAATGTCTATCCTTATCCTGGTAGAAAAAATGAAATACCAAGTTTCACACAATATCCAGCAAGTACTGAAACTGTAAATTTAATCTCAAAACTCAAAACTCAAAACATTTAATTTTTGGGAGGCGTACGTCTTCGTTGCAAAAAGTCAGGGATATCTAAAATTGGTTTATCCTTATTGATCTCTGGAGCTTGATTTGGCGCATTAGATTGTGGTGGTGTAGTAGGTTTACGGGAACTAGGATTAACTATTCTGGTAGTATTAACTGTGTTTTGTGGTGGTGTGCTTTGCATCTCACCTGTAAATCCAGTAGCTATAACTGTAATCCTGACTTCACCTTGTAGTCGGTCATCGATTACTGCTCCAAAAATGATATTCGCGTTAGGGTCAACTACCTCATAGATAGTTTCAGCAGCAGCATTTACTTCATGCAGTGTCAGGTCACTACCACCTGTAATATTAAATACAACTCCTCTAGCACCTTCAATAGAACATTCTAATAGTGGTGAAGAAATGGCAGCGATCGCCGCTTCTCTAGCCCTAGATTTTCCCGAACTTACACCAATTCCCATCAAGGCTGAACCAGCATCCGCCATTACAGCCCGAACATCAGCAAAATCCACATTAACCAGACCAGGAATTGTAATAATATCAGAAATTCCTTGTACCCCTTGACGAAGTACATCATCTGCATAACGAAAAGCTTCTTGAACAGGAGTTTGTTCTGGAATCACTTCTAGTAATTTGTTATTGGGAATGATAATTAAAGTATCCACCCGACTTTTTAAGCCTTCGATCCCTTGATCTGCTTGATTAGTGCGCCGACGCCCCTCGAACACAAACGGACGGGTAACAACACCCACCGTGAGAGCACCCATTTCCTTAGCTACTTCAGCCACAATCGGAGCAGCACCCGTACCTGTTCCACCGCCCATACCTGCTGTGATAAACACCAAATCAGCGCCTTCTAAAGCCATAGCAATCTCATCCCGAGATTCCTCTGCAGCCTTTTGACCAATTGCTGGATTACCTCCGGCTCCTAGACCTCTTGTGAGCTTTTGACCAATTTGTAATCGACTTGGCGCACCAGCTAATGTTAATGCTTGAGCATCCGTATTAATTGACCAAAACTCAACTCCAGAGACATCAGACTCAATCATCCGGTTAACAGCGTTACCACCACCGCCACCTACACCAATTACTTTAATATTGGCAATCCTACCTGGAACAATCTCGCCAATACGGCTTAGGTCTGCAGCAGTCTTCTTGACATCATGACCTGGACCGAAATTCAACCCAGAATTATTAAAAGGATTAGCTGAGTTAACTGCTAGAGGGAACACTGGTTGTCCCATAGATTGGGAATTTTTGTAAGTAAGCTCTTGGTTATTGTCAAGTGTCATTGGATTTTTGAAAGGTAGATAAACGACTTTTCCTGGTGCTCAGCACTTAATAATCAGCTATGGTTGGACATTGCCACAATCTATAGCACTGTTTTCTATAATTCTCACTATCTCCGACCTCAAATAATCGGAGTGGAGATAAGTTACAATCAAATTAATTTTGGATACAAGTGATTGTGCGTAAGCCTGTACAGGCTTCAAAGTTAACCCAGCATAAGAATGCGATCGCATGATTAATTCTAAAGAAGTAACTCTACATTGACCAGAAATCACCCGGCTTAACTTATTCTTCCAGATATGCAGATTTTTCGGCTGATGTTGGCGACTTTTCTGGGTGTATATATGATATATACTACCTCTTGCCTCCATTTGAGCTAAAAATTTTGATAAGTCCCCAACTTTACAGCCATAAGGATAACAGTTGGAGTTAAACAGGGTACTTTCCTGTGGGTAATTATGTATTTTGCACATTTTACTAATTTTTTATACTAAGGCAAGCTAAATTTTATGACTCAGAAATTTATCATGGGAGTAAACAGCTTCATCAGTTCTTATACACCTTAGCAGATTGACACTCATCTGACTCAGTTTGTCCAAACTGAAAATTAATATATGTTTTATTGCTACCTTGGAAAATTTCCACCTATAGTCTTTACATCCTGACTAGTCTCTACATCTGGATGCCAGCTAATTCCGCAATTTTAACTACATGTGAGGATATTTTTCCTGTTCCCTCTTAACATCAATCATTTGGACTAATGGAATAGCTGGATTTTTTAAATCAATGTACTCAACTTGGCTGAGATTTAATTTTGATGGTAAGTGACGGATCTGAGAAAGTACTTTGATTTTTTCGTTCAGTTGACTATTAGCAATCCCCAAATGGACTTTCCCTAATTCCGTTTTTAAAATTAAATTGCTGGCATCTTGACAATCAACTTCTGTTACCTTGACATAACTTTGGCTTATAGCTTGATATAGCTCGGACCAATATGACTGATATTGTTCTGGCGACCCGATGACTCTGAGGATGGGTAATTTAAGATTTCCACTCAAGGAGATGTATTTGTCCAACGGCATCCATACTCCCTCAGCGTCTATTAAACCCAGAGAAGTTCTATTTTTAGCCAGTGAATTGCTACTTTGCGGCAGACTTTGAGCGATCGCTACTGGTACTCGTTCCTCAATATTGATCATTAGCCCCGGAGGAAATAAACGACGACTCACATAAACCTGAGCAATAGCAGGTTGTTGCTGCAAAGACTTAGCGATCGCATCTGGTTGAATCCGCCACAAAGATTGGGGATAAGATAGCTTCAGCAAAGACTTAATTGTTTTCTCTGGCAAGAGATGATTACCTGACTTCATCACTACTTGTCTAGGGGTTCGCAGTATCCATATAGGCTGCACCGAAATCCAAAATAATCCCCCTGCAAAACATGTAACGGCAAAAGTCCGCCAGACAGCTGTAATAATTCTTGCTTGCCGTTGACGACGCAATTTCTGGCGACGTTGAGCTAAGTCTTGACGTGAAACTGATGCAATAAAAGTCATGCCAACCTCTTTAGCTGGTTTTTAGTCTATTTCATGAAGGGTACTTAAATAATAAATCAGTCAATTAAAATTGCTATCCTACAGCAATTTTAACAAACTTACCACTCCAGAGAATTATCACTACTCAAAATCATCTTCAGCTTTTTGGTTAACCAAATTGTGAGAGGTAAATTTATCGGTAGCACTATACATAAATAATTCCCGTAGTCGCATCCGTTCAATATAAGGCCAACCTCCTTCAGACTCGATATCTCTCAGTAACGAATAGAGTCTTTGGCGATTATCAGGCAGACTTTCTTGAAAAGCTCCATCTCTAACTTCTTTGTGCAACTTTTCTAACTGTCGTAGTAAAGCCAAGAGAGATGTAACATCGCCTCGACAAATAGCAACTGCATCCTCTGTAGCCGCACCAATCGCCTGTAACTTACTCGATAAGTCCCCTAATTCTAGATTTTTTTGTTCATCCACGCAAGATTCTGCCTTATAAAACTAATACAATACCGGAAAATCCTAGTTCTGCCAACATATACGGCGGGGAAGCCGAAACGACCGGAGGCGGAGCCAGAGTCGCTCCGCTCTAGCCGAGAGAGATTAAACAATTATTAACATGAGTCATCTGGTGAATAATTATGTTGTTACTCTCATAAAAGTAACTGAATTAGTTACGATTTTTTCCCAGTCCCCTACTCCCCCACCTACTTATAAAAGTAGCTTTGATTTCGAGTTTAAAAAAATCGTATGATCTGGCTTATTTCCCTATCAAGTCATAGGTTGTGTGTATTAGCGATAGACACATGATACAAGGGGGCTAGGGCAATACGGTTCGGTTTTCACTGACTTCCCTGAAAAGACCCTCCTTAATCCCCCCGATGCATTGGGGGGAAAGAATCTGATCCCCTCCCCTTGCTAAGGGGAGGGTTAGGGTGGGGTTCTTTAATCGAACCGTATTGGGGGCTAGGGAAATTCTACTTTTGAAATTGAGGTTGACCATGAAATATCGTGCTTTAATTGTTGCTTTTTTTGCTTTATGTTTAAGTCTGATCACTGCATGTAGTAGCGATGCTCCATCTGCTGACGGTGGTAGAGATTTACTGACTTACGAAGAGATTCGTGGGACTGGCTTGGCTAACAAATGTCCACAGCTAATCCAAACTAGCCGGGGTGTAATTCCTATTGATCCTAATCAGTCTTATACCATCAAAGAACTTTGTTTAGAACCAACTCAATTCTTTGTCAAAGAAGAACCTGCTAATAAAAGACAAAAAGCAGAATTTGTTGCTGGTAAATTATTAACTAGATATACATCCACAATTGATCAAGTACAAGGTGGCTTAAAAGTCAATCCAGATAGCAGCCTGACTTTTGCAGAAGCAGATGGGCTGGATTTTCAAGCAATCACAGTCCAACTTCCCGGTGGAGAAAGAGTTCCATTTCTGTTCACAATTAAGGACTTAGTGGCACAATCACAACCAAATCAGACTAGTATTACCACCTCAACTGATTTGAAAGGAACTTTCAAAGTGCCTTCTTATCGTGGTTCTGCTTTCTTGGACCCCAAAGGTCGTGGTATAGTTTCAGGCTATGATAATGCCGTAGCTCTGCCGGCTCAAGCAGATGATGAAGAACTTACACGAACCAACGTTAAGCGGGCAGACATTCTCAAGGGAAACATTTCCTTACAAGTTGCTAAAATCGATAGTGACACAGGTGAAATAGCTGGTACTTTCGAGAGCATACAGCCATCTGATACAGATTTAGGCGCTGGAGAACCAAAAGAAGTTAAGATTCGTGGTATTTTCCACGGGCGTGTGACAACAGCAGATGCTAGCTGAACAGCTTGATCTGCATAAATACCGTTGACAAGGGAACAGGGAACAGGGAACAGGGAAC
>Ga0127504_1076462_pt1 | contig 11004 bp, 6 predicted proteins | sample S1TSphfallaxMT_FD_94194 | JGI IMG/M metagenome (GOLD analysis project Ga0127504, IMG submission 94194) | Peat moss associated microbial communities from Sphagnum species from Minnesota, USA - S1T2_Fa - Sphagnum fallax MT (Eukaryote Community... | ecosystem: Host-associated > Plants > Peat moss >...
AGCTAATTAGCCTCAGATAAATATTTTCCCCTAATTTTGTTCTTGAAGGAGAAACTATTTTGCTGAGTTTATATTCTCTCTCGGTGTAGTCGTGCGACTATAGCGGGAGAGAATTTGGCAATTTTTCAGCAATTCCTACAGCGATCGCCCAATTTTTCCCCTGATTTTATACTAGATCATGCAGAAAATCATCAGCTTGAGAAAGCGGGATTAAGAACACTCAAAGGATAATATTTTCCAAGGAAGAACTTCTATATTTTCTGTCAATGGTTTGTCATCTATCTGAATAGGTCGTTCCAAGATATCAACAGGATGGGAAACGGTTATCCCCAAATCACTTTTCAACGATAAATCAGCAGACTTTCCATGAGATTCATAACAGCGTAAAATCCAACTTTGGGGATCAGACTCAGATTGCTTGAACGCCGTTAAAACCAGATTCTCAGCTGATAACTCTAACAATGTACCCACTGCACTCAAAGTATTTTCATTAGCAGACTTTGACGCGGGAATAAACATCACCTTTAACGGAATATTCAGCGCATAACCATGTCTGACAGTATGGGCTGATTCCCAACTACCAGCATGAGGATAAATAGCATAAGTGAATTTTTGCTCACCTCGATCTGCAAATGGAGTCGGCCAGTTAGGACTGCGGAGTAAAGTTAGACGTAATTGATTTGGCTGACTATCATATCCATATTTACAATCATTGAGCAGACTTACACCATAATCAACTGTACTTAAATCAGCCCATCTCAACGCAGGTACTTCCCATTTTGCTTTTTCTCTAGTTTCTTGAGATTGAGTAGGACGACGAATAGCACCACAGGGAATTTCATAAGTAGCATAATCTGCTTCTAAATTAAATCGGAAAGCAGCTTTGACTAATACATGATTTTCTCGCCAATTGACAATATTTTCAATTTTGAGTAATGGCGAACCCATGGACAGAATGTAATCTTGGCAAAACTCCGATTTCCCTAATTGTCGAATTACGCGCAGACGTTGTTCCACTAACCCTTCTTCTATCCACTCAATGGATGTGAGATTTGTTGGAGGTAAGGGGTGTTGAGCATAATTAGGGTCGATATTCCAAGCATCCCAATATTGACCAACATCTTTAAATGCTTGTAACTGGTTGAATTCTCCTCCCTGAATAATTTCTCTGTGATTAACTTTGTCGAAAAAACTGCTAAATTCTCCAGTTTCAGCGTCTACAACCACCCGGAGAAATTCATTTTCTAAAATCCAATCTTCTTTACCAGTTAGAGTTGTGCTGTAATGATGTTTTTCCACAGGTTGTGGACATAACCAAAAGACTCGATAACCAATTGATGGAATTTCAGTCGTTAAAAATTGTAGTCCTGTTGTTTCACAAAGCTGTGATGGTAATTTATTTCCTTCCAAGTCATAAACTTCCCAATGTTGATTCTCCATCAGCACATCCTGTAAATCTACATATACTACTTCTCGACGTCGCCAATTCAGTTGGTTAAAAACCACAATTGGTAAAGCATCTGGTTGTGGTGGTGGTGGTAAAGCTATTTGAGCAGCGATCGCTCCCAAGGAATCTGCTAATATTCGCGAGCCAACTTGCTCTACTTCTAACCAAGCTTGATCCGCGTCTTGATAAACTACAGGAATCGCCGTTCCTGGAAGAATATCGTGGAACTGATTAAATAGAACTTTTTTCCAAGCATCTGCCAATTTGGCTTGAGGATAAACTAATCCTGTGCTAATGGTCGCCAAAGCAGCAAACAACTCAGCTTGATATAATAAACCTTCACAATGGCGATTCCACCATTTTTGTTGAGCATGAGAAGTATAACAACCGCGATGGAATTCCAAATATAGCTCATCATTCCAAACAGGAACATCTCTCTGGAGACTCATTTGTTGGAGATAAGTTTCAATTGGGGAAAATTCCCACTTGGGGAAAAAAGGAGATTTTTGCCATCTACGGGCGATATTCAACATATCTTGAGTCGGACCACCTCCATGATCACCACAACCAAACAACCAGAGACTATCGGAAAAATTTGTTTGCTTTTCCCAATCAATGGCGTAGTTAGCAATTTGGGTAGGGTTAATTCCTTCACCAATGGGATTAGACATGAAGCTGAATATTTCTGTCCCATCTGGAGATGACCATAAGAAAGCTCCATGAGGAAATTTTGTCGTATCATTCCATCGCAGCTTTTGGGTAACGAAATATTCTATCCCTCCTTGTTTGAGGATTTGTGGGAGGGTAGCGCAAAAGCCAAAAGTATCTGGTAACCAAACAATTTTACTCAACTGACCAAATTTTTCTCGGACATATAGTTGACCGTAAAGTATCTGTCTGACAATGGATTCACCATTAATCAGATTTAGGTCTGGTTCAACCCACATTCCCGCTGTTATTTCCCACAGACCTTGAGCAAATTTTTCCTGTATTTGCGCAAATAGATCGGGTCGATGTTGTTCAATCCAATTATATAAAGCTGGACTGGAATGACAAAAAACCAAATCGGGAAATTCAGCTTGTAATTTTAGAACTGACCGAAAAGTCCTGTCCGCGACATCCCAAGTTTCGCTGATCGGCCATAACCAAGCCATATCTATATGGGAATGACCTAACATTAATAGATGGCGATTTTTAAATAGTGATATTTCATCAACAACTAAGGAAAGGTTCTGACGTAGATGATTAAGTGAATTATCGAAAGCTTGATTATCTGGTAAAGCTGTCCAGTTAATTTTAGCGACTTCCTGAATCAGAGTATCTACTTTTTCTGGCGCAAAGGCTGTTAAATAACTTTGTAATACAGCCAACTCATCAGCGACAAAGCCAGGATCAATTTGATCGTCATTGTTACCTTCATAAATACAGAGTGATCGCATCAATGCTCCCGCATCATTATCAGGACTAACCAATCGTAGAACAAGGAAAATTTCCTCTCCTGGTTGAGCAAAAGGGGTAACTATCACCCTAGTCGAACCAATGAATAAATCCCCTTCCTGAATCAAGGAGCCATTGATAAAAATCTTGACATCTTTAGCCCACCAAGTTAATCCCAAGCGTAACACCAACCCAGCTAAATGGTATCCTTGTAAATCTTCGGGGATGATTATTCGTTGAGCTAACCATAATACTTGACCACCAGCTTTTATGGGAATATGTCCTTTCTCATTCAGTTTCACCAAAGGACTGTTATTTAATTGCTCAGGAGGAGAATCTGAATCACAACCATCACAATATCGCCAACTTTCCAAAATATCAAGATGACTCATCTGATGTAATTGAGCAATAGCTTGAGAAATCAGAGTCGTATCCATAAAAATGAATTTTAAAGTGGTCTTTGAGTTGGTATTCCCACAGCGCGAGGAAATTTCATGGGTGTATCTTTTACCTTACGCAAGTAGAGACAATGACGACTACTCTGAGATAAAGGAGTTGTGATTTGGGCGACTTTTTCTACTACTCCTCCTAATTGCTGTAAAGCATTGGCTAAATTAACAGCTTCCACTTGGGTCCAAGTACCTCTGTAAATTAGCGCTAAACCTCCCTGCTTTAATAGAGGTAAGGCATACTCAGCACAGACGGAAGCTGTAGAAACAGCCCGAATTACAGCTAAATCATAACTTTGACGATGTTGTAGCAGTTGTCCAATTTCTTCCGCTCTGCCAATTTTGGTTTTAACATTAGTCAAAGCTAACTCAGATAACATTTTATCAATAAAATTGATTTTTTTCCGAGTCGCATCTAAAAGCGTAACTGGAGATGAAGGGGAAACGATCGCGATCGCCAAACCAGGAAATCCAGCACCAGTCCCAATATCAATTACAGAACCACCATGTTGGAGAACAGGAATCAAACCCTGTTCTGAGAATACTGGACGTAAAGAATCCCAAAGATGCTTTTCCCAAAATTCTGCTGTCTCAGTAATCCGTGTTAAATTCAGCGATTCATTACCTTGAACAATTAGCTGATAAAGCTGTTGAAACTGGGTTTGCTGTTGATTACTGGGTTGCCAATTCAGGGTTTGCTGCCATATTTCTAACATTTCAGGCAGAGATTCTGGATTTCTCATTTTTAACGATGTTAGCGATCGCGTTTAACTTTACGTCGTCCTGCAGATGGAGGAGTATCAGATTTTTTCCCACCCGTCGCTGTAGGGGATGGAGATTTTTTCGCTGATATTTGGGGGAATGATTTACCCTGAGAGCGATTCACCCGTTTACTATCTGGGTTTTTCTGGGAAATTGCTTCTGGTTTGACCGAGGAAGTATTTCCCGAACCAGCTACCACTTCAAAAGGTAAACGCTGTGCAATTAACTTTTCAATATCTGCCAAAAGGGGGTATTCATCAACGCATACTAGTGATATAGCTTCACCTGACGCACCAGCGCGACCAGTCCGACCAATGCGATGTACATAATCTTCTGGAACATTAGGTAAATCAAAATTCACCACATGAGGTAGTTCGTTGATATCCAAACCACGGGCTGCGATATCCGTCGCTACCAATACCTGTAAGCTCCCCTTCTTGAATTTCTCTAAAGCCTGTGTCCTCGCTGTCTGGCTCTTATTACCGTGGATAGCTAGGGATTGAATCCGCTCCTGACTCAACTGCTTCACCAAACGGTCAGCACCATGCTTAGTCCGAGTAAACACGAGAACCTGATACCAATTATATTCTCGAATTAGATGGGTAAGTAATTGACATTTCCGATCCCTGTCTACTTTATAGACTTTCTGTGTCACAGTGTCAGCAGTAACATTCCGCCGAGCGACTTCGATCATTTTGGGGTGATGGAGTAGTCCGGTAGCCAAGGACTTAACTTTATCGGAGAAAGTAGCAAAGAAAAGTAAGTTTTGGCGCTGTTTGGGTAGAATAGCCAGAATGCGCCGGATATCACGGATAAAACCCATGTCCAACATCCGATCAGCTTCATCCAATACCAAAATCTCTACATATGAGAGGTTAATTGTACCCTGCTGTACATGGTCTAACAATCGTCCTGGGGTACAAACCAGAATATCCACGCGACCTTTTAAAAGCTGTTTCTGCGGATTAAAACCTACTCCGCCAAACATGACCATTGTATTCAAATTCAAGTACTTACCATACCCACGTATACTTGAACCTACTTGTGCAGCCAGTTCACGCGTCGGGGTGAGAATCAGCGCCCGAATTGCTGGAAACCGATGATTAGAAGTACTTTTAATGCTTTCGTTGGATAAAAGATGTAAAAGAGGTAAAGCGAAACTAGCAGTTTTTCCAGTACCAGTTTGAGCGCCAGCCATGAGATCCCCACCTGATAAGATAGTAGGGATAGATTGAACCTGGATGGGTGTGGGTTGGGTGTAACCTAGTTCGGTAACAGCACGAACAATTTCCTGGGACAAGCCGAGATGGGAAAAAGACATAGGACTCCATAATTAACATCGGCCTGTCGCCGATGGTGCGGCGTCGGTCTTAGGCGGACGGATAAAGGTAGAATAGGGCAGTAGCGCCAAGACGACGGAGCCATTGCCGCAGTTTCTAATTATAGCACTAGAGGATAATTTGTTCAATCTACATCGTCTACAATTTCTCTATATAACTAAAATAAATTCAGGAAGATACTCATGATTAAAGCTTATGCTGTACAATCAGCAGGTGAAAAACTAGAACCTTTTGAGTATGATCCAGGTGTACTCCGAGAAGAAGAAGTAGAAATTCAAGTTGAATATTGTGGTATTTGCCATAGTGACTTGAGTATGTTGAATAATGACTGGGGGATCACCCAATACCCTTTTGTCCCAGGTCATGAAGTCGTGGGAAAGGTTGTGGAAATTGGCGATCGCACAACAACAGTAAAAGTAGGACAGCGGGTTGGTTTGGGATGGTATTCCCATTCCTGTATGCATTGTCAATCTTGTCTGTCTGGCGACCACAACCTCTGTCAGACAGCGGAACAAACTATTGTTCAACGTCATGGAGGGTTTGCGGATAAGGTACGCGCTCATCAAGAATGGGTAACTCCACTACCATCCGGTCTTGACCCAGCCAAAGTGGGACCTCTATTTTGTGGTGGATTGACAGTATTTGGTCCGCTTGTACAATTTGATGTTAAGCCAACTGATCGAGTGGGAGTAATTGGGATTGGCGGGCTGGGACATATGGCTTTACGGTTTCTCCATGCTTGGGGATGCGATGTTACAGCTTTCTCTAGTAATCCGGACAAAGAAGCTGAATCCCGTGAACTAGGAGCTAATCACTTTGTCAATTCCCGTGACCCTGAAGCACTCAAAGCTGTGAGCAATTCTTTTGATTTTATCTTGTCAACAGTCAACGCAGATTTAAACTGGGTAACTTATATCGATACTTTACGCCCTAAAGGAAGATTACATTTTGTGGGAGTTGTTCCCAATCCGATTCAATTTCAAACATTCCCTCTGATTGCAGGACAAAAATCCATATCTGGTAGTCCTACCGGGAGTCCAGCTACAATTGCTAAAATGCTCGATTTTGCTAATCGTCATCAGATTGAACCGATCACAGAAACTTTTACTTTTAGCCAGGTTAACCAAGCTCTCGAACATCTAGAAGCGGGTAAAGCTAGATATCGAATTGTATTACAGCATTAGTAATCAAGATTAATCAAGATTAATCTTGATTAATTATTTAACATTTAGGGAGTGTTATCTAACTCTCCCTCCCACAAAACCTTTATAATAATCGATTATTCTCTACTAATCCGAGCCTTCAATCTGATGAAAATCCTTCATGGTACGTGGATACCCAGTACAAAAACTGATTTCATTCAGTTAGGTGCTTTTTATTTGTGGATAGAAGTACCATCTTCAGAAAACAATTCTATTCACTCAGGTCAGATTCATCCAGGTCATCTAGCTAAAAATAAGTTAAGCAATTTTTTATCCCAACAATTGGGATTCAAAGAATCTATAGCTGAATTAAATCAGCGCATATCTCCCAAATATTTTGCTCTCCCAACCCTCAATCAGCAACCACTCCCCGCACCCGAATTAGTCAAGTATCTAGAGATAGAGATTCCTGATGATTATGAGGAGTTACAATATTGGCAAGTAGATTGTTATCAAATGATAACCAATACGAAGGTCAATTCCCCAGCGATTAATGTGATTCGGCTGTTGAACGATCTACATTTCTTGTCGCTATATAACTCTGGGGAATTTCAACTTGGTTGTGATTTGTTGTTTTGGTATCACTACACCCAAGCATTTAAGCAAGTAATTCTCAAAGATCAATATATTCCCGCCCTGAAGTATATCCCTAAAGAAGCTCCGCCCAAAAAAGGCAAATCCCGCCAGACGGTTTTACCACAATTTGAAATCTACCCCACTTGGGAGATTATTTCTGAGGAATATAATGCAAATATAGAGAGGTATGTGGATTACATGCCGTTGATTTGTACGGCTGGGGTGGAAATACCAGGAGATCGCATTGATTTTTTCAACCCGGAAACTCTCTTGCGCCACTTTTCCGAATATATCCTCCAAGACTTAATCACCCACACGCCCTCGACAGCTGCTTTCGACCAAAAAATTACAGATTCCCTGATTCACTACTGTCTCTATCCCCAGGAACATCAACCCCTAACAGGAAATGCTGATTTTTCCCTATATCAACAATGGTTAGCCTGGAAAACCAAAATCAACCGTACCCAAGCTGACTGTAGATTTTACATTTGCTTCCAATTAAATTCCCCTGCTCCTGAAGAAGATGAAGACCAATGGGAAATACAGTTTTTAGTCGCTAGTAAACAAGACCCTTCGCTCAAAATGGCTTTAGCCGATTATTGGCGAATCTCAGAAAAGGGAGAATTGGACGCAGAATCAACTACGATTTCCTATTTATGGGAGGAGAACTTTACCAGCGACCTGCTGTTAAATTTGGGTTATGCGGCGCGGATGTATCCTTCACTTTGGCGGGGATTAGAAACAGATTGTCCCAGCCAAATGCAATTGACCTTAGAAGAAGCATTTGCTTTCCTCCAAGAAAGCGCTTGGGTCTTGGAAGATGCGGGTTTTAAGGTGATTGTCCCCAGTTGGTATACTCCAGAGGGTCGTCGTCGAGCTAAAATGCGTTTAAAGGCATCAATGCGTCAAAAGTCCGGAAAAAGTCCGACGAAATCGGAGAAAAAAAGTTATTTTGGTCTAGATTCACTAGTGAAATATGAATATCAATTGGCGATTGGGGATGAGGTGATTACTCCCCAAGAGTGGGAGGAGTTGATTAATGCGAAATCGCCTCTAGTACAGTTTCGGGGACAGTGGATGGAGCTAGACAAAGACAAAATGCAGCAGTTACTCCAATTTTGGCAAGTTCATGGTAACGAACAACCTGAAATGAGCGTGTTAGATTTTCTCCATCGTCAAGCTGAAATTGAGGAAGATTGGGAAATTGAACATGATCGAGCGTTGTCAGAAATGATGGACAAGTTACAAGATAAGAGTAAACTAGAGATTGGCGAGCTAGATGTAAATATCCAAGGTAATTTACGCGAATACCAAAAGCGTGGAGTTGGGTGGTTAGAGTATTTGGAATTTTTGGGTTTAAATGGCTGTTTAGCAGATGATATGGGTTTGGGCAAATCGGTACAGGTAATTGCGAGACTGGTTCAGGAGAAAGATTCTGCAAATGATACTTTACCTACGTTACTGATTGCGCCGACCTCTGTAGTGGGAAATTGGCAAAGGGAAATTCTCAAGTTTGCACCACAGTTAACAACTTTAGTCCATCATGGGAGCGATCGCCAATTAGACCCAGTGGCGTTCAAAGCAATCTGTGAAAAAACCGATGTTGTGATTACCTCCTTTACCCTAGTGCGGAAAGATGAAAAGTTGCTGAATGCGGTTAAATGGCAACGTTTAGTTTTAGACGAAGCCCAAAATATCAAAAATCCCCAAGCAGCGCAGACCAAAGCCATCCTGAAAATTTCCGCCAAACACCGTTTAGCTTTAACCGGAACTCCTGTAGAAAACCGCTTGTTAGATTTATGGTCGATTTTTAATTTTCTCAATCCTGGTTATTTGGGGAAACAAACGCAGTTTCGCAAGAGCTTCGAGATTCCGATTCAAAAAGACCATGACCGGGTGAAGTCGGTGACCTTGAAGAAATTGGTGGAACCCTTAATTTTGCGGCGTCTGAAAACTGACGCATCGATTATTAAAGATTTACCAGATAAAGTAGAACAAAAAATCTACACCAATTTAACCCAGGAGCAAGCTTCGCTCTATGAAGTGGTAGTCAAGGATGTAGAAGAAAAATTAGAAACGGTAGCAGAGGGGATTGGACGTAAGGGGTTAATTCTCTCGACCCTGCTGAAGCTGAAGCAAATTTGTAATCATCCAGCCCAGTTTTTGCAAGATAATAGCGAATTTTCTGGCGAGCGATCGCACAAACTCAGTCGGTTAATGGAAATGGTAGATGAAGCGATCTCGGAAGGTGAAAGTGTCTTGATCTTTAGCCAATTTACGGAAATATGTCAACAAGTAGAAAAATATCTCAAACAGCAATTGCGGTGTCATACTTATTATCTACATGGTGGAACAAACCGCAAACGTCGGGAACAAATGATTGAGGAATTCCAGCACCCAGAAACAGAAGCATCTGTATTTATTCTTTCCTTAAAAGCCGGTGGTGTGGGAATCACTCTCACCAAAGCCAATCATGTATTTCACTTCGACCGTTGGTGGAATCCAGCCGTAGAAAACCAAGCTACAGACCGCGCTTTTCGGATTGGTCAAAAAAAGAATGTCTTTGTCCATAAATTTTTGACTATTGGGACAATAGAAGAGAAGATCGACCAAATGATTACAGATAAACAGCAGCTTTCTACTTCTGTTGTTGGTAGTGATGAGTCATGGTTAACGGAATTAGACAATGAAGCATTTAAACAACTGATTGCTTTAAACAAAAATGCTATTTTGGAGTGATGGAAGGAGGGATATAGATGGTAAAATTTAGTCGGACTTGGTGGGGCGATCGCTTTATTCAAGCCTTGGAAAGTTTTACGGATGAAAACAGATTAAGGCGAGGACGCGCTTACGCTAGTGGGGGTAAGGTTATAAGTTTCAAAGTTGATTTAAACCAGATTACAGCCCTGGTAAAAGGTTCCGTAAATCCTTACTTTGGTGTTTATAAAGAACCTACATATACAATTTCAATTGAAATTAAACCCATACCAGCGCATAGTTGGACCCAAATCATCCAAAAACTATCTTCATCAGCTAGTATTGTATCTCGACTACTTTTGAATGAAGTTCCCGAAAATATAGAAGATAGTTTTGCTGAATTGGGATTACATCTATTACCTCACAGCAATCAGGATTTTATCACCAATTGTTCTTGTCCCGATTATAGTAATCCTTGTAAGCATATTGCTGGAGTATATTATCTCGTTGCTTCCCAATTAGATAGTAATCCGTTTCTCTTATTTGAACTCCGAGGATTATCAGCGTCCGAACTGCAAAGAAAACTCGCTGATTCCAAGTTAGGTAAAGTATTAGTATCAGAATTAAATAGTCCAGAAATTAATTTAGAACCCGCAAGAACGCTTTATCCAGAAATAGTAAAAAAATCACTAGAGCAAAAACCAACTGTGAAAGAATTTTGGCTAGGTAACAAACGTTTACCCTCAGATATTGAAGTTCCGGTTTCTAGTAATGTATCAGCAGTTGTAATCAAAAAGCAAGGTGATTTCCCAGCCTTTTGGCAGAAAAATAATTCTTTTATTGATACAATGTCAGAATTGTATCAACGTGTAAAAATTAAAAACCAGCATCTAATTTGATCGATCAATATCTTAATTAATTGTTTTTCAGGAAATCATGCCCAAAAAAAAGTCATCTGGATCTCCTTCTAATAATAGTACTAATAATAGTACTAACAGTACAACAGCCTTAGCACCCTCTAATCTGTATGTGGAATTAGAGACTTTAGAAAAAGAACACCAAACCCTGCTCAAGCAAATTAAACGTAAGCGCAC
>Ga0127504_1046862_pt1 | contig 10938 bp, 9 predicted proteins | sample S1TSphfallaxMT_FD_94194 | JGI IMG/M metagenome (GOLD analysis project Ga0127504, IMG submission 94194) | Peat moss associated microbial communities from Sphagnum species from Minnesota, USA - S1T2_Fa - Sphagnum fallax MT (Eukaryote Community... | ecosystem: Host-associated > Plants > Peat moss >...
CACGCTGTTTAGTCGTTAAAGGTCCATAAATTTCTCTTCCCAGAACACTAGCCATACCCAAAACAGATGTCAAAGGAGTACGTAATTCTTGAGTTAGTTGGCGCAGAAGTTCTAGTTTAATTTGTTTGGTAAAGTCCGTGCTGACTTCTCCCATAGGCGGAGAGATTTTCAGGTCAACGGTATATTCCGTATTCACTGGGTAGCTTGTACTTCTAGATATTTGCGGTTCCACCTGTTGCTGTAACAATAGGTCGCGCTCAAACTCACTCATACTCCAACGAGCAATTATTTGCAAAAACTCGATATCTCTATCAGTAAAATGGCGTGGCTTACGGTCCATTACTGCCAAAGAACCTAAACAAATTCCCCTAGCATCCAATAATGGTGCTCCTAAATAGCAACGAATGCCATAAATTTGGACTAATTTGCTGTTAGATACAAGGGAATGGATAGGATCGCTAGTATCGTTTATGACTAATACACGTACATTTTCCACAACTTGAGTGCAAAATGATTCCTCACGTAATAGATAGCGACTTTGGGCTAGATCATTCATCAATCCTAATCTAGATAGACCTACTGATGATTTAAACCAATGAGTTTCTTGGTCGATAAATCCCAATATAGAAATTTCTGCTGCTAAAAAATGCGCCGCCGTTTGTGTAGCTTCTTCAAAAACTGCAACTGTTTCTAATCGCCGCAAACCCAATTCCGATAATGCTTGTAGCCGTTGCTGTTCTCTTGTCCCTGCTGTAGAATTCCCATTATCTGATGGGGCAAATAATCTATTTTCAGGCTCTATCATTGCCACTACCACCTTAATAATTAATCAATGGTGTAATTTTTATCACTACCGATCCTGTCCTATTTCCCATCGAGAACTTCACGCATTTGCTAACTTTAATATTGAATTTCCTCAGTTTATTGTTACTTTCCGTAAATCCGTATCTGTGAATTGATTCTTTAATGGTGACTTAGTTAAATTGGATGCATTTGAAGTTTTTTCGGCTAGAATTTTGACACTTTGTTTTTGAAAATGGATGAAAAGGCAAAATATGAACGTAAAAATTCCCTTTGTAGACCTAAATTTCCAACATCAGCCGCTAGAAAAGAAATTACAAACAGCTATGCAAGATGTTTTGACAAAAGGAGATTTTATTTTAGGGCAAGCAGTATCAGATTTTGAGATGGCTTTTGCGAGGATGTGTGGTACTGAATATGGGATTGGTGTAGCATCAGGAACCGATGCCATTACTCTTGGTTTACAAGCTAGCAACATTGGTGCTGGTGATGAAGTAATTTTACCAGCAAATACCTTTATCGCCACACTCATTGGCGTACTCCGATCTGGGGCTAAGCCAATTTTAGTCGATTGCGATCCTGATACTGCTTTAATAGATTTAAAAGCAGCACAATCAGCTGTTACACCTCAAACCAAAGCCATTATTCCTGTGCATTTGTACGGTCAAATGGTATCACCAAGCAAACTATGGGATTTTGCCCATACTCATAATGTGCTGATTTTTGAAGATGCGGCTCAAGCACATGGAGCCGAAAAAGAAGGCTATCGGGCTGGAGGGTTAGGTATAGCAGCAGCATTTAGTTTTTATCCTAGTAAAAATCTAGGTGCCTTTGGTGATGGTGGTATGTTGGTAACCAAATATCCAGATATTGCTGCAAAAATGCGCCGCTTACGCAATTACGGAGCGACTCAAAAGTATGTTCATATTGACTATGGTACTAATAGTCGGTTAGATACTTTACAAGCGACTATATTAAATCATAAACTCCCCTATTTATCAGATTGGAATAGCGATCGCTTTGCTATTGCCCAGCAGTATGATTCTGAGTTATCATGCTTAGTATCGTCTGGGATTATACCCGTGCAAAATCAAAGTGGTGCAGGACACGTTTATCATCTCTATGTGATAAAAATTACTCATACTTTTGGTGTTACCCGTGAAAAAATTCAAGCAAAACTCACAGAAGCAGGAATTCAAACAGGTATCCATTACCCTATTCCCTGCCATCTCCAGCCAGGATTCAGCAACTTAGGTTATCAACAAGGAGATTTTCCCCAAGCAGAAAAATTAGCCGATCAGGTTCTTTCCCTACCTATGTATCCTGGGTTAACAAATTCCCAAGTCCAAGAAGTTGTGAATACCATCACATCAGCCTGCGCAAGTCAAGTAAATCACTAAGTAATTACCAAAGACTAATTCAAATTGTGCTTCATGCAAACACCACAAAATTCCCCAAAAAACAACTTCGTGCAGATATTAGACTTAAGTATCTTAGGTGTTTTGTTGCTGCTTTATGCTCCAATACTGCTGCATTGGGTAGACGGCTGGTTACACAAAAACATTAGTACGGAGCATGAATATTTCAGCCACGGGATTATAGGTTTACCTTTTGCTAGCTATGTTGCTTGGCTAAATCGGAAAAAATGGCATCGTCTACCAAATAAACCTCATCTTTTAGGTGGTTTGTTGTTATTCTTAGGGGGAGTTTTTTACTTAAGTGGTGTTGCCGAATGGGTCAATCTTTCGTTACCCACCATCCTCACAGGACTATGTTTATGGTTCAAAGGGATAGCAGGATTTAAATTGCAAGGTTTTGCCCTGCTACTAGTATTATTGGCAACGCCAACAGCAGCACCTTATATAGTAGCCCCTTATACATTTCCTCTGCAAAGTTTTATTGCCCATACAGTAGGTTTTATCCTGGATCAGTTGGGTATGCATGTGACTGTATATGGAATTAATATATACATAAATGGTAGAATCGTAGAAGTTGCTCCTTACTGTGCAGGTTTAAAAATGCTGTTTACCTCCATCTATGTTAGTTTAATCCTACTTTATTGGACAGATACGCTATCCTCACGCCAAATAAAAATTTACTTCTTATCTGCCACTATAATTGTTAGTATAATTTCTAATATAATTCGCAATACTTTACTTAGTTATTTCCATGGCACAGGACAAGAGCAGGCTTTTGCTTGGCTACACGCAGGTTGGGGTGGTGACCTTTATTCTGCCTCTGTACTATTACTACTGCTGCCTTTATTGAATTGGATGAGTGACTATAGCAGGAGTCAGGAGTTAGGAGTCAAATGATTTCCTTGCATCATCATCAACAACTATTAACGCGGATAATAGCAATTTTAGGCTTAATCTTGCTCTTAGGAGTCGGTACTGTCCCAGGCTATTTGGTAGGACACTGGAAATGGCAAGAGCCGCCAGCTGTAATCAGCTTGAAGAAATTGAAACAAATTCGCCATCAGGGGTTAACTCTTCTCGGTTGGCGCATCAGAGAGCAAAATGTGCAAGAAATTGGTGAACACCTATGGTCTGTACAAAGAATGCAGCAGCAGGGTTCACAGGTCGAAGCCATGTTACTTTTACTACCACAAAATGGACCAACAGATCAGCCAGAGGTAGAATGGACAGATATTGATGGTTGGGCAAATTCTCGCTGGCAAAATTGGCAAATATCCCAATTTCGTGTGGCTGACTTTATCGTAAAACAGTTGGAGTTAATTAATTCTCACTCTCCATATCAGGTCAAGGCTAGATTCTTTCGTGGAACTACACAACAAAATACCTTTGCTGTTTTACAGTGGTATGCAATGCCGAATCTGGGAGATATCTCTCCTGGGAATTGGTTCATAGCAGATCAAATAGCACAATGGCAACAGCAACGCGTCCCCTGGGTAGCTGTAAGTATTCTTATACCTATGGAGCCTCTCGGACAAGTGGAAGATTACTGGACATTAGCTCGATCTCTAGGAGAAGTAGTCCAAACAGAAATAGTCAAAGCGGGTTTTTGACACTTTTCACAAATATTCTTACAAGTTAAATGAGTTAATTTTCCTGTTTTCTGCTGCTGTAACAATAGTTGATATTTTAGAATATGAATCAGGACTAGAAAACCAATGCTAAAAAAGCAGCTATTACCTCGCGTAAAATGTTTAAAACAAATAGTTCTCATCAGCGTCTATTGAGTATTCTAAGTTTTGTTGCTCTGCAAGTAGGGGTTAGCTTAATTACAGTTACCCAAACTGTAGTAGCTCAAAGTTTACCATCTAATCAGAAATTACCGAGGCAAATACCTGCACCTTTACCCAATTCTGACTTGAACCCAAGCGATCAAATCTCTCCAGAGTTCAATCGTTATCTTTTGAATACAGGGGATTCCATTAGTGTTGTTGTCCAACGACCTCCTGGAGCCTATTACTTGGGTATAGGGGATAGTATTGCTGTCACAGTGCAAAGGTTTTCTGACCTGAATTTTCAAGCTGTAATTAATCCTGAGGGCAATATTGTTGTCCCTTTGCTGGGTTCTGTGTTCTTGAAAGGTTTAACCTTGGAAGCAGCACGGGAAAAAATTCGCATCGGTCTAGACCGTTATGTAGTCCAACCTAAGGTTTCCTTAGCGTTGGTAGGACAGCGCCAAGATTTAAGTTTCCAAGCTGTTATCCCCCTAGATGGGAATGTACTTATTCCCCAAGTAGGTAAAATACCCCTTAAAGGTTTGACTATAGAACAAGCTCAAGAAAATATCCGTCTGGCTCTCAGCAATGTTTTACCCAATCCATCTGTCCAAGTGTCTCTGGCTTTACCACGTCCAGTCCAAATTATTATTACTGGGGAAGTTTTGCGACCAGGAATTTATAGCGCCAATTCCTCCATGCCTCGGATTACTGAAATACTACCTTTATCAGGTGGCACAACTTTAGCAGCAGATTTACGTAAAGTGTTAATCCGGCGTAAGTTAACTGATGGTTCTATAATTTCTCAGAATATTGACTTGTATACGGCTTTACAAAACGGTAATTCACCGCCTAATTTGAGGTTACAAGATGGTGATGCGATCATTATACCTCGGAGAGATGTTGGTAATGATAGTGGTTATGACCGTAACTTAGTAGCACATTCTTCTTTAGCGGTAGCACAGATTAAAGTTCGGGTGTTAAACTATGCAGCTGGAGGAATTATTACACAAACGCTCCCTAATGGGAGTAATTTTCTGGATGCTTTAAATGGTGTGAGTTTGGATACAGCTAATCTCCATAGTGTAGCATTAGTTCGTTTTGACCCTGAACGAGGCAGGGCTGTTACCCAAAAACTTGATGCAAAAAGGGCATTGGCGGGTGATATCTCACAGAATGTGGCATTACAGGATAATGATGTAGTTGTAGTTGGACGTAACCTGATTGGCCAGTTGACTAATTTCTTGAACACTATTACCCAACCTTTTTTCAATATTCAGTCGTTTAGCAACTTCTTTCAAAATTTTGGTAGTGGAATTCTTGGTGGCTCGACTACGACCAAGTAAATCAACATGAACCAACATAGTTCGTAAAATTCGTAAAATTCGTAGAATTAATTACTTATGACAGCACCCATAGTTAAAAGCTATCTTATATCTTTTCAGAAATACAAATGGTTTGGACTGGCCAGTTTTGCTCTTGCTGTGGCTGGTGCAACAATTGTCGCAGCAGAACCAGAGCCTCCACCAAGTTTTGTGGGAGATTCTCAACTTGCTTATACTAGTGATTCAGTTTCTTTCTCGAAGACTGGTACGGAAATTCAGCAGCAGGGTAAGGAATTGAAGGAGGAATTTTTGCTATCAAACCAAGTCATTGAAACAGTAGCGAAAAAACTTAACATTAGTCCCAAAACCTTGGCTTTAAATATATCTCTGAATCTGCCGAAAAAAAATAAGGCTGGAGATTTAGAAACGAATCTAATCGGACTTGAGTACAAGGATAATGATCCTAATATTATTAAACATGTACTGCAAGAAATGATGCAGACTATGGTTCAGCTGAGTCAAAATGTTAATACTGGGCGATTAAAAGCAATCATTGAGAAAATTAACCATCTGTTACCACAAGCTAAAGCTGAACTACAAATTGCAGAGAAGAATCTAGAGGAGTACGATCGTCGGGAAAGACCTGCTATTTTGGTCGCTGAAAATGGTAGTTTGCTCAACGGGATTACTCTCAGCCAAAATCAACAACGCCAAATTAGTTTAACTATTGCGGGAATTGAAGCTCAAATCCGCAGCTTACAGAGTAAATTGGGTTTGACTGTCGCTCAAGCTTATGTTTCTTCTGCTTTAAGTGCTGACCCCATCATTGCTAATTTGCGTACCCAAATTTATCAAACAGAGTCGCAAATTACTCTACTCCAGAAAGATTTACGACCTGAACACCCGACGATGGTTCAATTACGTCGTCAGAAACAATCTGCAGAAGAGTTGCTGCAAAAACGCGCCACAGAAGTTTTAGGCGGTGGGGGTCTAGCATCTCCTATACGTGATAATATAGCAGGTATTCGGACTCAAAGTAGTTTAGATCCGACAAGACAAGCTTTGGCAAACCAATTAGTGACTTTGCAGACTCAGCGAGAGACATTGCAAGAACAACTAAACCAACAAATTAGACAAGAAGATAAGTTACGCAAGGAATACTCGGCGATTCCAAATAAGCAGTTGGAGCGATCGCGTTTAGAACAGGTAGTGGTTCTGAAAAAAGCTATCTACGATGAAATAGAAGCCAAGTTAACAGATGTGAAAGCGGCAGAAGCTGAAACTGTGAGTAGTTTGAATATTGCTAAACCACCTTCTGTAAAGGTTGATATTGTCAAATCAACTAGCCCAGTAGTGACTTTGGCTATAGGTGGTGTTTTAGGTGCAGGGATTGGGGCTGGAATTATCTTCTTAATGGGATCGATGGAGGGTATCTTCAAAACTTATGAGGATATCCGTGCTAATCTGAAGCAACGCGAAATACAGTTGTTGGGAGAATTACCACTCATGTCTGTAGATGATTTGGATGCAGGTGGACTACCCACAATCGCCGCGTTATCTTCTCCCTATTTAGAATTTTATGAGCTATTTCGCAGTAATTTACGGCGAATTCATGGTAAAACTTTGAAGGTGATACTGATTACGAGTATTGGACACCAAGAAGGTAAAACAGTCAGTGCTTATAATTTAGGGATCGCATCAGCTAGGGCTGGTAAAAGGACTTTAATTATTGAACTAGATTTGCGATCGCCTTCTGGCGCAGCATCCTTGAAAGTTAGCCCCAATTTGGATGCTAACCTTGAACCTTTACTTTATTACGCTAGTTTGAGTGATTGTATCCATTTAGTACCGGATGTAGAAAATCTATATATTATTCCCAGCCCAGGAGTATTAGCACAATCTGCTGCTATTATAGAATCGAGTGAAATTCGACGGCTAATGGCAGATGCGCGTGAACGCTTCGACTTAGTTATTCTAGATACTCAGCCGCTAACTTCATCTAACGACACCTACTTAATCCAGCCTTACAGTGATGGGATGATTTTAGTCACACGTCCTCTTTATACTAAGGAGGCTCTATTAGGTGAAACGATAGATCAACTGGTAGAAGCTGAATTAGGACTTTTAGGAGCGATTATTAATGCTGCTGATATAGCAGTTCCAATCCCTGAACCGATGAGAGATTTACCATTAGAATCACCCATAACAATATCAGACACCACAGAACTAGCAAAAGAGGAAGAATCTGTGGAAGTACCTGTGGGGGCAATGATAAAATAAAATAGTTTAGTCTATTCATCCCAATTCAGTGAATTTAGGAGAGGAGCTAAAACCATACCAAATATAAATCCACCAATATGCGCCCAATAGGCTATTCCTCCTGCTTCCCCAGTCATCTTAGCTGTTGCGTTCAGACTAGCAAAACCAGATAGTAGATTCTCGACAAAGAACAGTCCAATTAAATAAAGGGCGGGAATATTAATCATGGTGATGAAGAAACCCAAAAAAAGCAAGCTCTTAATTCTGGCTTGGGGGAACCAAATAATATAGGCTCCTAAAATACCGGCGATCGCCCCACTTGCGCCCAAAGAAGGGATAGAAGAATAAATCCCCATAAAATAATATTGACATAAAGCAGCTAAAGCACCACAGGATAAATAGAAAATTAGATATTTAAAATGCCCTAAACGGTCTTCAATACTTTTACCAAATACCCAAAGATAGAGCATATTTGACATTAAATGCAACCAACCACCATGAAGAAATTGCGATGTGAATAATGTTATCCATGCTGTAGCAAAGTTCGTAGTTAAATGCTTCGGAACCACAGCATAAGCATCAATAAACTGTTCTAATTGTTCATTAGACGAGTGTATTTCGTGCAAAAATACCAAAACATTGATCCCAATCAACCCATAGGTAAAATATGGATTGGTACGTGTAGAGTTCTGATCGTATAGGGGAAACAATAGGTCGTCTTCCTAATTTATATGAGAATTATGTGCATTATGAGAATTTTCTGTGCTACCTTCCTCAACCTGGTTTAAGGTTTCGTCAGATAGATTATTGACTGGTGTTTGTTCGCCCAAAATACTGATTGAAGTAGTAACCGATGTATCTATTTGAACTTCTGCTCCAACTGTTTCGACTGCTATTTCAACTGTTTCGACCACTTCAACTGGAAGCACCACATCTTCCTCAATTTCCGTAATCTGTGTGGCTGGGTTTAATGGTTGGACAACTTCCGTTTCTATTCCACTCCCTTGCTGTACTATAGAAGTAATATCTTCGGTAGTAGTATCTTCGACAGGTTTTTTTGCAGTGGTTGGAGTTACAGGTGATGATTGTTTACTAAAAGTTTGGCTAAAGGTCTGCTGTATCCAGTTTTTTAAGCGCCCGAAAAGATTAACCGCTACATCTGTCAACTGGCTCAGACGTTGTGATAAAGATATTTGGGATATTTGTCTTTGTACGGTATCTTGTATGGTGACTTTGATTAACTCTACACTGGGTATGGGTGTTCTTTGGGTTTCTGGTGTTAATTGTCGGCGTAATGACAAAGTTTGCCAACCAAACCAAACCAATAGCGCCACACTAGCTAAATGACCCAGCAAAAGTCCTCCCATAATAATTGGAGCAAAAACCAATAGTACTAGGGCGTAAAATAGCCCTATGCCACTCCAGATAAAGTCATTCTTGCGGTGGATTTCTGGAAAAAGGAAAGCTGCTAAGTAAATGGCTAAACTTCCAAGTCCAACTACTAAAGCGAGGACATATGCCAACATGGGGAAAATTCTCCTGCTAAAATACTCCTTTAAGAAGGAACTCTTATAGAGTAATCTTTCTTATATTTTTACCTGAAATTCGGGCGATCGCGCAAAAAAATCCTGAGGATATGCGTGTTTTTTTGCGTTATTCTCGCTTTAAGATAGTAAAATAACAATGTTAAGTTTTATGTTCTGATAATTAAGGATATAAAATTTCTTAACCAAAAATCTGTAACTTCTGCAACTTTTGCAATAGCTTTCAACTAGAAAACGGTAAGAGAGGATTTGATAAAATGGCATTCCAACAAGACCCCCTACCTTACGACTTTAATGCTTTAGAAGCATATGGCATGAAGGGTGAAACCTTTGAATACCATTATGGTAAACATCATGCGGCTTATGTAACTAATCTTAACAATCTGACTAAGGATACGGAATTAGCTGATAAGTCTTTGGTTGAAGTAATCGATATTTCATTTAAAGATAAAACAAAAGCTGGTATCTTTAACAACGCGGCTCAAGTTTGGAACCATACTTTCTTCTGGAGTTCTCTAAAGCCAGCAGGTGGTAGTAATCCCACAGGTGATTTAGCTGCTAAGATTGATCGGGATTTTGGTAGTTTCGATAAGTTTAAAGAAGTATTCACTACTGCGGCTACTACGCAATTTGGGAGTGGTTGGGCTTGGTTAGTTGAGCATAACGGTAAATTGGAAGTAACCAAAACACCAAACGCAGAAAATCCCTTAGTCCATGGACAAAAGCCACTGTTGACTCTAGATGTTTGGGAACACGCCTACTACATCGATTACAGAAACGCTCGTCCAGCATTCATCAAAAATTTCTTGGATAATTTGGCTAATTGGGACTTTGCTGCTAAAAATCTAGCTTAATCCTAGATAATTTAATCTGGTTCAGTTAACGAATCTCCACCCCAGTCGTTTTACAAAGGTGGGGATTCGTTCAAAATAGATATATGACCCCGCATTTGCAAGGTTAGGTAAATTATGATAGTTCAAGCCTTACCAAAGACAATAAATTTTTCAGAGTTCATAGACTGGAAACCAGAAGGAACCCGCCACGAGTTACATAATGGAAGAATCATCGAAATGAATCCACCGCTAGGAGGTCATGAATATATTGTTTGTTTCCTGAATACTATCATCGCAGCTGAATGCTTTCGCTTAAATCTAACCTATGCAATATCTAAAACTGTTTTAATTAAACCACCAGGCGCTGAATCAGCTTATTACCCAGATATTCTAGTATTAAATCTTCCTCATCTGGAAAATGCGCCATTATGGGAAAAAACTTCTACAGTAACTCAAAGCGCATCAATCCCTTTAATTATAGAAGTTGTCAGTACTAATTGGAAAGTTGACTATTCAACTAAAGTTAATGATTATGAAGATATTGGCGTAGCTGAATACTGGATTGTTGATTATTTAGCTTATGGTGGTAAAAGATTTATTGGTAATCCCAAACAACCGACTATTTCTATTTATGAGTTGATTGAGGGTGAATATCAAATTACTCAGTTTAAAGGTGATGAAGGAATAGTATCCCCAACTTTTCCCGCATTGAATTTAACTGCTAATCAAATCTTTAGAGCAGATGTTTTTAATTGAATTAGATGAAAAATCTATTGTCAAAAGAGTCAGTTTCTCCTACTCCAGTGATGAAAATTGAATGTTTGGATCATTTCGTTCTAACAGTTGTGAGTATTGAAACAACATGTATATTTTACTCAACTGTATTGGGAATGGAAGTAGTGACGTTTAATAATAATCGTAAGGCGTTGGTATACGGCAAACAAAAAATTAACCTACATCAATATAAAAAAGAATTTGAGCCAAAG
>Ga0127504_1017141_pt1 | contig 10719 bp, 8 predicted proteins | sample S1TSphfallaxMT_FD_94194 | JGI IMG/M metagenome (GOLD analysis project Ga0127504, IMG submission 94194) | Peat moss associated microbial communities from Sphagnum species from Minnesota, USA - S1T2_Fa - Sphagnum fallax MT (Eukaryote Community... | ecosystem: Host-associated > Plants > Peat moss >...
GGGGGCACGGGGTGGAGATTGGGTGTCCTGATCCCTCGTGCCTATAGGGGCTCGGTAACACGCCGAGTGGAGGAAGCCATATTTAGAATTCCCTATGGTGAGGGCTCGCTCTGAACTGTCCCGGTATAAGGATCCAGGTCCCAGGTTTTATTAAAATGGTAGATTTGGTGTGTTTTAGAGTATCACCCTCTCAACGGGAGGAGCCTCACTGTCACGTGGGTCACCATACGCACAGCCCGTTTAGTCCACTCCGTACGACCTTGCCACAGTCCCCATCTCCATCGTACGGCCTGCCGACGGCGTAACGTTTCGAGTGTCGCTTCGAGGTCGAGGAGCCCTAGGAGTAGACAGCAGCCCAATGCCCCCTCCATCAACCTTCTCCACTCGTGGTGGGATGAGTGACGGGTTCGGGATCGGGCCAACTCGTGGCACATAGCGAGGTAATTCCTACAGGACTCGACCTCGCTAGTGGCGGTCTGTCCCCCCCCCGCCTCAAGTAGAGCATCGAGGAGTGTGTCTCGCCCCTCGACGAGGGTGATGAGTCGAGGAGGCAAGCCAGGAGCCAAGGCTCGCCCGTACACGTCCCCCACAGCCAAGGAGTAGTCGCGGTGCCTCCCCTTCCCTTTAAGAATCACCGCTGCGTCGACCCAGCCCTCCCACTCGCGCGCTATGAGGCACGTCATTTCCTCCCACACAAGAGACAGGGTTAGGAGTCTAGAGTCAAGCTCTCTCCTTCGCCCCATCATGCGGAGGACTACAGTAGAGTCCGTTCTCCGAGAGATAACAGCGTGATTGATATAGGTCAGCGGGTCGGTATCGTCGTAATGGAGGTCGACGACCAAAACGCCCCCGGGGGGAAGATTCTGAAGCACTTTTTCTCTGACAGAGTGGTCGTTCCAATCTCCTCCCCGGTACCATGTCTCGACCAACTGGTGATATGAGTCCGCTAAGTTCAACTCTGCAACGATAGGAGGGACATACGGGTCTCCCGTAGCACAGAGACCCGGTATATCCCTCGCCAAATCAAGCCCCAGCACTTCGGGACACCCCGCCAGCGCGAGACTGGCTGCTGTTCCTCCGAGTCCGGACCCGATCACGATGGTAGGAGCTCGCGGTAGATACGGTGACACCCTCAACCAGAATAATAGGGCGGAGGATCCATACATGACCGCCTCACCCGTGTGGAGTTGGATGTCTCTGGCAAGAGTCTGCTCATAAGTCATCGGGAGAAGAGGGGGGTACATGTAAGGCCCCACAACCGTGGCGGTAGTAGTGATGGTAGAGTCTGCTATCAGGGAGGGAAGGGCGGCGTCGGGAGTGAGTATACGCACTCCTATCTCTCGTTCAAGCCCGCGCATTCGAGCGGACCGCACGATCTCTTGAGAGGATGATTCACACCTCCTTACGTTCGAACTGCGCGCTACCTCTCGGAATAACAACCCCACCGCATGGTCACCCCCACCCGAAGCTTCGTCGTGGAGTCTCCACAGTACTGCCGTGAGATGCGCCATCGTCTCGCGTCTCGTGGTCTTATTAGCGGCGACTGGGGACAGGCGCTTGTATCGGAGAGCCCACCTTCGCGCGATGTGAGGCTCGACGGCACCGGTGAGTACCAATCGTTGTAGACCCCTCAGTAAGAGCTGCGTGTGGGAGGTGAGAACAATAAACGGGGAGTCAGAGTCGAAAAGCACTACTCCGCGACCGTAGAAGATCCCGTCCGGGTCCTCGAGCAGTTCGGCAGCTCGTCTGGTCACTCTCGACGTTATTTTCGAGGTTAGGTCAGATCCGGCGTGATAATTTGGTCCCCCGAACAAGCGGAGGTTCATCATGGCCGGGTCCTCCAGAACTCGCGGGTGGCGAACATACGATTGGATAGATCTGGCGAGAATGGGAGCTACTTGGGCAGCTATCAGCCCCAGCGGAGGAGCATGGGTGCCTCCCCTCGCTGCCAACCATGTGGCGGCCAGAGCTAAATCCCCGACTAGGCACGCGAACCTGGTGAGCACAGTGTTTAACCCGTACCCCAACACCTCCAGTAAATCGATGTGGAACGACATATAACTGTAGCGAGGGTCCGCAGTTGCCATGCCGACGCGGACTCCCTTTAGAGAGTCCGCCATCAACCTTTCTAACGCCGCGTCCATGGATCGGTGCTCTGCTGGGTCTATCCTCCGGATTGTCATAATCCGCTCGACCTCACCAGGCCCTGACACTTGCCTGACCTCTTGTTCCCCGACGAAGGCCAGAGGGTTATGGGGGAAGTAGACCAATGGGAGAGGGCGATAGTCCGGAATGCTCAGCAGGCCTGCGGGAAGGGGTTCCAACCGCCCGGCAGGAATAACTATAGTAACCGCGTCCATCCCTCCCTCCCGGATAGCGGGGGAGAAGCGATACCTTCTCTCCAGTAGGGTCATAGCATACAAAAAGAACTCCTGGACCATGAGCGGATAGTCCTCTACCGCCCCACTAAGCGGGTCTGCATTGTTTGAGTTCAGATATAACCAAGAGGCGAAATTAGCATTGCCTAGCAATTGGGCTCCCCTATACCCCGTCCGAGCATCATATCGGTGGAACGGGTTCCCTCCTATGACTCGGGGAAGCACGTGGGTAACCTCAGTTAGGTCAAGCGACGACCTAGTCAGTCCTACGTCTCCTATAAGGCGCGCTAAGCCCCCCTCTCCTCTCGTTTGCGACAAGATCAACTGGAGCTTGCGGAGAGCGATCGAGGAGAGCGACGACCCAACCAACTTGAACCCGTGGTCTGATCTCTTCTCCCGTGTGGGGGTCCCGAGATAAGGTACTTCCGGCCCTCTACTGTCCAAACACGAGCCCCCCGTGTAGATCCCGACCACCCTTATCCCATTCGCAGTCGGGGGGAAAGAGTAATCCGTGGTAAAATCTATGGGGAGATGTGACGTTACTCCCACAGGGGTGACACCAGATGGCCCCCATTTCGACCGACAATATGTGATCCACTCGTACAGGGTGAGTACCGGGGGGGTCGACCCCCATTGACGTTCTCTCCACCGGTGGGTCAGATACGCCAACTGGCGACCTCCCGCTACTATCACCCTCGACACTAGATCGACGTCGGAGTTGGCCCGAGAGACGGTTTGAATCGAACGGGTGGATACGAACATGCGGGCTATTGTATCTTGAACCCCTGCCACCGAGCAGTCCCAAATGTCGCGAATGATGACAGGGTTAAACGGGACGATAGCCTTCAGATTCTCCTCCAGCGCCTCCTTAAACGCATCCACCGTTGCCCCTACGAGTTCCCGGACATCTGCGTTGCGCGCAAACTGCATGATCGCCACTTTCGTCCCCTCCGCTACCGAATCCGCGGGAGAGGTCGGCTTTGCAAGGGGTAATCCATACGGGTCTTTGATGAGCGACCCCACCTGGGGCTCAGGGTCAAAGAACTTGGGTGCATACGTCTCGCTGATTATGTCTTTGGCCCACCCTTCGTCACGACACATCCATACAGACCCTAGCGATTTAGAGAGAGGATCCCCGCTCCCTTTGTATGCGAAGTTGGATATCCCTAACGTCGGGAAACCCCCTAGCTCCGACGGCAGGGATAGACAGTACCTGATGAAGGCGGCCTCCCTCCATACCGGATCAAAGTTGAAGTGGTTATGATAACACCCCCAGGTTTCGGACCCCCTGATCATGTATAGTGCCGCCGAGTAGTAGGCTACCCACAAGCATACGAGCGGCTGTTTGCAACGCTCTGCCGCCGCTACCGCCCCGCTGAACACCGCGCCCACATAAGAGGCGACCGAGGGAAAGTCTTCCGAAGAAGTGGGGAAGAGCCGGCTCAAGAACTTGAGGGAGGTGTAGTACTCTGAACCGTTAGCGTATACGTTTTTAGAGTACGTAACCACGCTCGAAGAGGCGAGGCATTCCTCGGGTTTGAGGTCCTGATTTACAGAGGCTGCTGTCTCAGAGGCGCGGGCAGTTAGGGTCGCTGCCCACCAGTCTAACGACTGTTTCTCCGTCATACCCTCAAGTTGAGGCACATGAGCGCTGACGACCACATTGTCCCCTTGGATGGTTAACGTGTAGGAGATCTCGAGTTGCCTGAACGCCCTGTCTACCATGGCGACTGTGGCTATAGACCAAAGTTTCTGGATGATGCCCTCGAAACCCCCCTTGTGGTTGTACCAGAGGAGGTCGGACTCGGGTGGGTCAGCGCTCTCGACCCCCTCGGGAGGGAGGCCTGACACGCGGACCATAATTCGTGCCTCCTCAAAGAACTTGTGGCCCGTGGTGAAGACCCTACGAGTGCCGAAGAGATCGTTGATATCTCGACCGATCCTCTCGACAACCATTGCGCGCCACCTAAGGTTCCATCTGGATAGGTCCAACTCTAAGAACAGGGGAAGCATTCCTCTTTTTGGGGCGCCAGTCATCGAGAGGAATCTTAACTGAATCTCCTTGCTCGAGTCCGTCATTGTCAATTGCGGAACATAGGGCAGTATCGATTCAGCGAGATTTGCCTCGTGGAGGGTGAAGAATAGTCGCATCTCGAACACCATCATCGAGAACATCCGAGCGTTGAGCTTGAACTCGCGCTCCTTCGGATATAGGGTCACGACCTTCCAATCGTCCGGAATTTCCCCTCTCTCCACGATCCCTACTATTTCGCCGGGGCTCACCTTTAACCTTGCGAGCATCTCGAGGAGAACCCTTCTCTGTGACGAGGGATGCCGGGAGTTGTCCCACTGGCACGCTCTATCCCTCCAGTAGAAAGAGAGAGCCTTGTCGTCCATAAGGTCCAAGTAGTTAGGGAAGGTGTCCAAGACATGCTCCTGAGCGAACCTAACCCCAACCCAGTCGGATAAAGGGACGGATTGTCTCTTAAATCTTAACGACGAGGCACGCCACAGCAAGGCGAGCTGGGTCCCTTCGGCTGGGGGAGAGCGAAAGTTTGGCCACCGATGATTTTTTGCCACGAAACTCTCCGTGTAAATACCCATAAAGCTGGCTCTCGTCTGCTCAGCGTCCTCCCACAGTGTCGGGTCCACACTCCTAGCCTCCGCGGCAGAAGATAACCCGCCCTTCTTCGGGTCAATGGTAGGATGACCGCAACATTTCTGGATTCCGAATAGCTCTACTACCTCTTGGATGTCCCTAGTGTCTGCGAGTATAGCTGCAAAGCGGTCCGTAAGAAAGTCTCCTTCTGTCCCTAACCCGCGCTCCTTTGCTTTCACTTTCTCAACCATCTGAGTAAACCCATCCCCTGGTCCTGTCATTACGTCGCCAGCGCTCCGGGCCAGATACGCCTTCGATAGTCCCTCTGTAGATTTGGCAACGTCGTAACCCTTGTTCCCGTGGCGAAGGAGGCACTCCTCTTGCCACCTCCAGAGTCGTTCAACCAGTGTGCTCATCCTGGAAGTGGGGTAGAGCCAGCTTGCTGCTATCATCACCAGGGAGCGGGAGTAGACCATATCTTTCATCATAAGGACTTGCTCGTGAGATAGGACCTTCCACCCGATAGGGTCGGGGAATCGGATCACCCATACATTTCCGTCGGTCCACCCGCGGGCGGAGGGGAACTCCACCATCACGACCCCCCTACCGTGGGAAGCGAAATCTTTCTCCACTTGGTTTACTCCTTGCTCCCACCACAACATACGAGCCATCCAGTGGATGTGGTTAATAGTAGGAGCCGGGGGTTCTGGGATAATGTCACCGTCTGGGAGAGATTCACCCGATGCGCGGATGGAGGACCCAATCAAGGGAGCGATTACTGTCATCACCCTGTGTGATATCTTGCTCGCCATAGCCCCATCGACGTGGAGGATCCGGAGAGCCGCAGGATACTCTCCGGGGTTGAACGTCAGGTTGTCGACACCCCCGACCTTCTTGACTATCGCATCCCACCCTCCCTTCACCCCCTGATTCACCACGTTGAGTATGCGATCACGTCGTTGAGTATGGACTACTCTTCCCTCAAGTAAGGTCATCCTAACCTTGTCCAGGATCGACTTCACGGGCACGTCGAGAATGGGAGAGTCGAGGTACTTGTTGATGAAGAATATAGATGAGCGGGAGCCTAATCCTTCTCCGCCTAAGGAGTAAATACTCATCTTGGAGAAAGTATGTTATAGTTGCTCGATAACGGGTAGGCCTGTCAGGAGATGTGCTCCTAGTAGTCTCGGTTTTTCCTAAATGGGAGAGGCTCCCTTCCCCGAGGAGCGCCATAGCGCTTTTCCGCCAAGATGGTGATGACGAGATGTTGCGCGTCCCTGTCAACGATGATCGCGCTGGAGCGGTACAGTCTCTACCGTTCCACCATACCCTGCTAGGGTCCGACGCTTGGGGAGCTGTTCGAACAACTCTTTTGTTAGAATGGTGCTCCACTTCGAGGAGTACTCCACGGAATAGTGTCCGGTGGTGGTGGATAGGACGACGAGGGTAAGGGACCCGTCCGTGACAAGATGGACAGAGCGGATCGACCCTGGGGAGCCGCCCGCTACCGCTATGACCATCCGGTTGTAATGTCCGAGAGAGCGGGTCATGCTATGATCAATGAGTTCAGTGATCGTGAACTCGCCCTCCGTCAGCGCTGCTGCTAGAGGCTCCAAGCCATCCTCGTCAGGATCCCCTGAAGCATAGAGAGTGAGGAGGAAACACTGCATGGTTTTTCTTAGATAGGTGGTCTCGCGGGGGTAGTGCTCGATCGAGTGGTTAGTCACCTCGATACAAGGAGCGAAGCTCGTCCAACACATCCTCTATCCCGCTAGACGGCGCAATCTCTGTAGGAACGTCCCTAATCGCCTCGGCCGATACCCCTTCGTGTAGGGCAGTTAGATCGCCATTCAACTCTGCGACCTCACCGAGTGTGTGAGTCAACGCGGACAAGGAGGTGGCACATGATGCTAAGGTAGCGAACGCTTGGTCGAGAAGCTCTCCTAGGTATCGCATTTTGTCCACCGACGAGTCAGAACTCGCAGACCCCGCTCCATAGGCTGGCTCGTCGCGACCGAACGCTTTAGTCTCGACTAGTCCTATAACGCTCCGAAGAGCAGAGGAAGAAGCATGGACCCGGTCTAACATTCTTAGGATAACGTCGCGCTCGTAAGCGATCGCCGCGCTTTTGTCCCTCGCCACCAGTACGTTCCGCGCTCCTTGAATCACCGCCCCACCTATAGGAGACGTTCTGGTAGGAACGATCCCCCGGTGAAGAGCTCGAGTGCCTGCTGGTTGTGGAGAGAAGATGTCCGCTACCTCCGCGGGACCGGTGAAGGTGCATGTTCTAGCCCCGACTTCCAGGTGGGGAGCGAACCTGGAACGCCAGGAGAGAGGCGCTGAGTCTCCAGGTTGCGACTCGGTGGTGGAGGACGCTCTGGCAGACGAGCCATCAGGCTTCAACGCTTGACCAGACGCTCGATTCGGGTCTGCCATCCTGTCTGAGTGGGAAGATGGGGAACGGGGTTCGATAGGCTCGGTTAGAATACGCCTAAGGGACAGCTGGTCACCAGTGTCGTTGCGGAGAGACAGGTGGCCTGTGAGGCCTAGCTGGCGGGGCATTCTGGGCGGATTGTGCTCGCGAGGGTTCTCAAGTTAGATGGAACGAAACGGTGGTCTCGGTTTTTCTTAGATGATTGTTTCTCATCTCGCAGGGTCGGACTGCGTACCGAATACAGGCTCGCGTCTCCCTCTAATGGCGGGGTCGCTCAAAGTTGTCTTCCGGTCCCGAGGCTTCCCCGAATGCTTGCATCACTACCCCGAGTTGCTCACCATAATTGGAGAGGTTGAGGGAAGTGTCGCGCGGGAGGATTCCTGTCTCCCGGTCCACTAGTGCGGAGTTATCGGGCACATGTATCTCGCTTATCTCATCGCAAAGGTCCCGGTGGGCTAACGCTCTCTCGTGGAAATATCGAAGCATGGCCACGGCCTGGAGTAAAACCACCCGAAATATCGCCTGCTGCTCGCGCCCCGATACGGTGGTAGGATCGCCCAACACGTCAGGAGCTCCCAAGAGTCCATCGGAGCACTGGACAAGAGCCGCCTGCACGAGTTTAATATGTTCCGCAGTATCGTCGATGAGGAGAGCCCGAGCGTCAGCTACTGACTCGAGCTTACCGTACTCTCGCACGAGGAGCCCTAGACGCGTCAGGGATGACTCGTGTTTCGCCTTGAACCCTGTCTTCCTAGGGGCGGGGTGTTCAGTGTGGAGGGACATAGTGAATGGTGACGTAACGACGGGGCTAACTTCTTCTTCTCCTTTTAGTCTCGGTTTTCTTAAAATGGAGAGGCGGTCCGTCAGACTACGAAGGGTATCGAGGTTTGTAGAAGCATCGTGTGACGCTTCCCTTCACGAGTGCCCCTTGGGCGACTTGGGGCGATGGTCAGACCATCTCTCCGTCCTCTTCCTCCTCTTGGGCGGGAGGGACGATCGTCTGAGCTGCTTCAACCATCGCTCGGGCGCGCTCAAACTCTACCAAGACCGAGGGGATGTCCTCGCTGACGAACTGGAGGAGCGTGGGCGTTTCCTTCCCTAGCACCTTTACCGCAAGGGAGATCAACTTAGGCATGTTTTGCCGGCGGAAAATTGAGGTTTTGTCCGCCATGATGAGCTTGGCATACTTGCGATAGGCCACGTCGATCTCCAAGAGCGACTTGCACGATGACTCCCAAAACTGGAGGTCCGCCTGGATCGACGTAAGCCCCCATGCGAACTCGTAGGTGGCGAGGAAAGTCTTCACTATTATGAAGCTCTGGATTCCGGAGTACTCCAAGAGTTTAAACGTGGTGTTGAAGACCTCCATAAGGGGGCTCGCCGTCGAGGAGGCAAATTGGCAGAACCCCTTCACCAGGTGGGCTCGGATCGCCCCGTGGTAGTTCCACGCCGCATGGATTCCCGAGTAGGACGCAGGGGACAATTTTACAGCACCGCTGAGGATGGCGCTCTTCCTCCCCTCTAGGTACTTCCTCTCGATGGCCAGAGGCCGTTTGTCGGTAATAGACGTGACGTTCACGCCCGTCCCTTGAGTCACGATCTTCTTACCCATCAGGAAGGCAACGAGGGACAAGTGGCCAACAATCTGGTTAGCGTCCCTGCTTTGGCTGATATTGTACATGCTCGGGTGCGGGGATCCTGAGGGAAGCCCCTTGCTATCCATCATCGAGAAGAGGGAGAAGAGGGCTTCCGCCACTTTCGTCCTTTGATCGACCGATAGGGCTCCATCAAGCGCGGCCTTGTCGGTCGAGACCTCGCCGCCGAGCGCCCTGTCAACTTCGAGGAGATCTTGGACCGCTTTCCCGATCGTATTAGCCTCGTCGGACGAGATAGGCACCGCGGACACGCCGGGGCAATCGGCGAGGAGAGTTGGGAATAGGAGACTGACGTGGGTGAGGATGTAGGACATCCAGGCCGTCTCGTTGCCCGAGTCTGCGGCCGACCCGACGAGCGCCATGGCCAAGCCGAAATCTAGGGTCCTGTCACGGTGACCAGCCCCTTCCCCAGAGGGGAATTTGAGGTACGGGACGACGGTGTCCAGGGAACTCTTCCCCGGATCAACTCCGAGCACAGTGGGGACCAGGGTGGTCTTTTCGAGCGAGGTGAGGGTGCCCGCTAGTCCTTCCTGGCGTCGGGAGGCTTTGGACATGAGGTTCTCGTAGGCGGACGAGGGGGTCTGGCGAGGGTAATGAGCATCCATTGCGGTAGAAGTCGACTATTTCGAAGATGATCGAGGGTGAATGGATCGTGGTCTCGGTTTTATTTAAATCGCATGCCGGGAGAGTCGCCACAGCAGAGGCGGTGAGTTCCCTTCAAGACTACTCAGACACTACAATCCCATTTTCCTCAAGAACTCCGCCTTAGCGTTCTCGGGGGTCTGGGGGAGACTGCTGTTCCCCTGCTTCGGAGGAGCGGGGGCCTCCTCTTTCCCCTTCCCCTTCTCGGCGGCGGAGCGCGTAGGGGGGGAGGGGGACGAGACAGTGGCGCTGGTGGTTGCCCATGCGGGGATCGGAACCTCTTTCTTTTCCACTGCCTTCTGCATGAGGAGCTCGATCCCTGTCATCTGACTAGGATCCTTCTTCGGCGGGTGAGGAGTGACCGGAGCAGGCGTGACCACCGGGGGCCGAGCGTTGAGACTCTCAATCAGCTTCTCCAGCGACTCTCCTAATATCATGCTCCGCTGGACCGCCGTGTGGAGGGCGTTCTGAGACTGAGCGAGATGAGAGACTTGCTCGGACAACTGATCGATGCGCGTAGCGATGATCTCGTGCGCCGTCTTTACATTATCCCCGAGGTGGCTAACCATAGACGTCACTTGCTCTCGAAGGTTGGCAACTTGATTGGTCACCCCAGTAACACCTTCCATCCATTCAGACAGTTGAGAGGGGGAGACAGACAGGCGGTCGTCCTCAGCTGTCAGTCCTTTAGTCGCGGGGACTCTGGGGCCTCCCTTCCCGCTCTTTTTCCCCTTGGGCTCGGATTGAGGGGAGAGCAGACCGAACCCAGGGCGCGCCACGGGGCTTCGCGGGCTCGGCATGACGGGGATCGGGACAAGCGGATTGTGAGAGACTCGTTTAATTGAGCTATCCGATACATCCAGACTATCGGCTCCCAGGGCACTGGTTACGACCCCCAACTCCTCAGCGTCAAACTCATCCTTCTCAATTGCGGAAGCGGTAGGACCCATTTGGGACGGTTTGAATCAACAGTTACTAGGCGATTAGAACCTGCAATGCTAGCCCCTCGAC
>Ga0127504_1065576_pt1 | contig 10590 bp, 1 predicted proteins | sample S1TSphfallaxMT_FD_94194 | JGI IMG/M metagenome (GOLD analysis project Ga0127504, IMG submission 94194) | Peat moss associated microbial communities from Sphagnum species from Minnesota, USA - S1T2_Fa - Sphagnum fallax MT (Eukaryote Community... | ecosystem: Host-associated > Plants > Peat moss >...
CAGTGGTGAAAAGGAGAAACCTACCTATAAAATTCGCGTTGTGGTATACAAAATTGAAAGAACTAAATCAAAAACAAAAGAACCAATCTCAACGCTATAAATGCCCGGTAGAAGGCGTCAAATCGTATTTTCTCCGAGGCTGGCTTGTCGATCGACTACCAGAGGCCAACCCCCCCTAACACTGATATAGTACAATGCGCGCTCCAGCAACGACTGGTAGTACGCCTCGCCTGGCTTGGCCGGCATAAGGGAACGCCCAATGGTTCCGGAACGCATTGTACTGACGGAATAATGATGTCAAAGGGGGTACGGCCAAGCCGTACGACCTAAGGATCATACTCGCGTTCTTTATCGCGTCGTCTGAAGACTGGCTGTGGGCAGGGATTGCATATGCCGCATTTATATGTTCCCATTGCCCTAGCAAAAGATAGAGGCATATGAACATTGCACCCTCCTCGGGGGGTGCAGGGCTCGTAGATGTATTTTCGGCCCGGACGTATAGACCCAGAAACTTCTCGCGGCGAAAAAGGTCAGCGAAGCCCCTGGGAGTTCGATACCTTGCCAGTAATGAGTCTCTTGAGGGTGCCTCCATCATATGAAGTTCCCCGAGGACCAATGTAGGGGGTCCGATGTCAACTCCGAAACCTGCATATTCAGACACCTGGCCTGCTATCCTATTTCGCTCCAGCCCATCGCGGAGATAACCTAACACAGTCTCCTCCAACTCATTGAAGGCACACACCTTGCCACTTGCCCCACTGCTAAGTAGATTCTCAAGGTGCGTTCTGTGCGACCTGTTGGCACGAACGTAGGTCGGCGGTGTGACTACACAATACACATCAGATTTCGCTAGGATAGTTGGAGGTAGGCTCTCCGGTGCCCAAGTGAGGAGCACTTTCTGGAAAGACAATACTTCCTCTCTTAGGTATTGCCTAGAGAAGTTATTTGCGGCATCCACAACATTGTCCCATCCATCCTTTGGTGCATTGAACGTGGCCTTCTTCCAAGGAAGTAACTCGTCAATGTCAAGCATCAAGTCGGGATGGGCCTGTTTCAACGTCGACTTGCCACCCCCAGATGGAATGCAGACAACAACATACTTGCGTTGGTTTTCTAATGCAGGGTATTGTTGCCCTGGCATCAACACTATCACGTGCCCTGCTTTCTCACGTCCAACGCGGCCCTCTAGTTGGACTAGTTCTGGCGTGGACAAAGGTACCTGGACAAGTCGTGTAAGAGTTGCGAGTTGGGAAAACGTTACCTTCACAACCTGTGAGTTGTCTTCATCTGTCACTAGGGCGTGCTCCAGCCCTAGTTTGACAGGGACCATAAGAAGTGCAGACGGTGCTGGCTTAATGTTAGCTCCTTGCAACACGACACCCGTAACAAATGTCGCTGCTTTGGTATCAGCCCCATATTGGTCCGCTGTGATGTACCTTATTGGCGCCCCATAGGAGGAGGCGCCAGACGCCCACTTGTTTAGTGTCCTAATAGATGGGTGGTAAAACATAGCGTCGTCCGGCTTTAGGCCTTTCGCTGCTAGGCGCTTGAACCCCTCCGTCATCGCGGCGTCGATTGTCTCTGCATCCACGCCTGCTACCACCTCCCTGGTTCTGGGGCCCCATGCCACTTCTCGGTTCGGCTGAATAAAAAGTGGGGCTTCATGGAAGCGATCAAAAAGCGCCCCCACTGGCGTGGCACTAGAAAATATGCGCAGAGGTGCATCTTCACTAGCATCGACACTCATGAAAGAGTCATGACTGACGACATGCGCCTCATCAAATATGACGATAGTAGAGCGCATTGTCAATTGGTGACATCGCCTCCATAGCTGAGCATTTGTCATGACAATCACCTTTTCTTCGAACGGGATGTCGGTCTGGTCCCCTCGGTGCACAAGCCGTACATCAGTTCTGGCTATAAAGTCATTGACATACCCAGTGACGAGGGCGTTCGTGGGCATAAGCAAAACGACACGGTATTGCGGGTAACGAGCTCTTAACGCTGATATCATAGCGGTACTTTTGCCTGCCCCCACGCCTCCTGTGAGGAGCACGACTCGCTTAGTCGCTACAAACCCCATAAAGGGGTCCCAGCTATCCGGCGTAGGCAGCAAGATCCGCTCAGAAGCCTCAAAGTTGGCATGTAGCATCACCCACGGTATTATTGTCTGGAGCTCGATCAACTTCGCAAGGTAGGGCAAAGAGACAAACACCCCTACCCAATGGTCTGTCAGCCAAGAAGGTGTGAGCGTACTAAGGATTACTGCCACTTTCTTTTGCACAAGGTACCGATCGCGAGGGACGGTGTTGCTGATTGCAAGGCTTGCTGCGCCAACACATACCCAGTACGCGAGACTTTGCAGTGAGTAGAACGTGTCCAGCCAGCGAAAGGCTGAAAACACGCCAATGACAAGAATACCCACAAACGCACGCCTCTCAAAGGCCCGTATAATCACGTCGACAAGCGTGTACCAGATGAGTATAGCAAAGACCCGCCCTGTGATCGCGTCATTGCTGACTGCCCATATAGCGCCCTTTGCCGACTTATTGTGCTCAGTTGCATACACCAATGCCCTAAGGACATCAGGTGAACGCAGCAAACACTCGAATCCGGTGAGATCCATAACCCCAGAAAAGGGCGCCTGACGGAAAAGTTCAGACATCCTCGCAGGGGAAGGCACCTTTTTGTTGCGCAGATATTCACGTCTCCACACGTACTGCTCGAGCACAAAGTCCCAAGTCATGAAAGGGCGAGTAACCCCCAATCGTGCAACTTCTGGCGAAGCATGCGTTAAGGCTGACGGGACTAAGGACAGAGCGTTGGACACATTAACCACCCCTATTCGGAGCAAGTCTGTCAGAGGGGTAAAAACAGCTGCTTGCGCGGATATAGTCTGCCATCGCCGCCCTGCCTTCCCCTGTGGTGGGGGAAGGGGACGCCTTACCCACAAGCGAAACACTTCCTCGTATGACTTGCCTCGCCTCTGCTTGTACCAGCGCTTTGCTGCGGCCTGGCAGGACAAAATGTAATCCCTCCGCTGTTCCTCGGTCAGATTGTGCCTGCGAGCGCGTTTCCTCGACAATTTCTCGAGGTAGCGAGTGGGCCTTGTGTCCGAAATTTCCATAGCATATGACATGATCAACCCTGTCTCCGACCTGCCAACTACCGCATTGACACTCTTAAAATAAAATTTAAGGTATCCAAGATGGGCATCTACAAGATCAGTTGTCACAAGGTCGTACATGTCAGGGCTATGTGCGCACAACAGCTGATACCCTGCCGATCTGTCGGCCAGATAGTTGAAGGCGACTAAGTCGTCAAGGCGCATCCTATCTGACCTGTAGGCGGCTCGCCTTAACAGTAGTTGCTTTGGCGAGTGCCTAAGAGAGACCTCAGGGGGCTCCACCCCAGCATAGGCATACAGCTTGTGGTCGACCTCATCCGCAGGCACGTTTACAAGATGCAGAATATTGTTGAGAGTACTCTCTCTCACAAACGTAAAATTCACACCGTAAGCATCTTGCATCTTTTGCCGCCACTCTAACAGACGGGCATTAGTCTCATCAGAGACTGCGATGAACACATCGTCCGATGCGTTTGTGATAACAACATGATTGAAGAATTCATGGGCCGGCTTCTCCATGGCCAGAGACCATGCCGCGATCAATGATAGCCGGGTCCAATCCCGGTTATCCGGAGTTGTGGCAGCAGATCCAGTGCCCCCTCCGCCGGTCTTCCATACTGTAGTGCCGTCCATCAAGGAAACAATCATCCCCCTAGTCAAAGCCTCATAATAAGCATGGACTACGGAGACCGCCGCCTTTGCGTTGTAGACGCCAAATTGTTGGACGCCTCGCTCATAGAGACGGACGGATCCAACGGTGGCAACTTCAGACACAACGGAAGAGTCGAATTGCTTCCCATCCCCAGAATACCAGTTCGGAAACTGGTCTAGCATCGCCTTCAACTGGGTCAACTGACCTTCAGATCGCGCCATCATATTTAGGAGCCCCGCATCTATGTCTGGCACTCGCTTGTTCCGCTCTAAGAGCAATGTATTGAAAGCGGTCGCCGTAACTCTGTCACCTGCAGTTACACTCCTGATAAGGCCCGGGTCATCGAGCAACTTTTGAGCAGCGACGACTTGTGCCTTAGGGAATGCGTGCATGCCTACTGCAGGCATCTTTCCGGTCTCGAGGATACGTGTCGCTGCGAGTCCGATAGCATTGTACCATCCGGTCTGCTTCAATGTCTCACGCTTCCGTATCACCGGTAGAAAGGGCAACCCAGCCGAGTACTTCCACTTGCTATTCCTTAGTACTTGAGCAACTGTCATAGGAAGTGGACGTTCATACAATTCAGGATAGCGGTCAAACATTGCATCTGCTGCTTCCGTCAGGGCCAGCCTTTCACGGGCCCCTACTGCAGGGCGCGGCACCGTATAACGTTGCAAAGTTTTGACTAGCACATCGGGCTTTGCAAGCCATGCGCCGTCAATAGACACGCCATTGCCCGCCCTTATTGAGTCTTCTAGCAATTTACGTTCACGTGCCGTTTCCGTGAAGTGAGTCTCGAATTCAATAGGCATTGTGTTAAATATATCGAGCCCATAAGTATCGGCAGGGACGTATAGCCCTCTAGTGGGAGGTGTCCTATGTAATATGCTCGTATCTACATTGGCGCCTTCCATCAACTCAGCCATTTGGTCGACCCACGCCCCATACGAGGCAGGCTTCTGGTAAGTGGAGTGTGCGAGCGAAAACAATAGGGACTCACCCTTCGTAACATTTGCACGTTTTCGTTTCCAAAGCAAGGCCCATACAGGCTTCGGCGTGGCGCGGTGGGCCGGATCGAGCATCTGTATAAAGAAGACGACTTGCTGAGCAAATTCTTCAACGGCAGTGTCATCCTTGCCCATTGCCTTAAGCACCATGGACATTGCCACAAGTACTCCTCTTATTGCGCCCATCACTGCCAACGAGAAAGCGAAGCCAATAAAGGCAAAAAGGGTATGAAACGGCAGCCCTAGCTGCCCGACACCCGGAGCCTTGACAATTTTGTCGCGTAACCACGTGACGCCTGTCAACACTTTCCCAAGGACATCGCGGATACCAGACGTAGCATCATAATATGCAGCGATGTCAGCACGAGCCCGATTTTCGACGCCGACAATCGGCGCAGATCCATCATGCAACGTGTCTGCGGAATTGAGCACCGCTTGGGCCACATTCTCCACGTCATCGCAGTTGTAAAGGCTAGCGACAACGGACAAAACGGCGAGGCCGTTGACATCAGTTTGTGTCAGCTCTTCTTCGCCCGCTAGGACAGGCATGTCCTCTTGCGCTGGGCTACCCTCCTCAGCCTTAAGGTAAGGGAGCAAGACCCATTTGTCTTTTTCGTCAATGTCGGCGAGGATTGCTGCAACCCTCACATCACGGACGTCGCAACCAGGGTGCTGCCGGGCAAATGAGAAATACCGTGCCAACGCACTGACGAGGACTTGCACATCAGGCATAAACCCATCTAAGACGGAGGTTTCAAAGTCCTCTGGCTTGCCGTTGGCAAGTAGAGCCCAATACGCAAGAAGCAAGGCCAATGGAGTCTCTCGGGCTGTGAAATGATGCTCAGCCAGGTCTAACGGCATATCTAGACGCAGGTACTCAGCATCCTGAGCCCATGTCAATGGGTCAAGCCGTTCACCGTTCAGCGCACTGGCACGTAGCGCAACATGTCTGTCAATAATAAGTGCAAGCGGCGAGTCGACAGCGTGTACGGCCACCTCGGCCCTTACGGCAGGGGGAATTTCATATCCAACCATCTGCGAGAGCAGGAGCCTGACGTGCGGGAGCGTCTGCAATGAGGCGCTCCGTGCGATCGCCGCATCAATCAACTTGGGCATGTCGGAAATCAGAGTACCGAGCTGTGCACTAAGCGTCGCCTCCCGATTGTAAGTGACCAATGTGCTTAATACTTCCTGTTCTTGAGCAGAGAGCCCGGGAGCATAGAGAAGAACCAACGAGGCTCTCATTACCCGTGCACTGAAAGAGTCATTAGGGCGCAACTTGTCAATTATCTCAATCGCGCGAAAGCGCGACACGAAAAGGCGCAAGACCACCGCCGTAGACATGGCTTCATCACCCACAGTGATTGCCCCCATCAAGGCAAGGAGACCAAACGCCGAAATTATCAATGCTGCGACAAGCCCCAATCCAAAAGCAATAAACAACATGGGTATGAGGCCAATGAATCCTGCACCAAGGAGCACATATTGACCCTTGGTAGCAAAGAGTATAGTAGTCATGCAATTGTGCATGAACAAAAAGTACTTAGCCACAGGCTGGTCGAACACCTGAATTTTGTCAGGGTCAATAAGCGTAGGTATCCGCAGGCAAGTGTTGTCGTCATCTGCCTGCGTCCGGGGACGCCTACTAAGTCTGTAGAGCTCGGTAGTCTCACCGGACACAGCTATACCTTCTACTACAGTCTTAAGATCGACCGAAGTAAGTCGCACATGCAGTGGAATGGGTATGATGACGTCGACATACACAAATTCTAAATACCCACGGGGGGCACCGAATGCCTCCTGTACGGTACCATACATTGGCAACCCAAAGTTGGTCATAATGTAAAGGAATGCCGAAAGCTTGTACATCCCAAGACCCCAGGCCATCCCTGCCAGCGTTGTTCGGGCAAGTTTGCGCCCATATATCAGGATTTTCATGAGCATTGACAGTTCAGTCAACCCTATTTTGGCAAGGACGGCAGCCCCCCAAATCTGGAGGCCAAGAGCGGCCAGCACGGCGGTATTCCTGCCTAGGACAAGAGAGAACACCGTCCCGATCGCACTCGTCACCACACTCCCTGGCAACAACACTAGCCCGGAGTACCGATAGGCTAGAATGAAGAGCGAAACAATTGTCACGATGTCGGAGGTGAGGTAAATCCTCGCATACCAGACAAGAGAGTCCACAAAAAGTGAAAATGACGTCCTCCATGCCAACAACATAGGCAAGAAGTCAACACCGAGCAGCATCAATATGACTCTGTTTGGGTCCTGGCCATCGCAAACGCCGCGCCCCGCATCGTTGAGGTCAAGGTAGTTACGATCGAGAACAGGGTCTACCACTACCACCTGGGCACCAGCCAGAGCGGCAGTCTGTACCGTGCCTGCTCCCCCATGCGTAACCACTACCTTGGCGCGCTGGAATTGCGCATAGTGATCACCGGGCTCCACCTCTACAGCGCCCGGAGGGACAACTAGCTTCTGCGACCCAACAGCCCACATGACCTCGACCGGTCTCGCGTCTCTTTTGACCGTCGACAGCTTTAGAAAAGTCGTTCCGTCAGCGGAACGCGGAAGGTACATCCTCCCTGGGTACGCAGCGACACGTGGCTGTGTCTTCTGGATACCGGAAAAGAATGAGACCAAGGGGTCGAGGAGCGGCCCTGTCCTCCAGACGTACCCGTTCAGCCGGTCAGGAGGGGCAGTAACGCCCCAAATCACGTCAGGCTTCAATTCTCCTGGCCCAAACGTGATGTAGGGCAAGCTACCGACAACCGCTGCGAAATATGAGTACTTTTTCGCAAGCCTCGTCACCTCGCCTCTATGGATGACACGTAAGTCTTCCTCGGCGGCCTCAGCCGTCTGCAAATGAAGGAACAGGATGTCAATTCCCCATTTCTTCAAGGTACGTGCGTTAGCGGCAAATGGGACGCGGTCACCCCGTGTCCCACATAGAGGTATAACCACCGGACCATAGTGGTGGCGCAACACACATTGTAGGCACCCACAATAAGGTACGACCGGCGGTACCCAAGGAAGGTCTGCCATATCAATGGTGTGCTCCGTCCCTGCATGCTGAAGGTTTTCACCAAGGGACAAGAGGCTCAGAGCGCCAAAAATACCTGCCACAGGCTTGGCAGGTGGCAACAGTAAGTCGATGGCGACGTCGCATGAGAGTGATGACACACTTGGCATCACAGCCATCCGGCCAGGATGGGAGAGCGAAAAATATCGCCCTGGCGGGCCGGCTACGTGCGCATTATTACCATACACACGCGTGAGGAACCGGGGGGTTAGCCCGGGCAGTCTTGCGACCATCAACCAGTTAATGGGGATGCGGGCCTGCAACCAGATGGAATACGACCCTGGAGTTCCACCCATCATCAACGATTGGAAAAGTGCGTGGACATAAAACCCCTCATAGGTGCTATGAGTCGTGACCTTTGCACACAAATGATCGTGGACGACATCGTAAGTACCAAGAGGCACCGCACAAAGGGTAGGCGGCACACGGTGCAAGACGTCAATCTCAGTTATCACGTTCATGTGGCGGGGGTTGGCATAATTGGCCAGTGTAGCCATGTACGTTTGAAGGCAAGGCTCAGCCCAGTCTGGGTAAACGCAAATTGCAAATTCCTCCGTCTCTAGTTCCCTCAGAGCATCCTCATGTTCCTCGGAAATGCAAAGTACAGGAAAGAAGGACCCAACATATGCCGAAAGGTTGGGGACCTCGGGGTCATTTAATATGATCCAGAGGCACCCTCCTGGCATGACGATGTCTTTTGACGACAGGTACATGTCGTAAATCAAGTGCATCGCGGGGAACCGAAGTTGCCCCTGATTCGCCGCGATCTTGTCCTCAGGGGGCGCAGCGAAGCCCCTATTGTGGGGCCAACAAATTGGGCAGATCGGATGCCCGAATCCGACATCTTCGAGGGTGATGTCGAGTGAATAAAGTGACGCCAGTCCTCTAGCCGGCAACTGGAGTACATGTTCGTGCACTGCGGTTACAGTGTGTGCCTCGACAGTGCAAACAGTGATGTCGGCCACACCCTCCAAGGACTCGACGAGGTCGTCAAGATCGACATCGTCGTCGTCAATATCGTCCTGCCCCATCAAATGGGCAAGCATCCCTCTAGGACCTGAGTGGCACTCAAGACAGAGCAACGGTGTGAAATAATGAAACACAGCGATAATGTCAACTGCGTTGCGTCGCTCAGCAGAATCAATGATCTTACGCCAGGTTCGTTTGAGGCGAAAGGGGCCTAACTCGTCCTGAGTATGCTCGCATTCCTCAGTGAATTTTCCAACAAACTCCTTGGCCCGGACCATCTTCGGAGAAGGGGGAACAGGTTCCCACTTTTCGACAAGTTTAACGTCCTCGCCCATAGACGTGGTCGGCACAAAGTCCTCGACCGTGGTTGGCTGCTGGAGCTCCACTTTCAGTTTCTTCCCATCACCGATGGGGAAAGACACGGAGTCGCCCAATATATGGAACAACCGTGCCAAAGCAGGACCAGGGTTCTGCTCAATGTCTGCCTGGGAAGAGTCCCTAGCTCGTTTGAACGCGGGCTGTTCCGCCTTCTCGGCCTCCTTTTTCCGCCGAGCAGAATCGCGTGCAGCTATGACTACTGCGGCTGCCGATTGGGCTGCCGACATGTTGCGGAACCCCTTCACGGACCGCGATCGTACAGCAGTGCTAAAGATGCTTTCCCTCTTATGGGGCGCATCTTCAAATGCCTTGTCGACATGGCAGCCAACTTCGACCATAAATGTCGCGAAGGACGCCATCCACGCGGGCGAGTCGACCACGGCCTGAAACGCGGTGTCGATTTGCCCAGACTGGACACGTGCGGCGAACTCGGACCTATGGTTCGCAATCTCATACCGCATGCCCCGAGTCGAACGGGCCACAACTTTCACCATGTGAGCAAAAGCCTTGTCGCCAAAAGCCCTAATGTACTCCTGCACCTTAGGGTTTTCCTCACAGAACGCAACAAGGACCGCATTTACCGTGTCTCGGTCGAATGCGCGAACAGCCGCGTCAAGTTGTTTCGTGGCGCCTCGTTTCTTCTTACTACAAACGATTTGCCAATTGTTGGCGAAAGCCGTATTTCTCGCGTGCTCGTCGATGCGGTCAATTGCCTCCTGCTCGGCGCGTGGCAGGACGTCAGCCAAAGCTGCATCTTGCTCCCTATTGACGAAACGTTCAGCCAAAGGGGGTAAAGGAGCGGGCTTGTCATCGTCCTCGCTGACTATCGCAGCAATAGGTCGTGCTACATACGGCCCAGCAGGGATTGGTTCGTCCGCCGTGTCTCCGGCCTCACTAGAAGGGGCCGTAGCTGAAGGAGTGCCAACCACACTCTCGGGCAGAGGCACAGATGCTGCCAGTGTAAGTCCAGGGTCGGACCTAACGACCTCCACATCTGACGGATGAACCGGCAGCTGGGCATCCCACGCCAGCTGGCCGGTCAACCTACGCCCAAAGGCGTCACAGTCCCTCCTCATATACCAGAAAGATTTTGAAAGTTTAAACTTGTCCATGCTCAGCCCGGATGGTAATACGGGAATGTTGCAAAGTCGTGCGGGTGAGTGTTAGGTATATATCTTCTCAAACGCTCCCCGATGCCTGCATTTCGCCAACTAAGGCTCCTCAGGGGGATTATAAACAGCCCGCAGGGCAAACAAAACAAAATAAACCCAAGGTTCTACCAGAGAACCATCAATGCGCAAAAGCATAGAGTAACTGCCTAAGCAGTCAGGGATTTTTTTTTTAAATGCTACGGCGGCCCCCGAGACACCAG
>Ga0127504_1018794_pt1 | contig 10395 bp, 10 predicted proteins | sample S1TSphfallaxMT_FD_94194 | JGI IMG/M metagenome (GOLD analysis project Ga0127504, IMG submission 94194) | Peat moss associated microbial communities from Sphagnum species from Minnesota, USA - S1T2_Fa - Sphagnum fallax MT (Eukaryote Community... | ecosystem: Host-associated > Plants > Peat moss >...
CCGAAAGCTGAGGGGAAGTAGGCGCATGAGCAGATTAAGGGCTGATTTTAAGTAATACGCTAGTAAATAGTCTTATTTACCTGTTCACTTTCTTAATAAATTCTTAATAAAATCTTGATATCTTTTTAACTTATTTGTTATATGTATCTTATCGCTGCTGTTGTCATCTTTCTATGCCTTTTGGTAGATACTTTAGTATTTTAGCCCTATATATTTATATAAAGATATTTCCTACGATAGATGAATCGGCATATTCTTCTATAGTTTAATCTTTCACAGAGTAAATTAAACCTAAGTTATGTTAATCAGCAAAAATTCACCTATTTTTAGTTATGCAGTCCCAAAAATACCACCAAATTAAGTTTGACAAATTTTTTTATCAATTACGTTAGCAGCTGTTCTCCTCGTGATTTAGCCAGCTATAGCGGTATGCAGTTGAATGAGATACAAAATTGAGAGTGAAAGCTAACACCACAAGACTCCTAACTGGAGCCTCCACTCCTGCCATAAATTCTCATAATGTGAACTTGGTATTTTACAGAGGTGATGATGAATATTCATTCTATTGATTCTAGTAACTCTAAATTAATTTTACCCAATTCTGAATTTCACCTAGTGCCAGAAATGGAGTTAAAGTTTGCTGAATTCCTCATTAATCATACTGAAGATGCTGCTTTTTGTTTAGGAGAAAAGGCTCAGTTTCTTTATACTAATATGGCAACTTGTCGTCTGACTGAATATTCTCGAGAAGAACTACATTCTCTGACATTGAATGATATAGACATAGATTTTTCTTTCCATGAATGGTCTGAACAATGGCGATATTTAGTCAGTCAAAATTATCTCACTTTTAAATCGCACTATCGTACCAAAAGAGGAAGAATACTTTTGGTGGAAGTCAATATTACTTATGTAGAATACCAAGGTATAAAATTTGGCTGTGCTTTTGCGAGGAAAAGCCATGAGGATACTAAATTGGTAGAATTGAGTTTAAAAAAGTTCGCTAGCGCCGAATTAGAATTATCAGAGATTCTAGAGAAAACAAGAGTACTTAGAGAAACTAGCAATGGTTTTTTTTCTACACTTTATCACCAATTTATTACAACGTTAAATGTTATTTCTTTATCTAATAGTTTGGTTAAGCGCCATCTTGATCAATGGGAAGGGGAAAAAATAAAACCCTTCATCGGTCATATTCAAACAGCAGTAGAAAAACTGAATCAAATATTGAACGATTTGTTAATTCTTGCTAAGATAGAGACACTCAACGTCAACCTGGAACAATCCTATATTGATATAGTCAGTTTCTCCCACAATTTAGTTACAAGATTTTCGGGAGATAATAGCTATAATCCAGTTAATTTTATTAATCAAGATAAATCTATAATCGCCCGAATAAATGAAAAAATGCTAGAGCAAATTTTAGGCAATTTGCTTGATAATGCAATTAAATATTCCCCTATTGGTAATCCTATAGACTTGATGATTACTTGTGAAATGGATAAAGTAGTTTTTCAAGTAAAAGATCGAGGTATTGGTATTTGTGAACGGGATTTAAATAGACTATTTGAGCCATTTTATCGAGGTAGTAATATTGGTAATATTCCTGGAATTGGACTAGGTTTAACCATCGTCAAAACCCTAGTAGAGTCACAGGGAGGTCAAATAGCTGTAGTCAGTGAAGTTGGTTTTGGGACTACATTTATCGTTATACTCTCATTAGGAATAGAAACCTGAGGGGCTGAAGAGAGAAAATCCACATCAATAATTTTATACCCGGAAGGGATGATTTAAGGGCGAAAAATTCTACTAGTCAAAAAATTATGCAGGAATCAGCCAAGAAAATTCTCATAATCGCAGATGATACAATCACACGTAATCTTTTTTTAGACTCTCTCAATGCTGAAGGATTTCATGCGCTAGTTTCGGAAAACTGTATTTCAGGTGTTCAAACAGCGCAAATGTATTCACCTGATTTGATAATCTGTGATTTGGTGATATCAGATATAGATGGTTATATAGTTCTAAATACATTACGTCGCGCTCCTATCACAGCAAATATTCCGTTTATTTTTCTGACAACTAATAACTCCTTAACAGCCATTCGCCAAACTATAGACCTAGTAAAAGATGATTATTTGCTCAAACCTGCTACAGTTGATCAATTGCTGAGACTGATCGCGATCCGATTGGAAAAACCAGCTTTCCTCGCTCAAGATAATAATTATAAGTTCTATCAAACTTCAGAATTACCTGTAATATCAGTAAATTCGGCTTCCATTTTTCCCCCCACTCCTCACTTAAAGGAAGTTTTTGATTATATTGAAAGTCATTATCATGAGGGAATTACTTTATCTGATGTCGCAGAAGCTGTAGGTTATTCTTCTGCTTACTTAACAACTCAAGTAGCTAAACAAACTGGTTATACGGTGAATGGTTGGATTGTGAAGCGTCGGATGGCTGCTGCTGAACCTTTACTCAAAAATACTAATCAGACAATTGAAGAAATTGCAACCCAGTTAGGTTATCAGAACTCTTGTCATTTTTCGCGCCAGTTTCGTCAATATCATGATTTATCTCCCACTGGTTGGCGGAAAAAATATCAATTTTTTCCAGTTCCCCAAACTACAAGATTACAATTTCTCCAACGTCGTAAATTAGCTGATCCTGTTCCTTCAAGTAGTTAACTATTTTTTGGTTTGAGCAATTGTTGGATTAAAAGTTGTCCACCTAAAGCTATTAATCCGATTGTGACTATGGCGAATAGTCCAGTTCCCAAAGCTACTACACCTACCACCAATGTGCGGACAGCAGCAGCCAGGTTAATTACTATTTGGTTATCTGAATGAATTGGTTTGTGAGCGAAGGTGATGGCGATCGCCATCATTAGAGAATAGAGAGCAAAGGCCATTCCTCCAGAAATTACTGCTCCTGTCATACAATTAATGGGAGTGACGTTATTGGTGGGGGGAGTTACCTGGTCGGGTTCGTTATTCATGCTGATGTTGCTATTTTAATTCCATGTTTAACAGTTCGCGTCACAAATATCTCTAAATCTGGGTCAGAAATTGCTGACCGGATACTCTCCTTCACCAATTCTGCTTGCGGTCGAGATTCAACTATAGCAAATACTGAAGGTCCAGAACCAGACATCATTGTTCCCAAAACACCCGCTTGAACAGCAAATAATTCCCTGAGTTCCCGAACCTGTTTATAGGCTGGTAGGACGACTCGTTCTAAATCATTATGCAGTTTTTCCGCTATTTTTACCGGATTATTACTCAAAACTGCTTTTACTATTCCCTCAGCATGAACTGCTTGAGCGCGAGCAGTTAAACTTTCTTGATCTCGGAGATAGGAACTACCAAAATTTTCTCTATAGGTTTTATAAGCCCAAGGGGTGGATACTTCTAAACTCTGATATTTAGCTAATACTATATATATATCATCCAGAGTCGATAAAGGAGATAATTGTTCACCTCTAGCTGTAGCGATCGCTGTTCCTCCCGCAATACAAAAAGGTACATCTGATCCCAACAGAGCGCCCAGTTCTTCCAGTTCTGACTGAGTTAATCCTAAATCCCAGAGTAAATCCATCCCTACTAAGACAGCAGCTGCATTTGTCGAACCTCCAGCTAAACCAGCAGCTACAGGGATGTGTTTGTGAATGGTAATATCCACACCACCATAACTATTCCCAACTAAGGGAAACCTTGTTGCTACTAGTTCCGCAGCCCGGTAGGCTAAATTACTTTTATCTGTAGGTACTTGAGGGTGGTTACAGAAAACACGGATTTGCTGTTCATCTGTACTCTGGATGTCAATTTGGTCAGCTAAGTCAATACTTTGCAAGATCATCGCCAACTCATGATAACCATCAGGGCGATCGCCAATGATTTCCAAGTACAAATTAATTTTAGCAGGAGCAATTAGGCTATAGGAACGCATTGAAATCAAAATAATTGATTAACTAGATTTACCCATTGTCCAACACTGAGGTCTTCCGCTCGCACTTGGGGATTTATTTGTAATTTTTCCAGTAACTCTGTCAAGCGATCGCGATCGATTACCGACTGTAAATTATTCCGGAGCATTTTCCGCTTGGCTGCGAATCCTAATTTCACCAGTTCCTCTAACCGCTTGGGGTTATTAGCTGGAGTGGCGATTTTTTGGGGGACTAACCGCACAACTGCTGAATCAACTTTTGGCGGAGGATAAAATGCACTAGCTGGAACTGGACAAATCAATTCACAACTGGCTAAATACTGTACTCTCACCGATAAAGCGCCAAAAGCCTTTGACTCTGGTTTAGCGTAGATTCTTTCAGCTACTTCTTTTTGAATCAACAAGACTATAGATTCAAACGGTTCTGGGTTGGGTTGGGAAATTCTCCCCAGGAGTTTCTCTATAATTGGACCTGTAATATTATAAGGAATATTCGCTACTACTTTATTCGGCTTTTGGTAGTTGGGAAAACTTTCTAGTTGTGATGCTAAATCTAGGGTGAGAAAATCCCCTTGTAGGAGTAAAAAGTTTTCTTTCGCTCCCAGTTGTTTAACCAAAAGTGTACATAAATCTCGGTCAATTTCTACAGCTACCAGAGATTTCACCGTACTCAGTAATGGGCGGGTGAGAATCCCCGTTCCAGGACCAATCTCTAGTAGGCGATCGCTTTGACGACAATTAGCTGCTTTGACAATGGCATTTAGCACCTTATCACTTCTAAGCCAATGTTGAGCGAATTGTTTGCGTGTTCGCAACATCTATATTTGTTTCTCCAATTTAGCTGATTTCTACTAGCTAGCCAATTAACTTTTTCCAAGTCATCGCTCCCACAATTCCATCAGCAGTTAAACCATGTTGGTGTTGAAACCTCTTCACTGCTGCCATCGTATGCGGTCCATATATACCATCTATCGTAGTGCCTACACGATATTGTATATATCTCACAGTAGCTCCAGTTGCGTGAGTTCCTTGGATCACCCGCTTGGCTAATATTTGATTCAACACATTCCAAGTAGTATTACCAGCAATTCCCGTTTGTAACACCCCGACAATTTTTTGGAACTCTTCGATCGCCGCAGTTGTCGCCGTACCTATTTTATTGTCTTCCTTTAAAGCATGTCCATCATTACCGCTAATTTTGAGACGATTCAAACTCTGCTGTAGGCGTAAAACACTATTATCTGTATTATGCTCTTCATCAGGAACAGTATGCACCGGAGCCGATGAAACCTTACCAGTTAAGCCTTCCACTATAGCATCAGCTACAGATTCGCCATTATATAACTGCATATCTTTATCAGAATCCAAAAAGCAGCATTCGATCAAAATTCCTGGCATTTGTGTATTTTTTAGCACAAACAAATGGGAACCATTCTTCACCCCACGATTAAAAAATCCCAATTTGACCATCTGGTTTAATACAGATTGAGCAATTTTCTTACCAGCATCGCTAATAGCATAGACCTCCGTACCGTTGGCTTGACCATTAAAGTAATTGAAATGAATAGAAACAAAAGTATCAACGTTATTGCTGTTCGCTTTTTCACACCTTTTAGCCAGAGATTCACGGACTGTACTTGCGTGGTCTGGCTTACAGGATATGACTGTATATCCGAGATTTCTGAGTTTTTCAATCACTTTAGTTCCCACCTCTAAAGTTAAATTGTCCTCAAATCTAATCCCTCTAGCACCAATATCAGGTGGACAGTTATGACCAATATCAATACCTATCTTCATGTTTCTCTCCTCAAGACCTATTTTGACCATCAGCATTACTACCGGACAAACTTGTAATATCTATACCAATATCCAGTTGTGTGAGTAGAGCACATTCATGAGATTATCTTTTGTCTAACCATAGTGATGCTTGACAATAGAAATAATTTATAGTACGGATATAACCTCATCGCCAAAGAAGCAAAAATACTCTCAAATTATTTTGCAAAATCCAGAATTATCATAACATTATTGCATGATATTGAGGTAAAATCAGGGCATTTTGTGATTTTGACTTTTAGCTAAACTTAAGAGATAATTTTCTGCGAAGTTGATTCCAAGATAAACTTATCCCCAATAAATTCATGGACTCCTTATCGATCAATTCACTATTAGAAGACTTGAAGAATTCGGATGTTAAAGTGCGTGAGCAAGCAACCCGCCAAATTTGGCGGATTTGGTTCCAGCAAAAGGGAATATCTGGGCTGGAAAAGATTGACCAGAGTCAAAAGTTGTTAGATACAGGGAAAATACCAGAAGCCGAAGCAATGCTAACTGAACTGGTTGAGTCACAATCAGATTTTGCTGAGGCTTGGAATCGCCGGGCTTTTCTCTACTACAGTATCAGTGATTATGAAAAATCTCTAGCTGATTGTCAGCAAGTAATTCGACTCAATCCATTACACTTCGGAGCGCTTCACGGTATGGGCTTATGCTACGCAGCTTTAGGAAAGTATAGCGAGGCCATCCAAGCTTTTAGAAGTGCGTTGGTAATTCAACCTTATTCTTTGGTGAATCACAAATTGATTCTCGAATGTACATTGAGATTGAATTAGACAGTACCCATGTGCCATCTTTACAGCAATTTCGGAAATATGTACTTCTTAACACTCATTATACCATAAAACCCCTTAACTGCCTTAGGGGTTTCTTGGTCAATATTAAATTGAGAATCCTTAAGGCTAAACTGATTCAATTAATCCGACCAAAATCCCGACAATTTTAGATAGATTTTTTATAAAATATTCATCTAAATCTATCGTTATAGTTTTATTTTCTAGCTGCATAAATCTCCATATACTTCCAGTAGTTACCACGCCATAGACTTTATTTAGTTCATTTCCTTGATTTTTATTAAACAGTTGAGCCGCAATCATTTCCGCCATACATTGACCTAGACCGGATTCAATATTATCATTCTTCGCTTCCACTATGGTCACAATTGGCGATTCAATGGCTAACTGTTCGGGTGATTTGCTAATGATAAAATCACAGAATCCGCTTAACCCTGTTGGTACATCTACATTAAACTCTTTCCCTGAAAACAAACCAACTTTGTTATTTAACTGTTTCCTGACTTCAATTAAAACAGGTGTGACAATCATCTCCGACCGAGATTTTTCTGAATGGATAGCGATAGCTAAGGGAATATTATAATCAAGCATCTGAATTAAAAAATCGCTACAATTTCGCTCTGCTAATTCAGCGAAAAAACCAGCTTTCTCACTCAGCGTTATACCAAATTCAGATTTAATTTTTGTAATTGTAAATTGGCTGTATGGCATAAACTACCTAGATTTTTTTGTTATTGATATCGCATTTCCGCCAACGATATTCTTGTACAAGCGTATGAGCTTCCCACTCAGGTAATGATTGGGGATAATCTGAGCGGTAATGTCCACCTCGACTTTCTGTTCTGAAAATGGCACTTCTGAGAATGAGATAAGCTATATCTAATAAATTATGCGTTTCGGACCAGAGTCGCAAATGCTCTTCAATCGTTGGTAAATTAAACCTCACAGATTGTTGGGGTTGTAAACCGAGTAAGAATTGACTCAAAGGTAAAGCTGCAAAATCTTTTTGCCAAGATTCTACGGTAGATATTGCTGATTTTAAAACCGATTCTTCTCGACAAATACCAGCACTTTGCCAAACTAGATGAGGAAGTTTTTGTCTGATGGATTCCACGGAAGTTTGCTGATTTTCCCATTCACTAGTGGACAAACTAAAAAATACAGGATTTGAGAGGACTTGAGCCAATGAAGTCTCTATTTTTATCCTCTCTACTTCATGTTTAACTTCAGCTATCTGTGCTCCAAATACAATACATTCCAATAAAGAGTTGCTCGCCAGACGATTTGCGCCATGTACTCCCGTACTCGCAGTCTCGCCTATAGCATATAAACCAGGAATATTCGTGCGATTTGTTGTGTCTGTGAGAATACCCCCCATCCAGTAGTGAGCAGCAGGAGACACAGGAACTAACTCCTGGAAAACATCTATTCCCCAATATTGACAAACTTTGATAATGTTGGGAAACCGATGAAGAATCTGCTCAGGAGGAATAGGTCGCATGTCTAGCCAAACATGAGCTGTACTTGGTTCTGGCGCTGTATTTTGCAAATAGCTAAAAATGGCTCTACTGACTATATCCCTGGGAGCTAATTCACCACTCGGATGGTAATCAAAAGCAAATCTCCTGCCCACATTATCAATCAAATGTGCGCCTTCTCCACGCACAGCTTCGCTAATCAGAAACCGATTTGGTTTGGTCAAAGCAGTAGGATGGAATTGGAAAAATTCTAAATCACGCAAAATTGCTCCCGCTCGCCAAGCGATCGCTACTCCATCACCTGTACTCACCGCTGGATTGGTGGTTTGAGCAAATACTTGTCCTCCTCCTCCTGTTGCTAGTACCACAACAGCAGCACTAATCCAGATCACTTCACCCTGATAAAATAAACTAATTCCTTGACAACGCCCAGTTTTTGGCTCTCTCCACAAAGACAAAGCTAACGTTTGCTGGATAATTTGAATATTCCCCCGTCGTAATACTTGATTTGTGAGTGTGGTAGTTACTTCTCTACCTGTAGTATCCGCAGCATGGAGTACGCGAGGACGAGAATGCGCTGCTTCTAGGGTTAAAGCCAAATTTTCCTCATGGCGGTCAAAAGCTACGCCCAAATTAACTAGAGATTGAATACACTCAGGCGCTTTCAGAGCTAGAAATTCTACTGAGGCTTGATCGCACAAACCTGCTCCAGCTTTGATCGTATCTTCAATATGTAAATGGGGCGAATCTCCTGGCGCAACAGCAGCGGCGATTCCACCTTGCGCCCAATCACTCGCAGATAAAGCAATTGTCTCTTTAGTAATTAAGCCAACTTGCAACGATTCTGGCAAACATAAAGCAGTATATAGTCCAGCAGCACCAGTACCGACTACTAGGACATCGAATTGGTCAGGAATTTTTATCACCAGACAAGGTAAAAGGATAATTAAAATTCAATTATAGTTTATAGAGAATTAGGAGGTTAAAGCATTAATCCCTGATTCTCTATATCCCTAATTTCAAGCGATCGTCCAATATAGCTCCGCTATCAGACTAGATATCAACGACAGTAACTATCTATAAATACCGTTGTTAATCCGGTCGTCTCCCTCGTTAAATACGGATTCCAGTTCTGTAACAGTGAAATGTTCTAAGTTATTTTGCAGCACCTCTTTTTGACGCTCTGATAATCCTGCAAGCAGCAATATATCTTCTACATTTTTATAAGGAGCATTGCTGATAATTCTCCGCGCCAAAGTCGGGTAAAGCCCTGGATATTCTTGAAAAGCTCGAACATTGGTATTATTCAAATCGATTTTCTTGCCAAATTCTGTTCCCAGTTTTGCATCCGCCCGGTTTTGTGTTGCCAATGCTAAAACTGAAACTTGAAGTTCAGCAAAATTCTGGAACCTAACAGCTTGCGCTGTCTGAGATATTCCCAACCATCCCCAGCAACCCAACAACAGAGTAAAAACTGTTAGTAAACGCACAAATCCTTTCAGCATTTTTTACCTCTTTCTATCAAACAGCAGTCATCAAAAACTAATATACAGCTAATTAATATCCACAATATTTGCGCCTTTAAGTTTGAAAAATCAAAAGCTCAGGAAACAACTGCTGCTAGCAAAAATAAACTATCCACTAAAATTGTACTCAAAACTGCTCCACCAAAAGCATAGAAATGTCTCTGCTTGTGACTTAACGATACAATTCCCACGCTAATCAAGAACACAGCCATAGCGATCGCCCAAGTTTCCCCCCATGGTGTTTCTACTCGGATTAAGGCATTTTTTAAAATCTTAGTAGCTCCTGATACATCCGTCGTCATAATTTGCCGCCAAAAAGGAAGTAAATCTACTATATAAAAATATACGTCTGTTAAAACTGTACCTAAAAAAGAACCAAGGTAAAACCAGCTACCTACCTGACCCCAATTTCGCCATATACACCAGAGGGCAAAGGGTAGACCAATGGACTCTACAGGTAAATGCCATAGTGGTTCCCAACGCAACCAGCCCCAGTAAATTGCACCGGCTAACCAACTCCAACTAAATCCCAAGAGCAAATCCCCCCAGTAGTAGGTTTGTGGACGGGACATCAAGGTAAAACTTAACCAAACCCACAACCCGGTTACTCCTAAACTTAAACTGGGAAGCGATCGCACTAGTGGAGCTTCAAAAAACACTGGTACTGAAACTAAAAGCATCGCAGCTAGGAGCACCAGCCAATTTTGCTTCAGAGAACTCCTCTGCTCAATCCCAGGAACCAGGACTAATTGTGACCCTAACTCTGATAAATCCCGATCTGAGTATGTAAATAATGTATGATTAAGCAAGATTTTA
>Ga0127504_1030054_pt1 | contig 10021 bp, 6 predicted proteins | sample S1TSphfallaxMT_FD_94194 | JGI IMG/M metagenome (GOLD analysis project Ga0127504, IMG submission 94194) | Peat moss associated microbial communities from Sphagnum species from Minnesota, USA - S1T2_Fa - Sphagnum fallax MT (Eukaryote Community... | ecosystem: Host-associated > Plants > Peat moss >...
GGCGCGGTAGAGCAGTTCTTCACTATCCAAACTACATTGTGTCACCTCAGCTGTAACAGCAAGATGTAGACACTCATAAGCTTCTGCTAGAAATAACTGTAATTCATGATCGATAAGAACATTAGGATTATATAGAGTTTTAAATACATCCTCTAAAGAATGAGCTATCATCTTAATATTATCTAGTCCAACATTAGCAGCCCCTCCTTTGAGAGTATGAGTTGCTCGCATTAGATTATGGACTTTATTGACACTGCGATTTGATGATAAATCAAATAATTCTTGGTCAATTATTTGTAATAATTCTGGAGCTTCAGAGAGGAAATAAGCATATCCTTGAGCGCGAATTGTAGCATCTGTGATCATAAATTAAAAGGGGGTCAGGAGTCAGAAGTCAGGAGGAGAGCCGATCGGGAGCAGGTTTTTAATGCTATTCCCACCCCCAAAGTTGGATTAATTAACTTTGAACTTACTAGCAGTTTTTAACAAATCTTGCGCCATTCCTGATAATTCTTGTAACAGAGTCGCAATTTCTTGAGACTCGCCAAATGTCTTATTTGCAATTGCTGCTACAGAATTCATCGAGGTTGTAACTGTTCCTGATTGAGTCATTTGCTTTTGAGTAGCTTCAGTAATATATCCAATCAACTCACTAATTTCTGCGGTTACAGCCACGATATCATTCAAGTTTTGGCGGGTTTGACTCACCAAGTTAGTTCCTTCTACAACTTGCTGAATCCCCAGTTCCATAGCTACTGCTACTTCTCCTGTTTCTGCTTGGATTTCTTGGACTAATTTTTCAATTTCGATCGTTGCTGAAGCTGATTGGCGCGACAAAGAACGAACTTCATCAGCTACTACTCCGAACCCTTTACCATATTCACCCGCACGAGTAGCTTCAATCGCCGCATTTAAAGCTAGTACGTTTGTTTGTGTAGCAAAGCTACTAATCAAGTTAACTACTTTGGAGATTTTTTGGGATGATTCGCTCAGACGCTTGATTTTTTTACCTGTTTGAGCTACTGTTTCCCGAATAGCCTGAATCGCATTGACTGTTTGGTTCATGGCGTTATCACCAGAATCTACAGTTTTGTTGGCTTTTTCTACTGCTATTTGGACTAATTGCGCATTGGTAACTACTGCTTGAGTCGAGTCTACCATCCGTTGAATGTCGGTTAGCGCTCCAGAAATTTCTTCCGACTGTTGTTTGGCTAAATGCGTCAAATCCAGGAGTGAAGCGTCGCTACTGTTAGAGATTTGGACAACTTGTTGCGATGATGCTTGTACTTGAATAACAATTTGGCGTAAGGCTTGAATAGTATTGTTATAAGCATCTGCGATTGTACCCAATTCATCTTCGGTCAAAGGAGCACGAACTGTTAAATCACCATTCAGGGCTGGTCTTACAGCTTTGAGAAGTTGAATCGAACGCTGTTGAAGTAACTCTTTAGCAGATTTTTCCCGATCAGCAGCGGTTGAGAGTTGGGTAGATTGCAATTCTAACTGTCGCAAATACTCAATTTGAGCTTTCGCCAAACTAAACTGTAACCCAATCTGAGTTAGTAAACTAATTTCTCGATTTTGCCATTCTCGAGGACCAGAATTTTGATAAGCTGCGAGTAAACCCCAGAGTTGTTCTTGGTAAAATATAGGGACTATGACATAGGCTCTAACTTGGAACTGCTCTAAAATATCAATGTGACATTGAGCGTGATCGGCTTGGTAGATATCATTGACAGCAAAGTTTTCGCCTTTGGCGTAGCGACCACCTTGGGTTTCTTGTAAATGACTATCTTCCCAAACTGTATTCACTCCTAATCCTACCAGTTTGATCCAATTACCAGTTACCGACTCGGCGATAAATTCACCACTCCAGTCGGGGTTGAATTGATAAATAGCTACGCGATCGCATTTAATTAATTGGCGAATTTCCTGGGTAGCTGTGCGGAATATTTCATTTAAGTCCAAGGATTGACGAATCCGGTTAACTATTTTGTTGATAGTTTTTTCCTGTTCCGCAATTTTAGCTAGTTCGTCGGATTTAGCCCGGATTTGGGCGATTGAATCAATTTGTGCTTTAGCTATGCTGAATTGTAAGCCGATCTGCTCTAAAAAACTGACTTCCGATTCCCGCCATTCCCTTGGACCAGAGTTTTGATAGGCTGCTAATAATCCCCAAAGTTTTTCCCCTAAGAATATGGGGACTATAATGTAAGCTTTAGCTTCAAACTGCTCTAATATCTCAATATGACAATCAGCCAGACCTATCTTATAAGTATCATTGACAATAAAATTTTCGCCCCTGACATATCTTCCACCCTTGGTTTCTTGTAAATAAGTATCGTCCAAGACCGTTTTAATTCCTGGACCGACTAATTTTGTCCAACCAGTACCGACTGACTCATAAACGAATTGTCCACCCCAGTCTGGGCTGAATTGATAAACCGCTACGCGATCGCACTTCAAAGATAAGCGAACTTCCTGAGTTGTGGTTTTAAAAATATCTTCTACATCAAAAGATTGACGAATGCGGTTAACTATCTTGGTTAAAGCTTTCTCTTGTTGCGCAATCTGGGCTAATTGGTTACTTTGCTGGCGCACTTGCTCCAGATATTCTCCTTGGGAAATAGCTATACCGAACTGTAATCCAATCTGAGTTAAGAAACTAATTTCTCCATCTTGCCATTCTCTGGCTGAATTATTCTGATAAGCTCCCAACAAACCCCACAATTTTTCGCCAGAAAAGATCGGCGCAATCATATAAGCTTTAACTTCAATTTGTTCTAGGATATCAACATGACATTGGGTATGACCAGCTTTGTAGATGTCATTAACCACAAAAGTTTCGCCATGCGCATACCGTCCACCTTTGGTTTCTTGTAAATGGCTATCTTCCCAAACCATTTTAAACTCAGGTGTGACGATTTTATTCCAATTATTCCCTACAGCTTCCGCCAGAAACTGACCACTCCAGTCAGCATTAAACCGATAAACTCCCACGCGATCGCATTTCAAAAACTGTCTTACTTCCTGGGTAGTAGCTTGGAAGATTTGATCTACATCTGGCTGTTGTAAAATTTTAGTGATTACTTTAGCAACTGATTGTTTAGCTAGCCGAGATTGTTGCAATTCTCTGTCCAGTCTAAAGCCTTGTAGTCTATAATTAACTTCTGTAGATATTTGAGATAGCAGGGTAATTTCCGGTTCTTGCCATTGGCGAGGGGCTGTACAACTATGGATGACAATTAATCCCCAATTATAATTGTCAAACATAATCGGTAAACTCAGACTAGCTCTGACTTGCAATTTTTCTAGTAACTGCTTTTGGTAAGGGGTTAGCTGAATTTTATGCACATCATCTATAACCACAGCATCAACATAATCTTGACGCGTATATAGCCCGAAAAAGATTGGAGGTAATTTTTCGCTGACAGCAGGTGTCCAGCCTGGAGTTCTGGATTCGGCTAAAACATCTCCAGTATCATTACTGGTGAATTGATAAATCAGCACGCGATCGCAGGACAGTTTATCTCTAATTTGAGCTACTGTAACTCGCAATAAAGTCTCCATATCGGCAGCTTTTTGCAGATGGGTCGTTATTTCTTGAAAGCGTTGACGATAGACTTTAAATTCATAGGCGATCGTACTATATTCATTAGAACGCACAGCATTATTTCCCACCTCTCCACCATTATATGGACTATCCAACTTATCCTCGTTACTCTGATATATAGTAGTCATGCAATTAACCCTCAATAACTATCTTCAATAAACAGTTCCCTGTTCCCCTAATTATGCATTCCCCATAGAGGAGATTGCAGAATTGCTAAAGCGTCTAAAGATAAAATCATCTGCTGAGAATCATTAATAAAATATCCCTCTAAAAGAGGAGATATTTCTGGAGAAAAGACTTCAGCAACAGGCGGTTTTATTTCTTGGGGATCAAGCCATTCAATATCTGTTAGTTGACGGACTAAAAGCCCCAAAAATTTACCGTCATGTTCTAGCACAACCGCCATCATTTTGGAGACAAAATTTGCACTCCGCAGTATAGGTGGATAGCCAAGCATTTCTTCTAAATCGATCAACCATAGCATTTCACCCCGCCAGTTGTATATCCCCAATACACAACTGGGCATTTGTGGAACTATAGATATTTCTGCTATGGATACCTGCAAAACTTCGGCAACGTATTGTAGCGAAAATATAGCTGTATCCTTTACCCCCAAATTGAAACTTAAATATTTTTGTTTAGTTTCCACAAAGCTAATTATCCTTATTTTTTAATTAGACGCTCCAAGGTATGTACCAGTTCTGCTTTATCTATAGGTTTTGATATATATGCTTGTGCTCCCAACATATTTCCCCACATTTTATCGACTTCACTATTTTTCGTCGAGCAGAAAATTATCGGTATATTGCTTGTATCAGGATTGTTCTTCAATTCTCGACAGATTTCATATCCGCTTTTACCAGGCAATATCACATCAAGACAAATTACATCTGGTTTACTACTATCTATTTTGCTCAATACTTCATCACTACTTGTGGCACCGATCACCAAATAGCCGGCCTGTTGTAAGTAGCGACTAATAATCTCCATATCAGTCAAGCCATCTTCAACTACTAAAATAGTACTCATGATAATTACCTAGGTTTAAAGTATTAGTTTTTACGATTGAGCTTTATAGGAACATTGTCAGGATTTCACTCCTGAATCCTGCTGTAACTTAACTAGATAACTTTAACTGAGAAAATGTAGCATCTTTTATTTCCTTTTGCAAATTCAAGTACTTATGCATCACACTGTTTACCCGATCAGCTACAATCGGTTTAGAGATGAAATCTGTAGAACCTGTTACTTTGGCTCGTACTCGGTCTAAAAGACCATCATTACCAGTGAGGATAATAATAGGGATACTCGAAAAAGCTGGAATTCTTCTTAACTGAGAGCAAATTTCATAGCCATTAACTACTGGCATAATCAAGTCTAAAAATATTAAATCTGGTTTAGCTTGAATCAGAGTAGGTAAAGCTTGTACAGGGTCTTGTACCTTGATAAATCTCATACCATTAGAGACGATAATTTTCTCTAACATGCTACAGACTACAGGGCTGTCATCCACACAAGCTATTAATGGGGTAATACTTCTCTGCTCAATTCGATTGTTATTATTATTATTGGGTTTCGCCACTTCCACAACTATTAAGGGTAAGTCAGGTAATTCGACTAACTCAATAATTCCCTTCAAGATGTAAGGAAGTAAAGAACGAGCTACAGGTAAAACATCCTGTTTCATCTTGACTGCTAATTCACGCAACGTCAATTTACCATTGACTAAATTGACAAAGTTTTTATAGACAACTGGACTGACTGTCTTCTGTAGCTGCTCGGTTTTGCGTAATACTGGAGCTGAGTTAGGAGAGATATTTGTTAACCCAGACTGTGTCCAAATCGCCCACGCATCTTGCATCATCTTAATAGATATATCTACACTCGTGAAACTCATTGGCATTTCTAGGATAGTATCTTGTAAACGATTGCAGCTGATGGCGTAAAAATCCACTTCCTGCGCTAGGTCAAAGAATAATTCTCCTATGGTATTTTCTACAATTGCTTGGATTTGCTCTCGTTGAATTTTCTGTCTTTTATGGAAAATCTCTAAGAGGTTATAATCCCAATAATTAATCGCAATATCCTCAGTCCGACAGCGAATTTTGTCTAAATCAATATCAGGTACATATTGTGCCATATATCTCCGCCAACGTCGGAAGGGATGAGTTCCTCCTGTCGCCCATACTATTCTCCCCAAACGATAGTAAAAATTCCATTGACGACCTTGGGAACTCTTAATATTTAGTCTCCCGTTATATTGAAGTTGAGTACAGATTTTAAATTCATTCAGCAATTTTTGCGATTCATCCATTCTCTAGTTCCTCTTTTACTTTTTATTCTTCATCTTAATAGATTCAGAACTTTATTAGCTAGTCTAAACGTGTGTATATATATGTTAAGTCTTGGTGGTGTAAACCTCTGAAAATAGACATATTTAAAAATCTCAGCTAGTTTCAGGACGAGTATTCTTATATACTGGGTTACAACAGTATAACTGATTATAGAAACTTAAGATAAATTTGTCACTTTTTCATCATCAATCTATAAGATAAAAAAATCCTATGTTTTTCATTCAGAACGGTCTGGTCTTAATACATGGGTTAATTTAGATATATATATCAGGATAAGCTAGTTGATTTATTGAGTATAGTTATACGATACTCCTCTACCCATTACGAGGTAACAGTAAAAACCCCTATTTTATGTTTAACTAAGGCGATATTTGTTTTAAAGATTACTACTTGAAAATTCCATGATGAATTTAGATATCATTGATTTCCCAATAATACATATCAATAATAATCTACTCTAAATAGGGTTTAAGAATAGTTTAAATAAACTTAATAACTTAATCAAAGTTAGATGTAGTTTTGTGAAAATTAAGAAGTCTTTGCTAACAGTCAACAGTCAACAGTTAATACGTAGTTTCTGCAAAAATAAAATATGAGTCCTATATATCTAAGATAACTTTATCATTATTTTTGGCTATTGACAGCTGCTCGTAAATTACCTTGATGCGCGGTTAATAATTGTTGGGCGGTGGTTTTTTCTAATCCAGTCCAATGTATTAACAATGCTAATTTTACCGATTTACCACTATGGTCTAGTAAGAAATCCGCAGCTTCCCGACTCAAATCTGTTAAGTCCTGCAAAATCCGCACAGCGCGATCGCGCAATTTCTGATTGGTAACAGCGACATCTACCATGCGATTACCATAAACTTTGCCTAACTTTACCATCACACCAGTGGAGAGAACATTTAAAGCTAACTTTGTCGCTGTACCAGCTTTTAAGCGAGTAGAACCAGCGAGAATTTCCGGTCCAGTCAGCAAGCGAATGTCAATATCAACATCACAGCTAACTTGTTCTATGGGTACACAAGCGATAAAAATTGTCACTGCTCCCCGTTGACGAGCAGCGGCGATCGCCCCATGAACGAAAGGCGTTGTTCCCCCAGCCGTAATTCCTACAACCACATCTAACTGATTAATTTGCCGTTGAGCGATCGCCTCTGCGCCATCCTCAGAGCGATCTTCCAAATCCTCCGAACTGCGTACTAGCGCACCAGCACCACCAGCAATAATTCCTTGGACTAACTCTGGCGGAGTACAGAAAGTAGGTGGACATTCAGCTGCGTCTAATACACCCAATCTCCCACTGGTTCCCGCCCCAATATAGAATAAACGCCCTCCTTGACTTAACTGTGTAGATGTCCGTTCAATTGCATTAGCTAACTCTAATTTAGCCGCCGCAACCGCCGCAACCGCCTTTTGGTCTTCTTGATTAAATAGTTCTACGACTTCTATTGAACTGAGTTGGTCCAGATTAAGACTGTAGGGATTAACCTGTTCCGTCAGTAAATGTCCCCGTTCCCCCAAGTTGCTCATAACATTCATTCTCTTGTATTAAACCCTAAACCCTACACCCTTCTTATAATAACCCTTCCAATCTGCGCCGCATATTTTCTACCTCAGTATCCTCAATTGTCTGCGGCTCATCTTCTGGTTGCCAATCAGGTTTTTCCACATTAATCTCTGGGGGAATAGTCAAGCTACCATCTTGGGGAATAATTTCCCAATCATAGCCAGCTTCCTGGCAAAAATCTTGAATTTCTTGGACATGCAATTTTTCCACACTTGGCGACGGAAAGTCTTGTGCTTCCAACATTAAAGCATATCTTATGGCATCATCTTCCGATGCAAACAACATAATTTTATTCCTTACTTCCCCAGATGCATTAGCTAGCCGAACAGTGTGAATCCCCTCATTATCTGTACCAGCATTGAAGATTAGGACAAAAACTTGCATAATTATAATCACCTTCTCTCTTACTTGATTTCATATCTATATTCTATTAAAGTTCTAGGATGCACTTTCAGGGAAGTTATTACTGAGTAGAAATCAAAAATGTCTAACTCTGCTAATCAAGATCCTCAAGCAACAAATCACCAACGTCAACGCCTATGGTTGACAATATTAAAAGGTGGTGGTGTCACTTTCAGTCTATTGCTGTTACTAGGAACAATTGGTGTTGCTTGGCGATTATGGAATTTTGCCCAAAAAGAGTTAGCACCCTTAGCATCCCAAACCCTGACAACTTCACTCAAACGTCCTGTTAATTTGGGGAGAATAACTGAAATCTCCCTCACAGGGGTGAAATTTGCCGCTTCATCCATTCCTCCGACACCCACAGACCGAGAACAAGTAACGATAGAGTCAGTAGAAGCTGGTTTTGATATTTGGCAATTGATAGTTAGCCGGAGGCTACTACTGGATGTAACTTTGGTCAATCCTCACGCTTATTTAGAGCAAGGTAGTCAAGGGAGTTGGTTGAAGACAAAAATAAATCCACCCCAACCCACAGGACCAATTAAGACCGTTTTAGATAAAATCCGCTTCCGCAATGCCAAGGTAGTACTAGTATCTCAGAATAGAGGTGAAGTTGGCAAAGTGACAGGTTTTGGCTTTCCGATTCCTGAGGGTGCTGTTCCAGTGGAGTTCGCAGACCTGAGTGGAACTGCTCAAATTTTAGAAAATAACCACCTGATTAAAGTAGAACTGGCGGGAACAGCTAGGAATGGTGGGAATGTTTTTATTCAAGGAGATATCCGTCCTGGTAGAGTTTTAGTTGCTGATTTACAGGTGAAAGCACAAGACCTACTGGGAGCAGATGTGACTAATTTGGTTAAGTTACCGTTGAGATTAACCAAAGGGCGAGTAAATGGGGATGTGGGCGTTAAGTTAACACCCAATCAGCAAACTTTATTGTATGGTAGCGCTGGATTGATGGAAGCGACCCTGAAGATAAATAAAGTCCCACAATTACTGCAAAATACCCAAGGAGATATCGCCTTCCAAGGACTAGCGATAAAATTAGACAATTTAGTCACTAGTTACGGCAAAATTCCGTTAATTGCTTCCGGTATTATTGACCGCAAATCCGGATTTAAATTGACAGCAAGAATCAATGCTGTAAGTTTAGCCAGAGCTACAGAAACTTTGAAAATTAAGTCTCCAGTACCTGTAAGTGGGACGATTAAAGCAGATTTACAAATTGTGGGCGGAATTTCTAGCCCTATTTTATCAGGTCATGTGTCTAGCTTAAAAACTGCTTATGTGGATAAAATTGCTGTCAAACGCTTGTACGGTGACTTTAATTTATCCAGTATTACTTCTGTGGTGACAGTAAGTAATTTTAAATCTCAACTCGCCTTGGGTGGTGAGGTGGTGGGTGGTGGGAGAATCAAATTGGGTAAAGTGGACGAATTGAATTTGGGCTTTACAGCCAATAAAGTTCCTGGTGCGGCGATCGCCCAACTCTACAAACTGAACATCCCTTCCCAAACCCCCATAGGTGAGATTTCGGCGACAGCACAAGTTACAGGTGCGGCGAATCAGGCGGAGACTGCTGTGAAATGGAAAACTTCCATATCTCAGTATCTCGCTAGTGGGGAGACAAAGATTCACCCAGATAAATCCCTATCTTTCCAAAATGTAGTGGTGAATATTGGTCAGGGGATAATTCGAGCCGAGGGGAATTATGTTGACCAACATTGGCAAGTTTTAGCTTCCCTTGCTCATGTCCAGGTGAATCCATTTATCAAAGAAGAAAAACTGCAGAACATTTCTTTGGATAAAGCCAGGTTAAATGGTCGTTTGCGTCTATCTGGAATCAGTAGTCCCTTTCAAGTCAATTCTATTCATCCAGAGGGGTTTGGTCTAGAAGTTGCGGGTGGGAGAGTTGGCGTTTCCCAAATCCAATTACAAGACAAAAACCTGATTGTGGGATTAGTTGCTGAGAATGTCCATCTGGGACAGATATTAGCAAAAGCACGTCCAGTATTACAGAATCCTTTGACGGGGAATTTTATTGTGGCGGGGAATTTAGATAATTTCACCTCTAAA
>Ga0127504_1098919_pt1 | contig 10005 bp, 1 predicted proteins | sample S1TSphfallaxMT_FD_94194 | JGI IMG/M metagenome (GOLD analysis project Ga0127504, IMG submission 94194) | Peat moss associated microbial communities from Sphagnum species from Minnesota, USA - S1T2_Fa - Sphagnum fallax MT (Eukaryote Community... | ecosystem: Host-associated > Plants > Peat moss >...
GGTGTATAAAAAATAAAAAGTCAGCATATTTCCATCATGGATGAGAATCTGGTCTGTGATCAGTGCTCTTACGATCAAGATGGGAATTGCCAAGTGTGCGGTTTACCTATGCCCATTCGTAGAACCATGCACCCTATCATTGATGCTTTGTATAATGAATATGTTGAATCTGAAATTTCAGGAGAAATGCCTGATAGATACTGTTTCAACTGTGGTACTAGTATGTTTGATAGCTGTGCTGTCTGCGGTAGTCCTGGGGAAACTTTAATTAGAGCAAATGAGATCCTGTTGAATGCGGAAATTTACAATTCAACGTGTCTACATTGCTATGAAGAACCATGCATTTGTGTTTTGGAGGACATAAGGCAAGTGCTGGGAGGTGTTGATGATTATGATTTCGACTACTGTAGCATGCCTGAGATGGAAGACTGTACAAGTGTTGAACTTAGTGAACAATCAACGGATTCTCAGTCATATTCTGGAACCGACACTTCTGAACAAGAAGACAGTGAGGTGGAGGATGAACTTGTCCCAGTCAACAATGTACAGGAAGAGATAGTTGAATTTTTTGAAGAGTCTTTGCTAGTTGAAACTCCCCCCATTCAGATGGAGAATATTGAAATAGAAGAAGCAGCAATTGTTGAAATTGAAGCTCCAAGTGATGATCAAATTTCTGAAACCCATGAAGATGTTGTTGAGATCAGTGGGAAAGAGCAAGAATGTGAAGATGAGGATTTAACGGAACCAATCGGTGACTTTGATACGCAAGAAGCTGAGGACAAAGAAGATGAAGAAGAGGAAGAAGAAGAAGAAGGAGAAGGGTACACAAAAGAGCAGGAGGAATACATATCAGAGGAAAAAGATTTCCTGGTTTCTGAGCTGCCTGATGTTCAGCCGAGTAAAGTTTGCTGGGCGGATGTTGAATTCGATGACGATGAAGTAGATTTTAGACTGGGTTTCAAGGATATAGATGATTCAATAACTGACTTTGCCTGCTGTCCTAGGTGCTTCATGGAATCACCTGACGAAGACCCTGACAATTTACTGCCAAGAGCCATGTACTGTTTGGGTTCTTTCCATAAAATGTCAAAGTTAGAATGCAGGTTGAACTCCATCAGACACCCGATTTTTGTTATGTGTTATCTGCATCAACAGGGTTACATTGATGGTGTTAATGGTATCATGTGTGCTGATGCATTCCTCAGAAGCAGGCACGAAAATTTAGCCATGCTTTGTGCTGAAGCTTTGTCCATTGAAGCACAGCACACTGATTGTAAATTTTCTGATGTATTTGACATAGCTTCTGATAGGACTCCTGACTTCATTGTAAAAGTTGATGAGGAGAGGTATCTTATAATCGAAGTGACCGCAACTAGTGACATTGAAAAAGCCGCAAAAGGCAAAGGTATTGCCAGTCTCGGTTATGAACCAAAATATGAACAGGAAATAAAGTTACTGAAGATGAAAAACTTGTCCATAGAATACATTGTTGTGGTCTTTGACATGCATGACCCAAGGAACGATGACTACAAGGTGCAGCTGGATAAATGTTCTGCTTTCATGAAGAAAACAGGAAAGGTGGATTATACAGCACTAGAGTTTGTAAAGAAGGAATACTGCACTTGCTCCCAGCATTTTAACCGTATGTTCAGCATGTATTTTGGCTACCTTTTCAACAAGTCTTTCAAGCTAAAGAGTGACATGAGCACAGGATGGATGGAATGGGTCGACCCCAGCAAACAATGGTTTAGCAAAAAATATGAAGTGGTGAAGGTTAATATGTATATTTACGATAAATTGGCCAGGAACCATCACAAGCTTCTACTTAAGTTGGATCAAATAGAACATCAGTACAAATCTGGGTGTGCAGAACTAAATTATGATTCGGCTAGAGGTTCATTCAACTTTAGGGACAATCCTAATGCCGTCCCCTTAGACATGTGGAGGAGAATGCTCGCTTCTGAAAATTTCGATTCTATCTGCCTCATGCTAAAGTACAGAGTCTCAGGTGTGTCCAACCCTATACCGAAGGCAGAATTAGAGTATTTTCAGCTGGTGGGTGATTCAAAAAAGCAGGCACAGTTAAACCTATACCCTTTTTACTCCTATCACCCGACTTCATATTTAGCTCCAGTCATAGAGGTTTCAACAGATAATTACAACGGGCTCTACTCTGAGGCCTTGTTTGGGAATTTCCATTATTTAGATGATGATTATGAACAAAAAATAATCGATTCAATAGTGGCTATGGATAGAAACAGTGTTAGCTTGAATGCTTTAAACAAGAGTATCAGTAAATTAAAGCCAACACCTTTTGCTTCAATGAGGATAAGCAAATCCTTGATACTGGATGCTGTTGAATCATACCAAGCAAGGATGTTAGAGATAAATTCAGGTGATGGCTTGATTAAAATAACACATGCTAAACCGCCGTTTCTACTCCCTATATATAGAGTATCATCAGGTAGCTACAAGAACTACAAAACGAAGCCTTCAATTGTGCCTGATTTGGTGCATTACAACCTCGGGCCACTAACAAACAGAATTTTGCAGGTTGTAAACAGTGAGTCATTCACATTTGGGGGTAACAAGTTGGCAGTTGATGTCAATAGTTCAATCAGAAAGAAGCTAGCTGAAGTGGGCAGGAAGGCAAACAGTTTGCAAAAGAATTTCATGAGAGAGACTGGTAGAAGGACATTTCCCAAGTTGTCCGAAGTTCCTGGTGGTGATAAATTGGTGATTGAACTCTCAGAATTAAATAAGAAATTGAGAAGTGAAACCAAATCCGTTAAAAAAGAATACAGTCTCATAAGAATGCCCACAAACGGCAAGTCAGAAATGCATGAGGCGTTTGAGTCTGAAATGCAACATTTTAAAAAGAAAGGCGTCGTCTCAGTATTCAAAGGTGTGGGGATGCATGTCAGGCATGAATTTTCCAGTAAATGTTATGAGGGTTTGAAGAATACCCTACTATCACAAACTGGTGTTGATTGCCCTGATGATTTTTATTCAGATCATGTGGCTGAAGATTCAGGCATGCTCATGGATTTAAAGAGGAAGCACATTTCAGACAATTTGGAATTCAAGAAATACCTTATGGGCACCTTCCTGTATCATTCTTCAGCCTTCATCTCAAGACTCTGCCACACACTGATGTTTCTGTCGCAAACACCTACTGGTGGTGACAACTTCTGTATAGACAATCTGGGGTATGATGATGTTGTACTTATTGTCAAAGGAGGGAAGAAGATTTTCAGCACAAAGAGATCAAGGTTATTCAGATTAATATACCCCACTTTTGAGTCCAATGCTGACATGCACTTCCCGTCTTCACTGGATTCAAGCTTTAAGAGGATGGAAATAAATGGCAAGCTTTATATGGCAACTCCATGGATGAATTTGCATGAGACAGTTGTCTGCGATGGCATAACATTCATAAACAGGACAGCAGGCTTTATAACTCTGAATAGAACCAGCGATGATTTTCCTACAGAGCTTGACAAGTGTTATTTCAATGTCATTCTTTCTTATCATAATAGGAGGAAAACAGAGGCATTTCTTCATAATCTTAGGTACATAACTATGAATTGCCTTTCTATTTTCTCAAACGTCTCAGACATGCTTAAAGAGTTGGCCGGATTCAATTATGATTGCTTCCAATCCTATGTTAGGAGCTGCATAAGCCGCAACTTTGCTGATTTTGCATTTAAGTTGAAAAATCTTCATGATCTAAATCATAATAACATACAAAATGCCCTGAAGGAGATGAAACTAAAGAACATATTCAACGGTCATGTCATGTCAACTGTTCACGATTTGGCAAATTCTGTATACAGCACTTATCTGATGTCAAAGGCGCCAACAACACAAGTTTTAGAACAGTACTCAAACTTCAAGGACATGTTGGACACACACGGAATGTTTATGAGTTTGGAGACTGATGTTTTTGATGGTAAGCTTGATGTCACCATTGACAGCTGCTCAAACTTTGAAGAATATTACACTAGATTGCATGAGAATGATTTCAATTACGACCCGAAGCTTTGCATAGTTTTGGGTAAATTTCTCTCTGATTATCTGAGTAGTAACTACAATAAGTCGATTCTCCAAAGCAAGTGGGATAAGGTACTTAATGAACCATGGGATGAGTTTGCCAACACAAAAGGATTGAGAGGTGGTAGCGATGAATTTTTCGGTACCAAAGGTTATTATGTGGTCTACAAAGATTATTTGGAAAGAAACCCCGACTATTTAAAGAAACTAACTGAAGTTATAGCCTCAGACGAATCGCAGGATAGGAAGAAAAAAGTGATTGATAAATTGAATGAGAGCTATAGAGATGCCCTTAGAGAAGAACACCTAGACAATGCAATATTTCACGTAGTGGACAAGAAACAACGCGGAGGTAGGAGAGAAATTTTTGTCATGGATTTAGCAACAAAAAAGCAGCAGCAGCCTATTGAAAAATTTTGCAGCGATCTGTGCAAGTTGATACCAAATGAAATGATCTCCATACCAAGTAACAAGAGGCTTTCAACAATACATAGCAAAGTCTTCGAAGGTCAAAGAGCAAATGGTGAGCATTTCTATTTAGTCTTTGATTGCAGGAAGTGGGCACCGAGATCATTAGTGCATAAATTCGTATTGTTCCTGTCAGGCATGAAGGAGCTGTTGCCAAACGGTTTTTTAATGCATTGTTACAGTTTTTTGTACAAAATGACAAGAAAGAGGCTCTATACAAAACCACACATCGTCGACATGATAAAGTCCAATAAATCATTGAAGAACATTGATTTCGAGTGGCTAACGGAAGATAGAGAAAGGAAAGGGTTCTACATGAATATGTCTTATAGTTGGATGATGGGGATTTTCAATTACTTCTCCTCATTGATGCATGTTGCCAATCAAATGTATGTTTCACACATACTTAGATTGACTACTTCCATATCTTATAACTCTGAATTTCACCTGCAAATGGTTGCCCATTCAGATGACTCAGCAGGAAAGGCTGTTTGTAAGGATGTTGAACACATGTCTAGAGGCCTGTTTATTTACCAAACACTACTAAAGTCCGCAAACCATATGCTTTCCATGAAAAAAAGCAATTGTGGCCAAGCCTATTATGAATTTTTATCCATACTGTACATAGGCGGGACGTTATTGAGCTTGCTTGCTAAATTCACAGGATTATTCAATTTTCACCCCAGCGATGGTGGATATTGCCAGGATATTTCCGAATCATATTCCAAGTGTGTGGAGTTGTTCATGAATGGTGCAACTTTTGAGAAGTGTTACATTGCCTTCAAGATACAGGTTAACTTAATCAGAAGATTTTACTTCCAATCAACTAAAGATTTGTTTTTATACAATTATCCACCTTGCATGCTTGGTATCCCGGATGCACACCCAATAATGGTTATTGTCTGTGGCAGTGATGCAGATCTGGTCAGAATCATGTATCACAATCAAAAATCCAACCCGGATAAGAACAAGGCCTTACTTTTGTTAAATGAGGTACTTTCAAACAAAAATTCAAGTATGGAGGGGTTTCTGAAAACAATAAAGGCAACGCCGAACGTTAAGATGCATAAAAGGCTAAAAGAGCTTAAGGAAGCAAATGACCCTTCTGGGTTCTTAAACAATCCTGACTTGCTTTGGCCGTTGGTAAATGTAAACTTCAGGAATTCAGCAATGAATGCTGTCAAATTTTTGAAAAAGTTGGATGACAAGATCTTCTTGGCTTCTTTGCAAGATGAAAGCTTGACCAGAAGGATATCTAGATCTTATTACTTTAGAAGTTCTTACGTCCTGGATACCAGCAGGGGTCAATTATCTTACAAGCAATTAAAACAAATTATAGCATTTGTTGAACTGGGTGAGAGTGTAGATGAATGTGAACTTACTGATATGGCTTCAGATGTCATGCTGGAAGTGAAGAAAGAGATCAACGAGTATGTTCCAAGGCTCGAAAATTTGCTGTTTAACTTTCTACATAGTGAACCAGTCAAATTGTATAAGTACCTTGATAGGCTTTCATTTGATGAAGAAAAGCTTGAACCAAACATAAAGAAAACAAAACCTTTGAAAGTTTCAATCAAAAGGTCATTAGATTGTCTGGATTTCAAGTTCAGCCCTCAAGAGATGGCTACATGGATAAAATTCCCAGAACTTAGGTTGCTGCTGCCAAACACAAAAAACTTTGCCATGATTGAACATGAGTTAGGAATAAGTTTATCACAGTTTTCAATAAACTTGGAGGAACTAACTGTTGAGCAGCTTACTAGTGTTTTACTCAAAATGTCAAAGAAGGCTGACATAAATATATTTTGTTACTCTAACGTTCCAACCAGCTTAAGAGAGGTGACTACTTATCAAGATTTGCTTAACCTTCTGGCACACAACTCTTTTGCAAACAAATACATCAAAGGTTTGGCCATTCCATTCGGCAAGACAATGGGGGTTCTGGCAGAGAACGTACTGGAGGAGCTATCAGGATTGGAAGTTCAATGGACGCTGTCATTGATTCTTTTGATGTCAGCTTTAATGAAAGACGAATTGTCAAATGAAATATTCGATATGGAGTTGAACTTACCACCTTGCTTTGGGGAACATAAAGTGAACCTTAGAAACGTGCTGGATTTCATTTCAGATTATTGGTATGTTAATGATCAGAAGATTTATGGGTATCTGAAGGCAGATTTAATGATAATGAGGTCTCTGATGAGGAAAGAACCAATAGGCGGTGAGGTGCTTGAAAACGCATATTATCATTGTTTTGTGAAGAGGCAGTTCCTAGCTCAGAACGTGTGGCTTGGTGTGGGGCAGCTGCTAATCGGCCTGGGAGACATACAAATATGTTTCTTAATCAGTGGCCAAAAAATAAGTTCTGTGTTGAGTAAGACATCCGAGTATAGCTTTAGCCTTGATCAATTAAATTACATAAACCTCGTGCTAAGGACCGCCCAGTTGTTTAGTTTGAAAGATTGCATGAGAGAGATAGAAATACATGAGTCAGAACACACATTTATTGGATTTGACAGAACAGGCTGCCTAAGTATTGACTCAGGTGGCTACTTTTTGATTGGCATGTCCGTGCAAATAGATTATAATCTGAGGACAGAATTATCAAACCCCAAATCAGGCAGGATAGATGTGGTTAAGGGGTCGAAAATAAAATGGACAACCTCAGTAAATGACAGATTGAAGAGCTACACCGTGAACACAATAAATGTGAATAGTAGTGATGCGATAAACCTATTGAGGGGCCTCATTGCTGACAACGATGAAAATAGAGAGATCATCAAAAAACTACCCAATTCTTTCTCTTTCGATCTTCTGCAAAATATTTACAAAAATCTGGATGTGGAATTGGAGATAAGCAAAAACACATTCTTTGAAAACATCCACAACACAAAAGTTTATAGGATTTTGAAGACTTGTAGAGATATGGATCTTTGCACAGTAAAAGTGTCCCTGCCCAGGCTAAAGTCTTTTCCTGCCCAAGACGGTGGTTTATTGTCAGCTTTGATTGAATACTCAAAAGTTGACAAGGACTTTGACTTCAAATGGGACAGGATGTTGACAAAGGAGTATATGAACCTAAAAGCCACCCAGCCTGAAGCTTTCATGACCAACCTCATGACCAATTTAAAAGAGAATTTTAAAAATCTATACGACGCTGACGACAAGACAGCAATAATGAAAGAGCTGTCAAGTCTTGCAAAAATTAGGCAAGATGAAAACTTTGAAGAAACCTTATTCTCAATGCTTTGCAATTGGGGTTACATTGGTGTTGCTGGTGCCTTGGAAACAACAAGTAGCTTGGATGTTGAAAGGTCCTTCAAAAACATAAGAGTGTACAGAGAAAAGTTCCCATTCATAAGTCTTTACATTGAAACATTCTTAAAACTCATTCCTATAATTTATAGATCAACTCTGCAAGCTATAACTGAGGTTGGGAGCAGTGTAGGGATTTTTAGCAATTGGCACGCCATGACTGTTGACAATCTCAAATACCATTTCATGTCATTTATACATAGTAACATTTTGAAAGCATACACGACTAGAGTGCCTGACGACATAGATGTGGAAAGTAGCGCAGTTTATCTACATGCCTTCTTTGAAACCATAAGCTGCAGCACCTTGGGCAGCCAAATGTTCAACGAATCAATAACATCTGTGCCTTTGCTTAGTAATTTGCTCTTAAACAATGAAAACATTAATGAATGGGTCAGAATATTTTACAATTTGAGACTGATGTGGCTAGATAGAGAAAAATGTGATGTTGAGTTGTCATACATGGATAGACTCCAAAGGTTAGATGTTGAGACCCCTTTCAAGAAAACTCAAAAGCTGGTTGAAGCCTGTGGGTTGAAGTTGAGTGCGGCAAATGTATACCATCATGGTGTTTTGGGCAATGAGTATTTCGAGGAGATGAAGAGACCTTACAGAGACCAGAACAGTAAGCAGGTTCTCAGGGTGATAAATGATTTCATTGAAGATCTCGACTCCCTAACCAGCATTGACTTTCATGTCAATTATTGGCTACAGTACCCTTTATCAGATGATTTTATAGAAACAGATGAATTTGAGGACTTTGTTATGGAGTTTCAATGCGCAGACATTGATACTGATACTATTGAACAGATGATAGAAGATTCGGAAATACCTGTTTTCAAGAGAGAAAAAGCAATAGTCACAAAGATTTATGATGGGCCGTTAAAAACCATGCTTACAATAAACCTGAAAACGATATTGCTTTTTGGTAAAGCATCAAGAATCTACTACTTGTCAAAAATAAGGCAAGCCGGCGTGAATGTTGCCATAATCAGTGACTATATACCTTATCATGTTCTGAGGAATAAAGAAGCATTCTTCCGATTCTTTAGGCTTGTCAGCCACCGCTGGATAAACAAATCAATAATAAATCCTGGCAGTGTTTTCATCAGCCTTCTCTGCAAGTATGGGGAAAACAGTTATTGGGAGAAATATTTCGGGGCTAAATCTATAAGCTTGGAGGAAGTGAAAAATTTGTTAAACATTGGTTCTCACATACAAGTGAACCGACTGGGTATGGTGGAGGATTGCAGATCTTTTGTAGACATGTCAGCTCAGGAGTCTAATGATATGTTTGAGAAAAGAGTTGAACTAGATGAACAAGAAAGGAGGAAAAGCAACGAAGAGGCTAGCACAAGCGGCCGTGAAACCGAGCAAGAAAAGATAATCAACATGATGAAAGCCAAAGGTTTTGATTCGGACATAATAAAGCAGTTTCTCAAAGACACAGAACAAGGTGACCCGGAGGTGCGAATGATGGGTATATTAAAGTCCTTGTTAGGTAATGAAGAGTTCATCAAGAGCTTCAAGAGGGATGTGCTAGATATAACAGCTGACATACTTAAAAAACCTATGACATCAAAACAAAATGAACAAATATTACAAATAGCACCAATTTTGGCTAGCATGCAATCTAAGACAAGTGACTTAAAGAATAGGGTTCTAGATGATAAAGAGCTGCTGGCAGAGTTGAATTGCATTGCCCCAAACTGCATTTATAAAATAATAACAAACAGGCTGAACATAACACCAAAGTTGTGGCAGGTGATGTATAATAAAATAAAAACTTATAGGAGGTTGATAAAGACTTTGAGGAAGAATGTTCAGGATAAGATATTTCTATTAAACCTCTTCACTTTAATTATAAATGACACAAATGTAATAACTGATAGTAGTGAAGGTGATGAAAAAGTGCTGATTGAATTCTCAGATTGGATAAACAACAAATTTATAGATGACGAAGAGGATGAAGATTTGGAGGAAGACATGTTCCAAAGATCAGGTGAAGGAGCCAGGATTAATTACCACCCGACGTTTGAGCCTGCAAGATTCAATCCGACTAACAAGAACTTCTTCTTCGAGTAAGATTAAGATGAAATTAAGCTCAATTTGGTTCTTAAGTTTATAATTGAATTGATTTGATTTAAAATATTTTTACACCTTCACTAC
>Ga0127504_1093071_pt1 | contig 9828 bp, 7 predicted proteins | sample S1TSphfallaxMT_FD_94194 | JGI IMG/M metagenome (GOLD analysis project Ga0127504, IMG submission 94194) | Peat moss associated microbial communities from Sphagnum species from Minnesota, USA - S1T2_Fa - Sphagnum fallax MT (Eukaryote Community... | ecosystem: Host-associated > Plants > Peat moss >...
ACTTATATAACTATTTATATAACTATATTTATAATGATCAAGGCTGACTATCTGCAAAACTTATCCATTATAACTATGTCTGTTGATTGGTCTGTTAATTCTAAACTGTATGAAGGCAAAGCAAAAATTATCTACAAAACTCCAGACCCGGAAATTTTGCTAGCTGAATTCAAAGATGATGCTACTGCATTTAACGCTCAGAAGCGGGGACATATTGTGGGAAAAGGGGAAATTAACTGTCGCATTTCCAGCATATTGTTCCAGTATTTAGCAACAAATGGCATCCATAACCACTTTATTGATAGTCCAACTCCTCATCAAATGCGAGTCAGGGCTGTAAAAATTCTTCCCTTAGAAGTCGTCACCAGAAATATCGCTGCTGGTAGTTTATGTCAACAAACAGGACTACCACAGGGTCAAGTTTTGCCCCAACCATTAGTAGAATTCTACTATAAAAATGATGCATTGGCAGATCCATTACTCACCCAGGACAGACTGCTACTGCTCAATCTAGCAACTGGGTTACAAGTAGACAAAATTACGCATCTGGCATTAGATATCAACAAATTTCTCCAGAGTTTCTGGCAAAGATGCGGTATTACTTTAGTAGACTTTAAACTCGAATTTGGTTTAAACTCACAACAGGAGTTACTCTTGGCAGACGAAATTAGCCCTGATACCTGTCGTTTATGGGATACAGCAGAAGAAGATCCCCAAGATCGGGTATTAGATAAAGATCGATTCCGGCGGGACTTGGGAAATGTCGAAAACGCCTACCAAGAAGTTTTACGACGAGTATCAAAAGTAGCAAATGATATTAGTTAACTTAGGTGTACAAAAATAAACTACCCTAGTGGGAGTTATTCCTAAAATGACTAAATGACTCGATAATTTTGTGATGGTGTGAGAGTAAAAAATAATTATGAGTAAGATAGGCTTATCTCCTGTATTAGTAGCTGCGGTAGCTATGACAACTCCTTTGAATATTGTACTAGCCGCTGATACGCAAACTACTAGTAGCGTCAAACAAGCAACAGAAATTTCTATAGAAATTCCTCCAGTGGTCATAAATCAACAGGTGAAACCAGATAATCCGCATCAAATCGCTGTTGTTAATCCTGTACCAGTAGTACCTGAAAGTGAACCTCCTCAACTAACTCCTACTGTCAAATTTCTCAAGATTCAGTCTTTACAAGCAAATAAATCGGTAGTCATAGGATCTACATCTACAGCTGCAAACTTGAGAGCACAAGCTCCCCAAACAACTCCTCCCCCCAAAACACCTGACACCAAACCCCCAGCGACTACCCCAGAAAATAATCCACCAGTCATGCAGCCTGTATTACCTAATACTCCAGATACAGATGAACCTCGCGTATTGGTGTCGGAGGTAGTTATCAAATCTCCTACAGGTCCAATTACACCAGAACTAGAAAACCAAGTTTATAAGGTGATTCGTACCCAAGCAGGACAAACAACAACCCGTTCCCAATTACAAGAAGATATTAACTCTATCTTTGGTACTGGCTTTTTCTCTAACGTTCAAGCATTACCAGAAGATACTCCTTTGGGTGTGCGAGTTAGTTTTGTGGTCAATCCTAATCCGATTTTGACTAAAGTAAATCTAGAAGCCAATCCTATTGGAGTTAAATCTGTTCTTCCCCCTGGTGATGTGGATAATATCTTCCGAGAACAATATGGTAAGATTCTCAACTTGCGTGATTTACAAGATGGCGTTAAGAAACTGACCAAAGAGTATCAGGACAAAGGATATGTATTGGCGAACTTGATTGGCTCACCCAAAGTTGCAGATAACGGAGTTGTGACTCTAGAGTTAGCTGAAGGGGTGGTTGAGAGTATTCGGGTACGATTCCAGAAAAAAGAGTCGAAAAAACAAACCACCCAAGATGGACAAGAAGTTAAGGGAAGGACTCAGGACTATATTATTAAACGCGAATTGGAATTAAAGCCAGGTCAGGTCTTCAACCGCAACATGGTGCAAAAAGACTTAAAAAGGCTATTTGGTTTGGGGATATTTGAGGATGTAAATATTTCTCTTGACCCTGGAACTGATCCTAGTCAGGTAAAAGTAATAGTAAATGTAGTTGAACGTAGCAGTGGATCTATTGGATTAGGCGCAGGTATTAGTTCTGCTAGTGGATTGTTTGGAACTGTTAGCTATCAGCAGCAAAACATCGCAGGTAGGAACCAAAAGTTTAGTGCGGAGACTCAAGTCGGAGAACGGGACTTATTGTTTGACCTCCGGTTTACAGACCCCTGGATTGATGGCGATACTCACCGCACTTCTTATACAACCGATGTTTTCCGTCGTAGCACAGTTTCCACACTTTATGAAGGTAAGAATACTAACATCAATACTTTCAACCTACCCACTGATACAGCCGGCGATGTCCCCCGGATTCAGCGTGTAGGTGGGGGGACAGTTTTTACGCGTCCTTTGTCTAATGACCCTTATACACCTTCAGAATGGACTGCATCAGCGGGATTTCAATATCAACGAGTTTCTAGCCGAGATGGGAATGATAATATTCGCGAATTTGGTACGGTGTATGTGAATAATCTACCGACACAACTAATTCACTTAACCTATTCTGGTACGGGTCAAGACGATTTGTTCCTCTTCCAGACAAGTATACAACGCGACCACCGCAACAATCCCTTACAACCAACTACAGGTTCTTATCTCCGCTTGGGTGCTGACCAAAGTATACCTTTAGGGTTAGGAAATATTTTGTTCACTCGACTCCGTGCTAACTACAGCCAATATTTCCCAGTTAAATTGCTGAAATTTAGCAAGAAAGCCCAGACTCTAGCATTTAATTTCCAGGCGGGAACGCTAATTGGTGACTTACCTCCCTACGAAGCATTTACTCTGGGGGGAAGTAATTCTGTGCGTGGTTATAACGAAGGAGAATTAGGTTCTGGACGCAGTTACGCTCAAGCATCGGTGGAATATCGGTTCCCGGTGTTCTCAGTTATTAGTGGCGCTGTCTTTTTCGATTATGGCACCGATTTGGGCACAAATACGCCAGCTGCTCAATTGTTGAGTGAAAGCGGGAATGGCTATGGCTATGGACTTGGTTTGCGTATCCAGTCCCCACTAGGTCCTATTCGCATAGACTATGGGATTAATGACCAGGGTGGTAGTCGGGTCAATTTTGGTATCGGTGAAAGATTTTAAGGTTTTTCTTGCTAATTGTGTCATTTACCTGAATACTATTTCCGTAAAGGGAATTTAGTGCAACTTTTAGCGGTAAACCAGGGTTTCTAGCCAAAACATGAACATGAGTCAAACAAATCAAAACATCCAGAAACTGCATCTATGGTACAACACACTCTAGCGGAAGTAATTGTCCAAACAGGTGTGGGTCTACATAGTGGTGTGACTACTAATGTGCGAATACTACCATCTGATGTGGTAGGGAGTGGACGCTATTTTGTCCGCTCAGATTTACCAGGGTCACCCATTATTCCAGCTCAAGTTGCGGCGGTTAATCAAACTGTACTCTCAACTCAGCTCAGTGAAGGGGATATCTCTGTGCGCACAGTAGAGCATTTATTGGCTGCTTTAATCTGTATGGGTGTAGATGATGCTCGTATCGAAATTGATGGATCAGAAGTTCCACTTTTAGATGGTTCAGCGGCGATTTGGACGCAGAGTATAGCTGAAGTAGGCTTAAAACCACAACCGATAGACGCTACAAAAGCTTCAGAAAAATTACCAATGGTGATCGCCCAACCGATTTGGGTGCAACAAGGAGATGCTTTTGTCTGTGCTTTACCAGCAAAAGAAACCCGCTTTAGCTATGGTATTGATTTTGAGTTATCTAGTATTGGTAACCAATGGCATAGTTGGTCACTCAGTCAGACTCTGGCTGAGACTGCTACTAGTTTTGCGGCGGATATCGCTCCGGCTCGCACCTTTGGTCTATTAGACCAAATCGAACATCTCCAGAAATCAGGATTAATCAAAGGTGGTAGCTTGGAAAATGCTCTGATTTGCAGTGCTGAAGGTTGGTTAAATCCACCATTAAGATTTGTAAATGAGCCAGTACGTCATAAAATTTTAGATCTAGTGGGAGATTTGAGTTTACTGGGAACTTTTCCTTTGGCTCATTTCTTAGCTTATAAAGCAAGTCATAATCTACACGTTAAACTAGCAGAAAAGATTTTGCAGTTAGTCTCAAATTTTAGCTAGTTTAAATTGGTTAAAACACAAATAAGTTCGAGATTTTCATCCAGATTTGCAATTAATTTAGAGTAGCAATGTCAACCGTTATTAATGATACTTCCGTCCAGACGATTGTAGAGCCAGGAGATAGTGATGAGATTAGGACATCCGAGGTGAATACTACCTTCAGTATTGAAGAAATTCAACAACTGCTCCCCCACCGTTATCCCTTTTTATTGGTGGACCGAATTACAGAATATGTTCCCGGAAAAAGAGCCGTTGGGATTAAAAATGTTACCTTTAATGAACCTCAATTTCAAGGTCATTTCCCCGGACGTTCACTGATGCCTGGTGTGCTGATTGTAGAAGCAATGGCGCAGGTCGGAGGTATAGTTCTGACTCAAATGCAAGACGTGGAGGCGGGATTATTTGTGTTTGCGGGGATTGATAAAGTTCGTTTTCGCCGTCAAGTCATTCCTGGAGACCAGCTGATTATGTCAGTGGAACTGTTGTGGATTAAACAACGTCGTTTTGGTAAAATGCAGGGTCGAGCTGAGGTTGATGGACAGTTAGCTGCTGAAGGGGAACTGATGTTTTCTTTAATTGGTTAACTTTTTGGTTTTGTAGTTTGGGAGATTTACCATTGAAAACACTTATTCATCCAACTGCTGTAATTCATCCTCATGCGGACATACACTCCACAGTACAAGTTGGCGCTTATGCTGTAATTGGAGAGAATGTCAAAGTTGGTCCAGAGACTGTAATTGGTGCTCACGCAGTCTTAGAGGGTGCTTGTGAAATTGGCGCGCGCAATCAGATTTTTCCCGGCGCGGTGATTGGGATGGAACCACAGGATTTGAAATATGTGGGGGAACCCACCAAGGTGATTATTGGGGATAACAATTTAATCCGTGAGTATGTGACGATTAACCGCGCTACTGGTAGGGGAGAAGCCACGATCATCGGGAATGGGAATTTACTTATGGCTTATGTTCATGTCGGTCATAATTGTGTGATCGATGATTCTGTGGTGATTGCTAATTCTGTAGCTTTGGCAGGTCATGTCCATATTGAGTCACGCGCTCGATTGAGCGGAGTTTTGGGTGTACATCAATTTGTCCATATCGGTAGTATGTCCATGATTGGGGGAATGACACGTATCGATCGCGATGTTCCGCCTTATATGTTGGTGGAGGGGAATCCATCCCGGGTGCGATCGCTCAATTTAGTCGGTCTGAAACGGTCGGGAATGAGTGCGGATGAATTCCAAATGCTCAAAAAAGGCTTTCGCGTTCTCTATCGCTCACAATTAAGTTTCCAACAAGCAATAGATGAATTGTCCCAAATAGGCAATACAGAGCAATTACAACATCTTTATCGGTTTTTACTCCTTTCCAAAAGACCAGGAAGGCGGGGTTTGATTCCGGGAAAAGGGAGAAAAGACAGCCATGATGATTGATTAACAAGGTGGGAATTTGAGAATTTTATGCGGATATTTATCAGCACTGGGGAGGTTTCTGGTGATTTACAGGGTTCACTACTTATTACAGCATTACACCGTCAAGCCAAAAGTATTGGTTTAGAGCTAGAAATTGTGGCTTTGGGTGGAGAGAAAATGGCAGCTGTAGGAGCTAAAATTGTGGGTTATACGGCTGGTATTGGCTCTATGGGTTTAGTGGAATCTCTCCCCTTTGTTATCCCTAGCCTGCGGATTCAGCGCCAAGCGATCGCCTATTTACACGCCCATCCGCCTGATTTAGTCGTGCTGATTGACTATATGGGACCCAATCTGGGTATTGGTACATATCTAAAGCAACATTTCCCCGATGTACCTGTGGTTTATTTTATCGCTCCCCAAGAATGGGTATGGTCGGTCAATAGTCGAAATACAGACCGAATTGTGGGATTTACAGATAAGCTATTGGCAATTTTTCCCCAAGAAGCCCATTATTATCAAGAAAATGGGGCTGATGTGTGCTGGGTGGGTCACCCTCTGGTAGAAAGTATGCAAAACCCTCCCAGTCGGTTAGCTGCTCGGACAAGTTTGGGAATTACACCAGAGGAGATCGCGATCGCTCTTTTACCTGCTTCTCGACGCCAAGAATTAAAATATCTTTTACCAGTTATCTTTCAATCCGCTAAAACGATTCAAACTAAATTTCCCGCAGCTAGTTTTTGGATTCCCCTATCTTTAGAAGTCTATCGACAACCAATTGAACAAGCTATTCAAGATTATGGTCTGCGCGCCAAAATAATTTGTCACCAACAACAGGATGTTCTCGCTGCTATGGATTTGGCGATTAGCAAATCTGGGACGGTAAATCTCGAACTGGCTTTGTTAAATGTACCCCAAGTAGTAGTTTATCGTCTGAATCCGGTTACTGTTTGGTTCGCTCGTCATATCCTCAAAGGGTCGATCCCTTTCGCTTCCCCAGTCAATTTAGTCGTGATGCGAGAGATTGTCCCAGAATTCTTACAGGAGAAAGCTACAGCAGAAAATATAACTCAAGCAGCAATGGAATTATTGCTTAACTCTGCTCGCAAACACCAAGTTTTAGCTGATTATCAAGAGATGCGTCAAGGCTTGGGTGAAATCGGTGTAGGCGATCGCGCTGCTGGGGAAATTTTGCAAATGCTCCCCACTAGAAGTAGCGGGAGTCGGGAGTTACTGGGGGATATCTTGCGGTAAGTAGACTTGGAAAATACTTCCTGCACCAATTTGGGAAGTTAAGCTGATTTTTCCGCCATGAGCTTCCACAATCCGCCGAGACAAATGCAGTCCTAAACCACTCCCAGACCTTTTGTTTCTTCCTTGACGAAACCGCTCAAAAATGGCTTCTTGGTCTTCCACCGCAATTCCATATCCTGTATCGGCTACTTCCACGACTACTTGACTCTGGTGGGGAGGGGGAGATGAAATACTGTATATGCGGATTTTAATTCCTCCTGTATCAGTAAATTTAATCGCATTACCAATTAAATTATTGATTACCCGGCGCAATTCTAAGCGATCGCCTGTCAATAGACTATCTCGACTCTCTATTAATTCCAAAGTCAAGTTTTTTTCTGTGGTTAAGGGGGTGAGTTCGTTAATTACTTCTTGGGCGATTTCCTGTAAATCACAGGGTGACAAATTTAAAGTCTTGTTTCCCGCTTCAAAGCGATAGACTTCTAACAAGGTATTCACCATTTCCATTAAATTTTGATTACTGCGCACCATCACAGCGATCGCTTGTTGCATTTGCGGAGAGATTTGGCCAAAGGTTTCTTGTTGAAACAGGTGGAGCATCCTATCCGCCGCTACCAGAGGGGTACGCAAATCATGGGTCAAGCGGGAAACAAAGTCTTCTCGCTGACGGGTCATTCTTTCTTGGGCGTCAATGCTGTGTTTGAGCCGGAGGAGCGATCGTACCCTTGCTAGTAGTTCTTCTGTATCAAATGGCTTGCGAATAAAGTCATCAGCGCCAGCATCTAAACCAGCGACAACACTAGATTCGTCAAAAGCTGTAATCAGCAAAATCGGGATATAGTTGAGGCTGGGGTGGTGACGAATCCTCCCTGTGACTTCATACCCATCCATTCCTGGCATCATTACATCCAATAAAATCAAGTCTGGTGGGGTTTGGATGACTTTTTCTAGCGCACTGACCCCATCAGCAACTAGGTCGATGTCATATCCTTCGTACTCTAAAATTGTCTGCACTAAGATCAGATTATCCTTAGTGTCATCTACAACGAGAACACGGTCAATTTTATCATCTTCAACAACAGACATGGTTGACAACTTTTGGTGAAATTGATCTACGACTTGAGTTTGAGATAACCCATCTTACTAGCTTGAGTCGATGGATAATTACTTTGGGGAAGATTTGGTGTAGCATAAAAGACTCCATTGCTGTTAGCATTAAAGTCAATTTGGGATAAATCCAATCCACCAACTGATGTAGGTGTTGAGTTAACCTGACGTGGTAATTCAACTTGAAAAACTGACCCCACACCGAATTGACTTTCCAAAAATATTTTACCCCCCATTACCCGTAATAATGCATGAATAATAGCTAAACCTAAACCTGTTCCTGGATATTTCCGGGTCATGCTTTGATCGGCTTGACAAAAAGCTTCAAAAATGCGCTTCTGGTCTTGAGGCGGAATACCAATTCCTGTATCTCTGACAATTATGACGACAGAATTTGGGGACTTTTCTGTCATCTCCACCCAAATACCGCCAGATTCTGTGAATTTAATGGCATTTGAAAGCAAGTTAGTTAAAATTTGACCTACACGCACTGGATCGTTAAAAACTAAAGTGTTTTTTAGGTCACTCTGGACTAACAAAGATAGTTTCTTAGCAGCGGCTTCGGGATATATTCCAGCTACAGTGCTATTCACCAAATTGGATAAGTCGAATATTTCCAAGTTTAGCTCTAATTTTCCAGCTTCTAATTTAGCAAAGTCCAATATTTCATTCACCAACATCAACAAATGCTGACCATTAGCTAATATCCTTTCTACCATGTCCGCTTGTTGATGCGTTAGTTGACTAAATTTCCCCCGCAACAATATTTGTGAGAACCCAATTATAGCATTCATTGGTGTCCGTAATTCGTGAGATATGGTAGCTAAAAATTGCGATTTCAGCCCTGATGCTGCCAAAATTTTTAAATTCTGTGAATGTATATACTGCTGTTGTCTTTCTATCTCTTGCAGCTGATGGGTTAGCTGTTTATTTAGTAGCTCTACTTGCATTTGTGCCCGATGTATACGTATGGCGTGACGCAATGCTTGTACAAGTATCTCTGGAGATAGGGACATGGGTTGCATAGTGTATTCTGTTACACCTGCTCGCATTAATTCAACTGCAACTTCTTCATTTTGGGGGACATTTAGAACAACTAAGGGGGCTTTGATTCCTGAAGAGTGTAGTTTGTGAATTATGGTCAAGCCATCTTTGTCTACTAAGCGATAATTAAGAAATATACAGTCGTAGTCAGTTTTTTGAATGGCGCAAACAGCATGATCAGTATCTCTAACTTCATCCAATTCCAGACAAATGTGAGCTTGAGTTAAACCTAGACTTACTGCCAAACAGTCTGATTCATCATCGTCTACAACCAAAATCTTCAGCGTCTCTTCCATCGGTTTTTACTTTCTTCGCTGCCAAATACAGGTTGATATACAGCCAGAAATTTGTAATTCGTAATTCGTAATTAAACCCCTCCATTGATATTAAAATGGATAACAATTTGATCGACTGGGATAAACAATAATCAGGAAATAATTAGCAATTAGCTATCAGGAAAATGATCATCTCCTAAATCCACAGGATATAAAGTAATATAGTGTACCCTCACCACCTTTCTATAATTCTAAATCACCAGGACATGGCTCGTCCTCACCCATAGGTCAGAGTTGCATATAAACATTTTGTACCAGAAGCTTGAGCAGTTCTACCGGAGACGGAGCGTCTCTGGCTGGGATCTTTTCTCTCTTCTTTTCGCTAGATTTCATTCTTTAATAGGTATTTAATCTGACTATGACACCTATAAACTAGATTAAATATGAAGAGAAGTACTGTTGACTGTTGACTGTTAATAATTAACACGTAGTTTTTTCAAAAATCAAATATTAGTCCTATA
>Ga0127504_1031623_pt1 | contig 9737 bp, 13 predicted proteins | sample S1TSphfallaxMT_FD_94194 | JGI IMG/M metagenome (GOLD analysis project Ga0127504, IMG submission 94194) | Peat moss associated microbial communities from Sphagnum species from Minnesota, USA - S1T2_Fa - Sphagnum fallax MT (Eukaryote Community... | ecosystem: Host-associated > Plants > Peat moss >...
CATAAATTAGAATACTGAAAATAGGTTTGTTATAATGGATTCAGACGATCGCCAAAATCGGCAAGTACTAGAAGTTGTACATCGCATATTAGATGCGAACCTAAACCGCGCTCGTGAAGGTCTGCGGATTATTGAAGAATGGTGTCGTTTTGGGTTAAATGATTCTCAGTTGTCTAGTGACTTTAAATACTTACGCCAAGAAATAGCGATTTGGCATAGCAATGAAATCAGATGGGCGAGAGATACAGTCGCCGATCCAGGTACTGATTTAAGCCATGCTCAAGAAGAACGACGCACTGATATGAAAGCCTTGTTACAGGCTAATTTTTGTCGCGTTCAAGAAGCTCTGCGGGTGATAGAGGAATATGGCAAACTTCATCAGCCAAAGATGGGTCAGGCTTTCAAGCAAATGCGTTATCAAGTGTATATTCTAGAAGATAAGTTAATGGGGGACCAGCGCCGACAGTTATTGTGGCGATCGCATTTATATTTGGTGACAACACCTGTGGATAATCTATTAAATATAGTCGAAAGTGCGCTCAAAGGTGGATTAACTCTTTTACAATATCGAGAAAAAACAGCTGATGATATTTGGCGTTGGGAGTTAGCTTCGCAGCTGCGCCAGTTATGCCATAATTATCATGCGTTGTTTATTATCAACGACCGAGTTGATTTAGCGATAGCAGTGGATGCTGATGGAATCCATTTGGGACAGCAGGATTTACCCATTTCTGTAGCGCGCCAACTACTAGGAAAGCAAAAGCTGATTGGGCGCTCCACAACTAATCCTGTAGAGATGGCTGCGGCGATCGCCCAAGGTGCGGACTATATTGGTGTCGGACCAGTTTATGAAACTCCAACAAAAGCAGGTAAACCCGCAGCAGGGTTAGAATATGTGACTTATGCTGCTCAAAATTGTCAGATTCCCTGGTTTGCTATTGGTGGTATCGATACAAGCAATATTAATCACGTAATTGATGCAGGTGCGAAGCGTGTCGCTGTTGTGCGATCGCTAATGCAAACTGAACAACCTACTTCAGTCACGCAATATTTTCTGTCTCAACTCAGTCAAATCAAATAAAGTTCTTTCTATGTCTTTCAACCCTACACCCTACACCCTACACCCTACACCCTCCATTAATTTACAAGTAAATGGAGAAACTCGTAGTTGTTTAGCCCAAACTCCAATACCCGAATTACTCCAACAATTGGGTTTCAATCCCCGCTTAGTTGCAGTAGAATATAATGGTGAAATCCTCCACCATCAATTTTGGTTAGATACCAAAGTAGAAAACGGCGATCGCTTAGAAGTCGTAACAATCGTGGGTGGTGGTTAATTCAATAAACAAGCACAAGGAGATTCCGAACTGTACAACCAGCGATGATAATTTTTCCGGTTCGCTAGTTCTCTCCCTTGACGACCCAGTTTATCCCTCAGATGTTTATCCATTGATAAGCGTTTAAAAGCTTCTAGAACTTGCAAACCAGAATCAGGATTTACCAGGAGTCCATTTTCTTCGTGATGAACAATATCTAAAGCCATACCTGAGCGAGAGGTAATTACAGGTTTACTAAAGTAACCTGCTTCTAAATAAACTAATCCTAAATTATTCAGAGATTGAGAATAATTTTTTTGCGGGGACAAAGTTAGCATGGCAAAAATGTCACAAGCTGCGTAATAACCTGCTAATTCTCTGTCGCCAACAGATCCAGTAAAATGGACTCGTTGCTTAACCCGTAACCTCTCAGCTAACGCTTGCAATTTGGTGTCACCTGGTCCAACACCGCAAATTATATAATGAACATCTACCCCCACTGTCAGCAATAAAGTCAGGTTATCTATGACTCGGTCAAAGCCTTGATCAGGGATTATTTTACCTACAGAGAGAATGACTATCGCCGTTTCTGGAATATTGTGGAGTTTCCGAGTCCGCTGGCGTAAATCATCCAAATGACTGGGACTAGTTGCTGTCCCAAATTTCTCTGGTCGCACAACTGGGTTGATTACATGAGTGGGTATATCCAGGCGGAATGTACTTCTGAGCGACTTTCTCAAGTGTGAACTGTTACAAACTACCCCTGCTGAACGTTTGAGAGTCAATTTAAAGAGCGATCGCCATAAAGGATTACTAGCTACACAACGTAAATCATCCCCATGTAGATAGATAAAAAAGCGAATTGGTAAAAGATAGCTAAGTAGCAATAAAGCCGGAAAATCGTAGCCATGACACCACTCAATATAGCGGTAATGATAGCGAAAATAGAGTCTAATGGCTAAGAGCAATTGGCAAACAATATTGTAGCAAGACAGGAGTTGATGACTGTAGAAAACTCCCCTACCACTGAGAAAGACTGGCCAGCGATACACAGGAAACAATTGTCCCCGATCAAATTTCTTATCCCCTGTACAACCAGCCGCCAGAACAATTACTTGATCTGGGTCTTGTAAACAACGATTATAAACATATTCTCCAATACCATTTGTTTGCGAGCTAAAAGTACGTGAGGTGATGAGAATGCTGGGATTAGCAACCGCCTTATGCCTAATTTCTGTCCCTAGCTGCGAAATCTGTGCCATAAATTAATTTGGATTATATTTACTAACTCGTAATATTCGCCAAAGGCAAGCAGCAAGCTACATAATTTATAATTAAAAGGGTATAAACCCTCTAGTCATTGCAATTACAAATTACGGTTTACAAATTACGAATTATTCTGACCCTCAATCATATGCTTACACCATACGTTAACCGAGATAGTTGGTAAAATCATGCCAAATCGCCAGAAAACGACCAGCAGAACTTACAAGAGAAAAAATTCCATCTCCATCGGAGGCGGAATGTCTCCGACTCCGCCCAATTCGTGAATAAATACGCTAAATTAAAAATAAGTAAAACTGCATATAGCAAAACTCCTATCATCAGCAGGAGAATTAAAAAGACACTGTTTTTACACTGTAAATATACCATGCATAAAAAGTTACAACTCAATCTTAACCCACTGTTAAGAATTTTATTGGTCTTCAGTCTGGTAATATCTCTGGCTCTGTGTAATGCTGACACCGCATTAGCGGCTCGGAGTGGTGGGCGAATGGGTGGTGGTTCTTTCCGAATGCCTTCTTCTACTAGTCGTACTTATGCACCTCCGAACGGTGGCGGTTATAGCCCTTATGGTGGTAGTTATGGTTACGGTGGTGGTGGATTTGGCTTACCCTTTCTGCTCCCTCTCTGGGGTTTTGGCGGTGGGTTTGGCGGACTGTTTACTATTTTGATCTTTTTCGCGATCGCCAGTTCTTTAGTCCAAGCTTGGAGACGGGGTAACGGGGATGGAGAAGAAGTCAGCTATAGTAGCAATCCTAATGTATCAGTCGTCCGATTACAAGTGGGATTATTGGCCCAAGCGCGAGATTTACAACCTGAACTGAATCGCATTGCTGAAACTGCAGATACCAACACTCCAGAAGGTAGAGCGGAGATTTTACAAGAAACCAGTCTCGCTTTATTGCGTCATCCTGAATACTTTGTCTATGCGGGTAGTAGTACAGAAAAATGTAAATTAGATGCAGCTGAATCGAAGTTTAATCGGCTTTCTCTAGCTGAGAGGAGCAAATTTAGCGCCGAAACTTTGACAAATGTAAATAATCAACTCAAATCCGCTGCTCCTCAACCAGTTTTAACCAATACAAATGGTGAGATAAATGGTGAGATCGGGAATCCTACCCAGCTAATCAGTGAAGGTGCTGGTAGATATCTTGTGGTAACACTATTAGCTGCGACCTTAGGCCAATTGGAAATTCCTGCGCTGAATAATCCCAATGATTTATCCCAAGCGTTACGCCAAATAGGTAGTATATCCAGTGAACATCTGTTAGCCATTGAGGTACTTTGGACTCCCCAAGCTGAAGGTGATACGCTGACATCCGATGACTTATTTGCCGAATATCCTGACTTGAGACTTGTTTAAAAAATATTCAGGATATATCAGGATAAATAAATGGCGAGCGTACAAACGACCTTAATTTTGGGAATGTCAGCTGATGGAAAAATAAATCCTGAAGATACTAGCAAAAGCGCTAGATTTTCCGCAGTCGATTTTGCTCATCTAGAATATCAAACTTCCCTTGCAGATTTAATCCTAGTTGGAGCAGGAACGATTCGGAGCGAGGGAAGAGCTTTTATGATTAAAAATCCTGAATTGTTAGCAGCGCGTAAAATCCGGGGTCAATCTCCCCAGCCTATTACCTGTTTAATCTCTCATTCACTAGACTTACCGCTAACTATGCCTTTTTTTAGTCAAGAAGTGGAGCGATGGATATTCACCGTGCAGAAAAGTTTAGAGTGTAGTTCTGATACGGTAAGTTTAGGCAAAACATGTGAATTATTTAGTTTTGGGGATACAGATTTAGACTGGAACCGAGCCTACAATTTGATTTTAGACAGGGATATCCGCAAGGTTGTTGCTTTGGGAGGCGGTTCTTTGACCGCCTCTCTATTGAAGGCTGGGCGCATTGATGATTGGTGGTTAACTGTCGCTCCTACCATTTATGGGGGTAAGAATGCGCCCACTCCAGTAGAGGGAGAAGGTTTTATTCCTGAAAAAGCTCCTCTTCTAGAATTGATCGAAACCCGTCAGGTGGGAAATGAGATGTATTTGCATTATCGTGTGCTCAGAGCAGGGAACAGGGAACAGGGAACAGGAGTGGAAGCCAGTTAGTATAACATTAGCAAAATTTACCTGACAAAATTTCCTTAATATTTTGGGTAATGTTAGTATATAATTAGGGATTGTGTCGATTCAAAACCATCCCATGCCAAAACTAAAAACTCGTAAAGCAGCGGCGAAGCGTTTTCGCGCCACAGGTACTGGTAAGATAGTACGCCGTAAAGCCTTTAAAAACCACCTTCTGGAACACAAGTCATCTGACAAAAAAAACCGTTTCTCGAAAATGGCTATTGTCAATGAGCGCGATGAACCAAATGTCCGTTTGATGCTCCCTTATTTGTAAGTAATTCAGGAAATAATTCAGGTATTAAGATATGACCCGGGTAAAACGCGGTAATGTTGCTCGCAACCGCCGTAACAAAATTCTCAAATTAGCCAAAGGTTTTCGTGGTTCTCACTCCACCCTATTTAGAACTGCTAATCAGCAGGTGATGAAGGCGCTGCGGAGTGCTTACCGCGATCGCAAGAAGAAAAAACGGGATTTTCGCCGTTTATGGATCACTCGGATTAACGCAGCTGCTAGACTACATGGGTTGAGTTATAGCCAGTTGATTGGTAATCTAAAAAAAGCTAATATCCAACTAAATCGGAAAATGTTGGCTCAATTAGCAGTCCTTGACCCGACTAGTTTTGGTAAAGTCGCCGAATTAGCTAATTCGGTTAAAGGATAAACGCCATTAAACGCCATGAAGGATGAATTGTTTTCCCCGAAGAAAAAATCTGGGACCAGGAAAAATGGCAACTTATGGTTGGCATTTTTTCCCAGCATCCTTTGTTGTCTAGTATTTTTTTCCTGGTTTTTCGTTGGTTCAGAAGCGATCGCCTCCGCAGCAACTTTTTCCGAGATTGAGAACCGAGGTTATCTGATTGTGGCTGTAAAGGATAATTTACGTCCTTTAGGATTTAGAGACGAAAGTGGAAATTTACAAGGTTGGGAAATAGACCTGGCTAAACACCTAGCTAGTGATTTGTTAGGTAAAGCAGATGCGGTGAAATTCCAACCTGTAAGTAATCAGGACCGTCTACCCAGCGTTTTCGAGCAAAAAGTTGACTTGGCGATCGCTAGAGTCACAGCTACAGAAAGTCGTTCCCGATTAGTCAGTTTTAGCGTTCCCTATTATTTCGATAGCACTGTTTTAATCACTAAAGATCCGTCTATCGCCCAGCTACAAGATTTATCAGGACGCAAAATAGCTGTCCTGAATAATTCCAGCACGATCGCTCAAGTGAAATATTTCCTTCCTCATGCTAAATTGAGTGGTGTAGATTCCTATTTAGAAGCGCGATCGCAAATGGAAAACCGTGCTGTGGATGCTTTTGCTGCGGATGCAAGCGTCCTCAGTGGTTGGGTTCAAGAGTACCCTCAGTATAAACTTATTCCTACAAGGCTATCGACTGAACCTTTATCCATAGTAATGCCTAAAGGACTGCAATATGTTGAGCTTAGGCGCAAGATAGATGAGGCGATCAATCGCTATACAGCTACAGCTTGGCTCCAGAAAAACTCCCAGAAATGGAAATTACTATATTAATATAATCCCTACACCCCACACCCCACACCCTACACCCTAATTCTTACACCCTAATTATTATGGATAAAAATCTAATTCTCGTTTACCTCTCAATTTTTGTCGGTATCCTTGCTCTCGCTGGTGTAAGTGTTTTTCGTCAGGTGCTCAAAACCCGGAAACTGGAATCTACCTTTACCAGATTACGCAGCAAACTAAATAAAGATAAAGATAAATGTACAGTCCAAGAATATTATGAGCTAGGGAGTATTTATTCCGAAAAAAAAGTATTTAGCCAAGCAATAGCATTATTCCAAAAAGCGCTAAAAGCCTCTGAAACTGAGGAAGAAGAAAATATCGCTCCTATTTATAACGCCTTAGGTTATGCTTATTTTGCTCAAGAACAATATGATTTAGCCATTCGTCAATATAAAGAAGCGATTAAACTCCAACCTGACTATATAGTAGCGCTAAATAATCTTGGTCACGCCTACGAACGCAAAAAATTGCATAGTCAGGCGTTAGACATGTACGAAGAAGTGCTAAAATTGGTTCCCAAGAATTCCACAGCTAAACGTCGTGCAGAATCTTTACGTCGTTTGGTTTCAACTTAATCAAACCCAAATATTAAGATTTATTAAGAAAATTTTGTTTTTTAGTTAAGTTATTGGCTAGACATCAATAGATATCAATGTTTCAGCCATTAGACAGTATATAAAACTTGCAACAAAGCTTATTTGTTATTAATCACAAAACTTGAGACAATCCTTTAATAATCAAACGCTTACTTACCGATCGTCATGGTCGGAATCTGTGTCATTTGAGTAAAAAATGGAGAAGACCGGATGAAATTGGCTTACTGGATGTACGCAGGGCCAGCCCACATCGGCACTTTGCGGGTCGCAAGCTCTTTTAAAAATGTCCATGCGATCATGCACGCACCCTTGGGTGATGACTATTTTAATGTTATGCGCTCGATGCTATCAAGAGAGCGTAATTTCACCCCAGTAACAACTAGCGTTGTTGACCGTCATGTGTTGGCGCGTGGTTCCCAAGAGAAGGTGGTAGATAACATCACCCGCAAAGATGCTGAGGAACACCCGGATATGATAGTTTTAACCCCCACTTGTACTTCAAGCATTTTGCAAGAAGATTTACACAACTTTGTCGAACGGGCGCAGTTGGAAACAAAAGGGGATGTAATGCTAGCGGATGTGAATCACTATCGTTACAACGAACTACAAGCAGCTGATCGAACTTTACATCAAATAGTTCAATATTATATTGAGAGAGCGCGCAAGAAGGGTGAATTACCCACAGACAAGACCCCTCAGCCTTCGGTTAATATTATTGGTATTTCTACTCTGGGGTTTCACAACAACCACGATTGTACAGAACTCAAACGGTTGATGGTGGATTTGGGAATTGAGGTGAATACCATAATTCCTGAAGGTGCTTCAGTTCACGAATTGAAGAATATGTCTAGAGCTTGGTTCAACTTAGTTCCTTATCGGGAATTGGGTTTGATGACAGTCCGCTATTTAGAGGAGGAATTTGGTACTCCCTATGTAGATATTACCCCTATGGGTGTTGTCGAAACAGCCAGATGTATTCGCAAAATTCAGCAGGTCGTGAATGCTCAAGGCGCTAATGTAAATTATGAAGATTATATTAACGAGCAAACCTTACATGTTTCCCAAGCTGCTTGGTTCTCTCGTTCGATCGACTGTCAGAATTTGACTGGGAAGAAAGCTGTCGTATTTGGTGATAACACCCACGCAGCAGCACTGACCAAAATTCTCTCCCGCGAAATGGGGATTCATGTTGTTTGGGCTGGAACTTATTGTAAATATGATGCTGACTGGTTCCGCGAACAGGTAAGCGGATATTGCGATGAGGTGCTGATTACAGATGACCATGGCGTGATTGGGGATGCGATCGCCCGTGTGGAACCTTCCGCGATTTTTGGTACCCAAATGGAACGCCATGTGGGTAAGAGATTGAATATTCCTTGTGGTGTAATTGCGGCTCCCATCCATGTGCAAAATTTCCCCATTGGTTATAAACCATTTTTGGGTTATGAAGGGACAAATCAAATTACCGATTTGATTTACAACTCTTTTACTTTGGGAATGGAAGACCATCTTTTAGAAATCTTTGGCGGACATGATACCAAGGAAGTTATTACTAAAGGAATTTCAGCTGAATCTGATTTGAGTTGGACAAAAGACGGTTTAGCAGAATTGAACAAAATTCCGGGATTTGTGCGCGGTAAGGTGAAGCGCAATACGGAAAAATTTGCTCGTGAGCGTGGATTTAAAGATATCTCTGCTGAGGTGTTGTACGCTGCTAAAGAGTCTGTCGGAGCATAATTAGTTCAATTAATGCTTCAATTAATGCGGCAAGTAATCACCAGTAATTGGCTGGTAATCTGCCGTATTTCTGTCTTATTTATCCATTTTGGTACAAACCAATTGAATTTTTCTCTCTCTCAGGGTAGGTATTTATTTAATATTGTTTGGCTATATTACTAGAGAAATTTCCTCACTAGTAGTAAGCATGAACCTATGATTTTTTGTAAACGGTTTTTTCAGTCTTGGTGTCAGACTTTTCTCGCAGGATTTTTAGCGACTTTGGTTTGGTTGGGAGTTTTTCATGATCTGGCGATCGCTGCTGATATAGTTCCGCATGATGTCCGCAACCCTGTGGTTGAAGGTGAGCGTCTCGCTGCTATTGTCGATTGTTTACCGAAGGAACTAAGTCAACCTTCTTTGGGACGCGCTTTGAGTGAAATGGGTAACGATCAACTGGAGCGAGCTTTTAATCTGAAGGAGTATCCCCGGCTTAGTCAAGCGGAAGTTGAGTTTGAAAGTTGTTTAGAACGCAAAGGTTTTAGTACTCCTCAAGATTTGCGAGAAGCGATCATCACAGAGTAGACGTTTTCTCATATCGCACTGGTTCCTGTTCTGGAATTTATTGGGAGCGATCGCAAGCTTGAGAAATTTCGCTCCTTTAATCTTAAGGCTTATGTACTGGTGATTTTGCCCACGTTTGCTGAAAAAATTTGTTTACCAGTTAGGCTTAAATCTGGAAATGTTGATGATTTTAATTTGTTCAAATTTAACGACGAACTACAAGCACGGATGGAAGAACTACTGGAACGGAAAAAGGCTGATTTACTGACTCCAGGAAAAATTATCGAACTTGAAGAAATTGGAGAGTTAGATAGAATTTTTACGCATATTAATGCAATATTAATTGCTCAAAAATGACTATTGATAATACTACCAAAGAAACTGTGCGAAAACGGGCAAATTACCTTTGTGAATATTGCCATTCTTCTGAACGTATTTCTACTGCAAGATTTACAATAGACCATATCCACCATAATTGATAAAAGTAATTCCACTACGATAAATAACACTATCGCCAGTTACTACAAGTTCTGGCTCCCAACTCCCGCTAATTATAGCCAATTGTAATATTTTTTTTACACCTAGACAATCA
>Ga0127504_1019389_pt1 | contig 9703 bp, 6 predicted proteins | sample S1TSphfallaxMT_FD_94194 | JGI IMG/M metagenome (GOLD analysis project Ga0127504, IMG submission 94194) | Peat moss associated microbial communities from Sphagnum species from Minnesota, USA - S1T2_Fa - Sphagnum fallax MT (Eukaryote Community... | ecosystem: Host-associated > Plants > Peat moss >...
GAACTAAAATTAATACTAGAACCAGAATTAGATGAAGCGAAAGTAGTACCCAAATCCCCGCTAGTAAAGGTTACCTGGGAACCTCCCGCTTCAGTAAGAGTGATATCAGCTTGGATTGGCACATTATCATTATAAATAAAATCACCTGTAGCAGTAGATCCATCGGCGAAACTAACACCATTCAAATCCCATGTAACATCTACAGCGTGGGCTGGAAACGCAGCCAAGAGATTATAAAATATTGCAGCACTACCACAAACCAAAGAAGTAAAATTAAGCTTCATGACTAAAAACTCGCTCCTCTTGATTAATTATATTATACGGCTAACTATCCAAATAGTAAGGACTTGATGACGACAAAAAGAATAAAAATTGCTCTCTTAGATGAATAAATTAAACTAATCTCTCTAACTAGAACCTAATTTCGGATAAGCTGTGAGTATTTGAGACTGTTAACTAATGATACACCATACAACCGAAAAAATCAGGGCTTAAATAAAGTTTAATCTTTAGAGGAATACTACTCAATTATACCAGTTTACCAAAATAATTTCACTAATGTAACTAGTGAATACTCGGAGGATAGCCGTTTCTCTCCATCCTCCATACAGCGACGATCAACTGACTAGCTTCTGCCAAACACTGCAGTCATAGAACGGGCTATATTTTTTGGCTGCATTGCGTCCATTGCTGCTGTTGGTTCGTATCCACAGTGTACCATACAATCGGCACATTTAGGATTACCGCTGGCTCGCCCGTATTTACTCCAATCAGTCTCTTCTACTAATTCTCTGAAAGTTTGATAATACCCTTCACCTAGCAAATAGCAGGGTTTTTGCCAACCAAGAACGCTATACGACGGACTACCCCAAGGCGTACATTCATAATCTTTCTCACCAATTAGGAAATCTAGGAATAGTGGGTTATTATTAAAATCCCACTTTTTCTGTCCAGATTTGTAGGGAGCAAGTATTTGGCGAAAAAGAGAGTGTGTTTGTTCCCGTTTCAGAAAATGGTCTTGGTCTGGAGCCCATTCATAGCTATAACCAGGGGAAATTGACATTCCATCGGTACCTAGTGTTTCTAAGAAATCGAAGAATTTCTGCATTTCCTCAGGGTCACAGCCTTCAAAGATAGTTGTATTGGTAGCAACACGGAAGCCAGCAGCTTTAGCAGCACGAATTGCTGAAACTGCTATGTCAAAAACACCTTGGCGATCTACACATTTATCATGCCATTCCCGTAGTCCATCCAAATGGACAGTAAAAGTGAGATATGGAGAAGGTTGGAATTTTGCCAAATTCTTTTCTAGTAATAAACCGTTGGTACACAAATAAATATATTTCTTGCGCTTGATTAATCCTGCGACAATTTGATCAATTTGTGGATGTAGTAGAGGTTCTCCCCCAGGAATGGAAACCACGGGTGCGCCGCATTCTTCTACAGCAGCAAAACACTGTTCTGGGGTAAGATTTTGTTTGAGTATTTCTTTGGGATGCTGAATTTTACCACAACCTACACAAGCCAGATTGCAGCGAAACAGTGGCTCTAGCATCAATATAAGCGGAAAACGTTTACGCCCTAAAACACGCTGAGTAACTAGATATTTGCCAATATCTATCGCTTGTTGTAAATTAATCGCCATTATGATCACTCCTCTATAGAGAATTTATCGAAACACCACAATTAGAACTAACCTGTTAAGGTTTAACATAGCCATGAGATACAAACCAATCTACAGCATCTTTAATCGCTACATTCAATGGTGACTGAGGTAGTGATAATTCGCGGACTGATTTTGCAGCATTATAGTACATTGGTTGCTGTGCCATGCGGACACCATCAATCGGTACTGTGGGTAATTTACCTATATGAGTCAGCAACTTCTCTTCTACAAAAGCTACACTTAAGGGTAACCAATGAGGAACTGAGATTTTGGGGGCTGGGATACCTGTAATTTCGGATAGTTGTGCTAAAAAATTCTGGAAGCTCAGGTTTTCATGGCCTAAAATATAGCGATCGCCCCTTTCCCCTTGATGTAAAGCTAATAAATGTCCCCAAGCCACATCCCGCACATCAATAAAATTTAATCCAGTATTCAAATAGACAGGCATTTGCCGCCGCAGAAACCGCAGAATCATGTCTCCTGTAGGGGTAGGTTTAATATCCAATGGACCAATGGGAGTACTAGGATTAACCACCACGATATCTTGACCTTGACTAGCTGCTTGCATAACTAACTGTTCAGCTAGAAATTTAGATTTTTTGTAGTCACCCACCAACTTTTCTAAGGGACTCTGGTGGGTTTCATCTACAACGCTACCATTAGCTCCTACTCCAATGGCTGCTACTGAACTGGTATAAACAGTCCGCTCCACCCCAGCTTCTCTCGCGGCGGCGAGGACATTAGCTGTGCCTTCAACATTATGGTGATAGAGTAATTCCCGATCTTTTTGCCAGAGTGAATAATGAGCCGCAACATGGAACAGATATTGACAGCCCCGCATTTTTTCACAAAGCTGAGAGTCATGCAGGTCACCAGTAACCAGCTTGATATTCAAGCCGCGTAAATTATCACAATTACTGCTAGGACGAACTAAGGCTACAACTAGATACCCTTCTTGGAGTAATAATCTTACTAAGTGAGCACCGATAAAACCTGTACCACCCGTGACAAATACCTGTTTCATTTACTCTCCCTTTGGCGGAACCGAGGGAAAAAATCATCTAGTAGGGCATAAACTACTGGGACAACAATCAAGCTGAGAATAGTAGAAGTGACTAAACCACCAGCGATCGCCACCGCCATTGGTGAGCGTAATTCTGAACCAGCACCTAAACCCAGTGCGATCGGCACCATCCCTAAAATAGTCGCAGCAGTAGTCATCATGATTGGTCTTAATCTGACTGGACCAGCTTTGAGAATTGCTTCTGTGCGTTCTAATCCAGATAAGCGCAACTGGTTAATATAATCCACAATCAAAATAGCGTTTTTGTTAGTAATGCCTAATAAAAAGACAAAGCCGATTAATGATATCATACCGAAATCGCTTTTAGTCAACATGAGTGCAATCAATGCTCCTACCAGTGCTAAAGGCAAAGAAATCCCAATCACTATTGGGTCCACCCAGCTTTTAAATAGCCAAACCAGTACTAAAATAATACATATGGCTGATAATGCTAAAGTTGTGCCAAAACTAGCAAAAACTAGCCCTTGGCGGGCAGAATCTCCCCCCAAATCGAGGGAAACACCAGGCGGCATCACAGCTTTGGCTTCAGTAATTACCCTCTCTGTTGCGTCTCCTAAAGACATATTCATCCCCAGGTTAGCACTGATATAAGCTACACGCTGATTATGCAATCGCTCAATTTCTAAAATCTCACCTGACTTATTCACGTTTCCCGTAACTGTGACGTCAGCAAAACCTGGAAGTTTCTCAACTCGTTGTTTTACAGATATAGCGGCTCGACTGAGTGCTATTAAGTCATTACCAAGCATCGCTATTTCTAAAGGCTTCTGATTACCAGTATCGACAAACTGGATATCTTCGACGCTAGTATTAACATTAGGTATCTTAGATAAATTTACCCGGAGTAATTCTTGCAGTTGCGCTGTTTTAATTTCTCGCTCTTTGTGGAGTTTAATATATATTAGACCTTTATTTGGTTCGCCTTCACGAGAACCAACAGTGGTAAAAATTGTTTCAACTGCGGGTAACTCCCTGACTACCTTTTCTAGTTTTTGCGCTACTCTAAGAGAATCATCGAGAGGATGAGTTGAATTAGCCAAAGGTACGGTATATGTAACGTTGAATTCGCCTCGATCCAACTTAGGAATAAACCCTTTGGGAATTTGGGGAATGAGAACTAAACCACCGATAAAGCTTAATATTGCTAAGCCTATAACTATAGAACGTTTTTGTAAACACCATCTTAATAAAGTGCGATAGGCTTGATCAAATCTCACCCAGAAATAATTTTCTAAGATTTGGGAGTTAGTGGTTTTTGGCTTGAGCCAATATATAGATAAGACTGGTGATAAAGTCCGAGCCACTAGCAAAGATGTCAACATCGCAGCAGAAACAGTAATTCCAAAAGGTTTGAAAAATTGACCGATCACACCATTCATCAAACCTATAGGTAAAAAGACTGCTACTGCTGTAAAAGTAGCAGCGGTAACTGTTAAGCCAATTTCATTGGTAGCCGTTAAAGCAGCTTGGTGAGGAGATTCCCCATTTTCAATGTGTCGCATGATGTTCTCCACATCCACGATCGCATCATCTACAATTGTCCCAATTACCAAAGCCAAAGCTAACAAAGTAATTGTTTCCAAATTAAAGCCATATATCGCCATAACAATCGATGTTCCCAGCAAAGATGTAGGGATTGCTAAAGCGGAAATCAGTGTCGCTTGCCAACTTCCTAAAAAAGGGAAGATGACAACTACTGATAACACCACAGCTTCCATCAGAGCATCAATAGTAGAATGTGTAGCTTGATGGATATACTCTGCTTGACTGGCGGCTAAATTCAGGGTGATGTCTGTAAAAGTAGTCCTGAGTTTTTGGACAGCTTTTTCCACCTCAGCTACTACTTCCAAAGTATTAGCATTGGCATTTTTGACCACTTGAACCGCCAGAGCTTGTTTCCCATTAAACCTGACTAGTGTAGCTTTACCATCACCTGACAATGAGACTTTCAGGACTCCTGGTAGCCGAGCGATCGCCGGGATGATTTTGGTTGTGGTTAACTGGCTTAAATCCGCTAAATTTCGGGATGGACTCTCTATCGCGTAGCTGACAGCCGCCGATTCATTCAAATTTAGGGCGATGATTTTATAGCTTGCTCCTGGTGGGAGACTCAGGTGATGTAAAATCTGGTCAGTTTTATCAGCGGATGTGGCTAAATTTGTTCCCACTACAAACGATAGGCTGACAGCTGTTCTCCCTAAGTAAGTTGACGAGCGAATATCATCAAGTCCTTCCAGAGATTTTAATTTCTCTTCTAGTGGTTTGGTCAGTTTTGACTCTGTTTCCAGAGTCGTTTTCAAAGGCGCTTGAGCGTTAACTACTACGACTGGAAAGGTAATATCTGGAAATAAAGCATATTTGAGAGAACTGAATGCAAAAATCCCAGCTACCATCACAGCTATCCAAAAACTCACTGTCAGCCACGAAAATTGAATCGCCAATCTGGAAATATTAAAGCGTTCGCGTGCGGATTTTGAGCTACTAGACTTGACCATTGGGAAAGATTATCTTGCAGGTGACGGAAGGATTTAGTCATGCTACAGTAATTAGCTGCATTCTGTCGGGTGAGTTTGGTCACTAAATCAGATAATTCCAGCTGCATTAGATTATACTAGTTTAGGCTCACGAAACTTTATACCACATAATATCCAACCACAATATCCAACCTATGAAGATTGGCGCTATTGCACATAAGGAATTATTCTGTCGCAGTTTTCAAGAAAGCTAATGTAAAATGCAATCGGCTGAAGGGCTAAGTGTCTAATTACCAACCTGTTAATTTAGTTAATTTAATTTTAGTACCGCAGGGGTCAGAATATCAAGCTGTAAAGCGTGGACTTAGTCGTTTGCAGGGTGTAAGACCCGATGTCAAAGCTATTCCTATGGGGATTATTCCTCTGCGGCGTTATTTAGCGGGGTTCAGTAATTATTCGGGAACCCGAATCTTGCTTATGGGATTATGTGGTGCTTTACAAGCAAATTATCGAATTGGTGATATTGTTTTATATCAAGATTGCCTTTATCAAGATCATCTCAAAGAGTGCGATCGCACTCTTTTGGCAGAAATTAGCTCTTTACTTGGTGATCGAGTATCCCTTGTGAAGGGATTGACAAGCGATCGCCTGATTTGGTCAGCAGCGGAAAAACGCCATTTAGGTGAAACATCCACTGCTGATGTCGTAGATATGGAAGGATTTGCGGCTTTGGAGTTTTTTAATACTACCAAATTAGCTATTCTGAGAGTCGTGAGCGATGATTGTCGCTATGATATTCCCAACTTAACAGCAGCTATCAGTCCCGATGGTGCATTACAACCTTGGTCATTAGCACGAGGATTGATCAGTCAACCACTCGCCGCAACAAGACTAATTAGTGGTTCATTACAAGGACTACAAGTATTGCAGCAAGTAACAACATCATTATTTCTCACTCCCACCTAACAAGCCTAACAACATGAACGCACAAATTTCTCTAACCTATCCATTCCCCGCTCAATTGTTGTTATATCGGTAGCATAGGAAATCCGAATGTTATTGTCGGCTCCAAAAGCTATACCAGGAATGACAGCAACGTGATATTTTTCTAGTAAAGCAGCACAAAATTCTTGAGATTTCATTCCAGTTTGGCTAATGTCAGGGAACATATAAAAAGCCCCATCTGGTTTGGGTGTGACCAATCCAGCGATGGCGTTGAGTCTTTCCCATAAAAATTGACGGCGCTGGGAAAAGGCTTGGCGCATTTCTTCTACACAGCTTTTATCATCTGATAAAGCAGCGATCGCACCATACTGAGCAAAGGTACAGACATTAGATGTACTATGACCTTGAATTGAACTTGTAGCTTTAATAATTTCTTTAGCACCTGCTAAATAACCAACACGCCACCCAGTCATAGCGTAAGATTTAGCAAATCCACTACTTACTAAAGTGCGGTCAAAGATTTCCTTACCTAAAGAAGCTATACTAATATGTTCGGCTCCATTGTAGAGGATTTTGGCGTAAATCTCGTCAGAAACAACGAAGATATCTGCATCAACTATTACCTGTGCTAAGGCTTGAATCTCCTCTGGTGTGTACACCATTCCTGTCGGATTAGATGGAGAATTGAGGACAAATAACTTTGTCTTAGGGGTAATAGCTTTTTGTAGCTGTGCAGCTGTAATTTTATATCCTGTAGAAGCTTCAGTTTGTACAATTACTGGGGTTCCACCGGCCAAAATTACCATTTCTGGATAACTGACCCAATAGGGAGCGGGGATGATTACCTCATCACCTGGGTCAATTAACGCCATAATCAAATTGTAAAGAGAATGTTTCCCCCCGTTGGTGACAATGATATTCTCTGGCTTGTAATCCAGATGATAATCATTTTGCAAACTTTTGGCGATCGCTTCCTTTAACTTTGGTTCTCCACTCCCCGGACCATACTTAGTCTTACCTTCATCTAGCGCTTTTTTGGCTGCGGCTTTGATGTGTGCTGGCGTGTCGAAATCTGGTTCTCCAGCACTAAAACTACAAACATCGATCCCCTCTGCTCTCATGGATATAGCTTTAGCTGCAATTTCTAAAGTTATAGAGGGTGTAACCTGACTTACTCTGGCTGCGAGCTTCATTATCTTTGAATTTGTGAATCTCTCTCGTATCTCTAAGGATATCCCAGAATTTCAGCCGATATTTAGGAAAATTCTCCCAGTCTAGCTGATGTTAATTTACTCCAGGAATGGGCTGAGGAGAAGTCCCCCATAGAATTGGTTCGCGTCGAGTCCACGATCGAGCTTGAGCAAAGAGTTTTTACCAATATTGCGCTCATAGATATCACTGTAGTTACCGATACATGAGAGAACACGTTGCTGCCACTGCTTGTCAAGACCCAACTCAGGCGCAGTAATCGGCATTGCTCCTGCGCCACCTGCATACCAACGTACTTCCGGTCTTTCTCCACTAATTAGGGTGTGGACAGTCCATGCAACAATCGCCGACCATTCTCCGTCTGTAGTTCCAGTAGCAGCGATTACGGGAAAAGTCACAAGTGGCTCAGGGAGAATACGGCTCGACAATCGGTTCACGCCTGAGTCTAGACGAAGCATTGCCAGGGCGGTAGTCTCACCCACAATTCCATGACAATGCTGCACATTATAACTATCGAACATTTCCCCATCTTCATTAAATGGTAGCCGTAACCAATTTAGATGAATTGCGTCAAAATAAGCTGAAAGGCTTCTTTCAGCCGAACTACCAATAAGAAAGCAGATAGAGTCATTGGCTAGGTTACGAACGTGGTGCGCTGCTGAAGTAGATGCTACCATCACCCTGTGGGATTCCACAAATATAGTCGGACCTGGTAATACCTTTCCAGCCAACTTTTGCTCGTTAATTTCAGAGCCTGTAAGGAAATAAACATCGTCCTTTTGGTTACGTACAGCATCGAAGTCTTGCGGAATATCGTAATTATGATATTGGATTTGCTTGGGCGATCCGATTACTGCTGTAGCGATCGCCCGGCAAATATCCACATTGAGTCCGCTCCAGTGACCGTGGTTATCGCGGTTTGCGAGTCCCGGTCGCTCAACACTACCGCAGCGGACTACACCACGAGCCTTAACACGTTCAACAACTGAACCCGCCATAGCAGCAGGAATTGAGCAGTAGACACTGAGCAGAGTCAATAAGACCAACAAGAAGCGCATGTATTCTCCTTTGGGAACGTCAAAATAATTTCCAAAAAATAATTGCGAATATTGCGAATTACGGGTTAGCTGTGGAGTAAGTACCTGGCAGCGGATTGAAACCAGTAGGAACAGGAATATTGTTCGGATCTGCCACTGGTATAACACCAATGCCAGTACAGCCTTGCCCATTATAGAGCGGTAAAGTCAAGTCACTACTTGGAATCGTCGCTAGAGAAGCTGGTAATAGGGGCGAAGTACCGAGCAGGCGCTGGGGATCGAAAGCAGATAGCAGGCTATCAGTAATGGATGAGTTAATGTCACGAGGACCAAGGTACTTCTGTTGGAATCCTGCTGGAGCAAACGCGTTGAATTTCGCAGAGTTTCCTGCTGTGAGCGCCGCTGCCTCATCAGGCAAACTGGCAAGTGCGGGCAAACCAAAAATTGCGTTAATTGTCTGGATTACTGCGTTATGATCGCCCTCGACGTGGGAGGCTGTGTGCGCTCGCGCATAAGGAGAGATCACAATCAAAGGTATACGTATACCACGAGAGAGAGGGAGGCTATCGGGACCATAGGACAAAATACGCGGTGGGACGTGGTCATAATGTCCATCTGATTCGTCGTAGGTCAAGATGATAGCACTTTGGGACCACAGCGTTGGATTTTTAGCGATCAAGTTAACTACACGAGCTGCCATTGCTTGGCTAATCTGGCGATCGCTATAGCTTGGGTGGTCATCATCCCCTGACTTGGCTGCATTAATAGCAGTGATTTCAGCAGCAGGCGTATTAGGGTTTGTAATTGGTGGTGTTAGTCCCTGTTGGTTTGTGTAGCCGCCACGAATGTAGAATACGCCGCGGCTTGAGGATAGAGTACCATTAGACAAGTCGTTGAATAAGTCATTTAGTCCCTTCAGGCTACCACTTAAAGATGGTACAGGTGTATCCGCGACATACCCAAAATACTGTGCGCCGTTGTGATGGCTGACATAAGCAGTGTGGGAAGCGACCGCGTTAGTGTCCGTCGGTTCTAAGTCATAGCCTTCCTGATACCAGCGCCAGTTAACAGGCGTGCTCCCGAAACTCTTGATATATGGAATATCATTCTGGATATCATGTAGATCGGAGGAGATATTCAAATTACTAGCCAGTACTGTCTTAATATTAGTACCTTGGAACGTAAGAGGTAAACTTGCGAAAGTTAGGATTGAGGCAATGTTGCTGTCAGAGTAGCCATCACCAAGGTTAAAGGGTGCTCTGTTGGAACCAGCTGGTGTTGTATCATA
>Ga0127504_1034892_pt1 | contig 9625 bp, 2 predicted proteins | sample S1TSphfallaxMT_FD_94194 | JGI IMG/M metagenome (GOLD analysis project Ga0127504, IMG submission 94194) | Peat moss associated microbial communities from Sphagnum species from Minnesota, USA - S1T2_Fa - Sphagnum fallax MT (Eukaryote Community... | ecosystem: Host-associated > Plants > Peat moss >...
GCCTCTATAACATCCCATTCTAGAAAAATTTATTTAGAAACACAGCATCCAACAATCCATATTCATCACCAAACTTCTGTATGGGAACATCAGCTTGATCAATCGCACGGTTTATCCGCATCCTCATCTCGTCATAAAACATCTTTCCATGATAGTAAGAAAATCGTAACGCTTCATGAAGCTGAACCCTAGTTTGTTCCAACTCATCAGGACACTCACGTATCCAATTTGTCAGTTCAAATATCGAGTCAGTATCAATATTCGCCATTTTCTTCTCCGGATATTTATCATGTGGCCGGAACCCACATTTTAAGAAGCGTAAATCATCCACACACTTCTCACTCTGGTCTGCGCCAGACTTATCCGCAGTTGTATATGTTATTCCATACTCAGCAAGCTTTAAACTTAAAGAGAGTGGATTAAACCATTCCAAAACTACAGGAGCCGCACAAAACATATTGTCGTCACCAAAAATTGCATCTCGTACATGTTCCAAATAGGCTTCGACAGAGAAAAATTCATATCGGTCAGTTTCCTGAGCAATCTCCAAAAATGAAAGAATCAACAAAAATTCCCCCACAATTGTATTTAGTATAACTGTCAACCAGTTACCCGAAGGATTTCCTTGGACCTTTTGATGTAAAATATCCAACACCAATTGAATACTATGGACAAACTCCACAGCAAACAAGTGTAGGATAAAAGATCTTTGTTGAGGTGTAATAAAGATCTTATGTCCATAGAAATCAAGATATGTTCCTTTAGGAGCATACTTATCATACCACTTAGCAATCAAACGCATAGCGGCATACATCAAATCGGGATCCAGAATACCGTCATACTTTGAATAATCTCCATCACCACCCTTCAGTCCAACAGATCGCAAACGGTTATAAAGTTTGGTCCATTCTGGAGATGAAATATCTATGCCCACCATTGAGTAAAAATTACCTTTGGCAGCCATATAAGCAGCGACAAAATCCATTGTTAGCATTCGCCCTAAAAGGGTTAAATCTACAGGACCCATTGTGAATATACGTGTGGCCATTTCTCTTATCTTCTTAAGCGATCGTCGCTCATCCTTCAAACAATGAACCCAAATAGTAAAGGGTAATATCTTTTTCAGCATAGTTGAAAGCCGATTAATAATATCTTGAACCAAGTGGGGTTTTGCTTGATAATTAGTACGATCGCCCTCAACATGCAATTGCTCAAAGAGAAATTTCTTTCCCTTATCACCATTCCTTCTATCCTTAACATATGGAAAACCTGGAGAGGATTCCATATTCAAACACTCATAATGGTCTATATCTAATCCATTCACTGCCATTTCCAAACTAACTTGGTCTATATCCTCACGAAGTGGTTTCACGAATTGTTCATGAACCATCTCTAAATGTGACTCAACATTCCAAATTAAGTTAGGAGAAAAAGGCATCGTACGAACACAATACTTACCAAGAGCATTAGAAAACGGACTCAAACCTAAAAACTCACTATTCACACGCACATCTCGCGACGACAACACAGATGGTTCTGTAACATGTTCTCGAACTAAATCATGAAGAACACTCTTCTTTATATCCGATTTAGCAGGTGCAAACACCGCATTAGTTGGGTGGACATGACCAAAAACTTTATATCCACAAGGAATAAAACTTGAATCACATTCATCCACTAACAGTGTTCCTCTCTGCTCCTCATTTATATCAAAGGCATTTTCTGATAAATTTTCGAGAATCATTTCCTCTGTCACCAGAGTACAAATACCTCCAGTATTACCAGCATAACCAGAAACATGAATTCCCAACATCTTTCGCGTATATTTTCCACCATAAACCATCAACAACGATCCACAGTTTCCTTTCTTCGTAGGCGCATCATGAGACCAACCCTGCCTAACATTCACAATCTCTTTACCGACCAGGTGTTCAGTTGGTTTATCAACTAAATCCAAGGCCTTAATATCAAGATTGGGATATATTATAAAGCTGTCCCCTCTCTTTGCATCATGCGTTCGCATTATAAGCTCACCATTCATCGCTCTATACCAAGGCAAATCCTCATCTCGAATAAAATACTTTGACAATATTGGAGCTGGAGGAAGTCTAGCAACATCTCGAATCAAACACACATCAGCTTTTCCAAATCTCTTAGTCTTCCACCAATCTAAGGCAAAAGTCACTGAGATACCAGAGGCTCCAACTGCGGTAATTCTCGTTCCCTGATCTAGTCCTTCAACAAAATGATAAGGTAAAAGCAAATTCTGTCCATCCATACCAAGTGCAACTATTGTTCTGGGCTTATCATACCCATCTTGCCATGCAATCAACGTCCACATATGTGGTATGATTTTATGATCTCTCAACTCAATAGCATTCTGATCTGGACAAGACTGAGTTTCATTTACCACAACACCACTTTTCGGAATCTCTAACTTCTTCTTTAGAACCGCATCACTCATTTCCTTTTTATTTCGTACAACAACTTTCGCCTTCGCTCGGGAAGTTTTCTGATCACCCGAAGGTCCCGTCTGAGCTTCATTTAACAAGGAATCTAAGACTTTCTGAGATTCTCCATCATGCAATGCTTTCTCCCATTCAGTCCGTCTCTCCACACAATATGCTATCTGATCTTCACCTTGCAACTCTTTATACTTACTAGCAAGAACCGGATACATATTTGGAGGTTCACCAACCATAATAACTTTCGGCTTCTCATGTAACTTCTTATGCAGTTTATATGCGCCAAAACACAATAAAACAACCGCACCCATAACAGCCGCAAACTTCAATGCTTTCAAAAAGAATTTCATCGGAAGGTGTTCCTGCAAAAACTTACTCACTTTCTCAGCTACAGTTGCGAACTTCTCCTTATACCAAACTAAAGCATCTTTCAGATAATTATAACCCGTCAAACGCTTCAGAGTATCAACAAAACCGCTACGTAATGCTTGGAAACGATTATACGTCAACACATACCAAGCTTGCCTCAAATGTTCAGACATAGCTCCAAACCATGTATTCTGAGCAAATTCAAAGAACTCATCAGAAACATAAGTACCCGGAGTCTGCACCAAAATTGCATTCCGAAGCGTAAACTTCTTCAACAACTCAAGATCATTCTTTGTATACCGATAAAAACCAGTATGTGCATCTCCAAACACCTTATGTCTCATCAAAAATTCTCTCAGCTCATCATCTTCCACATCCTCTATTGCTAGGGGATCCGGTACCTTAACTAGTCCATTAAACATATTATCGTTACCTTCGACTATTCTAGAATGCAATCTAGCAGTATAATCTCTCAACCCTGGGGGTAAAACTCCCAAGTTACACCTGCGATTTTCATCACAGTCGTCAAGATCTTGAAAACTACCATCAGGCATCTTCCTAGTACGAAAGGACCAATAACTAGATTGTGAACTCGCGCTCGCAGTAGGCCCTTGGGTCTCATTTCCGCCCTCTGGCACCTGCTCAATTCTTATTTCACGTGTCTCAGCCATAGTCTCAACATTCTCAGGATTCTCCAACATAATACCATCATAATACTTCTTAATCAACCGCTGTTGCAAATCATGATGATCTAAAAGTTCTTCTTTCAAAACTTCTTTCAATTCAGCAAATGTCAAATCACCGCTCGTCGGCTCTAATGTTTCCAAAGGAGGACAAACGGCAAAAGACAAATGCCGATATTCACCAGGATATTTCTCATCATCTTCATGAATCTTTCTCGCATTTGGAATACCATTCTTAAGGTACTTCTTATCAGACAAAAAAGCCATAACAGTCATATGTCGACGTCCTTGTAGTGCCTCATTCAACGCAACGGTATTTGACTTTGGATAAAGTATATTACTTGAACACAATAGAGCATATGAAGCAAACACTCTACCTTTATCAGTCAAATCCGCCTGGGGAGTTATAAATGCAGCATTGGATCGCATATTTATAAACTCATTCCACATAACTTCTTCCTTCAACCCTCTATTCTGACCCATATCGTCATAATACACAATAGGATTTTGTGCATATCGATCCCAATGGTCAGTCGGTCCCCTCGAATACAAACAATTATTTAGGGGTAAACCTAACAATTTAGTCATATAACGAGCTAACTCAACACACACTAAGGACTTTCCAATCCGAGGCTTTCCAGCAAGCCAAAAACAAAAAGGATCATAACGAAACTCTCTATAAACAATAGCCTTATCGACTTTATCACCAAGAGCCATACATTCCTTATATGCAACATGAAAAGCAACCAAAAGCTCTCTAGGAAATCTTTTATCAGAAAAGATCACAGAGTACTTATTTGCTTGTTCTCGTAACATCAATATCTCGCGACGCAAAGGTTCATCGTGTTCCAACGCTAATCTAGCACTTTCTCTAGATAGTTCAGAAACACGCTGAGCCCAGCCCAAGAGTTTCGGTTCTTCTTCTCGCAACATCTTCGACAATTTCTCATAAGGAGTTTGCATTCCAAACACATATTCTAAAGCCTTATTTACTGTATTGGTTAAATACGTAATAAACTTCGGAATATGGTCCAATCCACGGTTTATTTGAAATATCGAATCAAATGTCTTCAAAAACTTCTCAGTCTCATTCTTCTGCGGCAAAGTTTTATTAATTGTCGCAAAAATCGCACCAAATATGGTTGCCCCAATCAGAGCAGTTCCAGTTTCTATTCCTTGAGTAGTATTAAAAGGGTTCGAATCATCAAACTCTTCTTCAACTATAGGTATAGTAGGAACAAACTCTTCGGTCGAGGCCTCCTTCCAAAATTGTCTCGAAATTAAACCATATATCCAGGCGATTGCTTTATGAAGTTCTCCTTCATATCCGAACCACATGATAGCTCTAAACGCTAATAACAGATACCAAAGCCAGCTAGGCAGATAATCATACAAAAACCATAAACAAAAAATCTCAATTGTAATTAAAATTTTTCGCCCAGTGGTATACTGAATTGCGTGAATACCCTTCGTAACTTTATTCAAAGTATCTGTTATACCAACCCGACCAGCCTCAAACACTCCACGTGTCTCATCACTAACCAGCTGTGTCAGCTTATCGCCAACACTATCCAACTTCTCAGCCAGTTGCTCAAAAATCGCATCAACTCTTGCGGGACTCACACTACTAGAAAACGCATTAAGCGTACTACGCATGTCCTTAAGAATTGTTTTAATATCATCACAACTGCTAGAGATGTTCTCTTTCTCTTTCGCAAACTCAGCAGTTACACCGTGAACGTCTTCAATAACAGTCTCAATCTTCTCCATATTTCTATCGAGAAAATCATTAACTCTTTGAGAAACGCCTTCAGCGCCACCAACTTTCACATTAAACATCTGTGTCTCATTCAATACTCGGGTACCTCGACTAATCATAGAACGTGTCTTTAAAACTTGACAAAAGAAACAATTCTCCATCTCATGATTCAGATACATCCTAGACCTTCCAGGGCACCAACTACACTTACCACAAGCATGCTCAAACTGATGCTGTACATCAAAACTCACAAGGTTCTCGTGGTGAGATACCACAAATTCACAACACGCATCCACGCACTGATAGTCAGGCATCCAAAGAATACATCCATGAAGATGATCTTCAGGTTCAAACCAATCAAAGCGCGAACTAACACGACGTTCTTTCTCATCACAACAGCGAAAATTCGGATGCATAAACCCATGATTACTACCTGGTTTATGCCACTCTTGCAAATGGATTCGATATGATTCCAACGACATTCTTTTCCAGTTAGGAACTTCTCCATCCATATCATAAATCCACCCATCATAACTCATTTGGGTTTCATTCAACAAACGTTTCGGAAACTTCTTCACTTTCATACAAAACCATGTCTCACAAACTTCACGTTTTATAGCGGGTATTCTCAAAATACCTTTATCCTTCCATACTACATTCAAAGTACCAGGCTGATACATTTCAACCACAAACTCATCTCTACTAAAAGTAAAGAGGGGTTTTGTCCAAGAAAACAACCTACTCTTAAATGCAGTTCCATGGCGGGCATTCCATAACGCCAACACTAGGTCTTCGTACATAGAAACATGCCCATTCCATTGATGTGACAAATGGGCAACCGCCTTATACGTACATGGAGGTAATGGCTTCTTATAAAATCGATAATACAATCTTTTAAATAATCGCCAAAACAACAAAGCACTATAAGGCTCCATATCCTTCTCAGGAATCCCTAACTGACGTGCTAGTTCAACATATCTACACTCTTCTCGCATTTCAAGCTCTGTACTCGCACTAGCATGACCTCTAAAAAGATCACCTTCCTTAACACTCATCAAATACTCAGCGTACACTTTTCCTTTATACTTAGGAAAATGAACCTGCAAATCACTACAGGAATCATGAACTCCAAAATCATTCATCATACAAAAATGTGTTCTCTCACTATCACACTGAAAATAAAACGACAACAAATCATCACTTATATAATTAATTAAACTCATTACGAAATGGATAAGATAAACAATATTTCAATTTTAAAATCAACTTTATAACTCGCAGTTTTCAAGGAAAACAAATCGTTATTTATGTAAGTTGTACTTTCATGAATAAAATAACCGAAATTTTAAGTAGACGGTCGCTGTTTCGCACAGCATCGCAAAGTATAAGGTCGCGGAATCACAATTAAGTGTTCCAAGCTATAGGAGCTAGTCCCATAAGAGGGTGATTCCCACATCTAAAACGATAGGTACTGATCTCTCAATGGGGCTCAAACATTACCACTCAGAATAAGCGGATATCGGAGTCACCACCGCACCGGCCTTACTTGACCTTACGAACCGAAGCGTGCGCTATCACAGACCACGAGTATGACTCTCTCGCTGCGCATGTCCTTTACAATATGAGACTATAAAGTATAATGAAAACGATACATATTTTTGGATTTTTATAATTATCTTAAAACATAGAAACAAAAACAACTATTCAACATTACGAGGAAAAATAGAAATAGGAAAATGAAAATTAAAATCATCACCAGCAGCCACATAAATAGCCACCTCAATCTTCTCAGAAAACTCGGCCGCAAACGGCAACGTAAAACACAAATTTAAAGTTCCATTAGTAAACTGTTGCAACTGCACTGTTTCAGCAGATATTCTCAATGGCAAAAAATGAAAGGGGGAAGCATATGGAACTTCTACTTCAAAACCATGCTCATCAGTCAAATTATTAACTTTTATCGCATACATACCAGATGTTAAACTAAAATTCTCTGCAGCCGTAGAAGTCCAAGTAGGTGTATTCACAAATAACTCAGGATCAAAAACAGCACACATACGGACACAATTAACTTGAGAATTAGCAAATAAAATCTTATAACGCAAAGAACCCGACCAGCCAGCAAACATTCGACTAAAATATGCTAATTGTGAATAAGAAGCAATACCATAACTAATCGGAGTCACAGGCAAAGATAGAGAAAATGCTTTGGCAGTAGTTCCAGGAACGGTAGACATCACAAAAGGGGGATAAGCAAGACCATATCTTCTTATAACATCTCTTAAATCGCCTGTAAACTCATTAAAGAAATGCTTGAAGTCTGGAGCCAAAGTAGTATTAGAAACGACCAAAGCTGCAGAATCTTCAGGACTTTCATCCAACGGCTTAACATCTCCATCATCACCATCATCGGCTTGCGTCTCATTCAACTCTTTATCTTCACTACTAATTGCGGGTGCTAGATCAGGAACAGCTTGAATTTGAATCGCAAAATCATCCGTCTGATTAAAAGGAACAGAAGGAAAAGCCAAAGCAAAATCATCACCAGCATAAGCATACAAATTAAAAACAATAGACGTAGGCACATTATCCGGATGGACTAACTGATTCAAAACAAAGACATACCAAGTACCACAACTAGATTTCTCTAACTCATTATCATTAGGAGAGGACGTACCCAACCAAGGACGATTGGATATGAACGGCATCTCAATTTCAAAAGAACGATTAGCAGTATTATCTAAATCTATTATAACAGTAGGGGAAGACATTGCAGTAGTCATGGTAGGATCACTATCGGTAATTTTAACTTCAGGCATATAACAAAAAGCTAGACGACCAGAGTGAAACTGTGAAGCAACAATATCTATACGAATCATAATCTTACCACGCCAATAAACAAACATATCAGAAATACCAGACAAATAAGTGGGTTGACCAAAAGGAGCGGTAAACACATGACTAAACCAAGTAGGACAAACACTACCCTTTGTTAAAAGGGCTCCAACAGTTGAACCATCAGACCAGGTTATTTGGTTAAATAACATCGGCTTTCGAACCAATTCCAAAATATTAGACTCAGAAACATGACCTGCCATAACACTTGCATTAGGAATATGCATAGCTTGAGGCAACAAATCCAAACGACCAACAGTATCAGAACCCTTACCAAAACACAAAGAAGAAAAAGTCATTTTCTTCGAACAAATTTCGGTCTTCAACGAAACAGGACGATCAAATAACATAACAGCCAACTCAGGGTTATCGGCAACAAACTCTTTTGTATTCTTTAAAGCGGATCCAAAATCACCGGCAGCCTTCTCAAAATTGCCACTAAACAACTCACCAACAGAAGAACCAATACTTTCAACACTATCCATAACCTTTCCAGTACTCTTAACTCCAAAGAAGGAGCCAACATCATCTAACAATCCCATTTGAACTTCATTATACAAAGATGGATCAGGAACCAACCCTGAATCAATAGGAATACGTAACTCAGCATCATCAAACCAAGAATAAATCGTCATATCAACAGTAGCAGAAACACTAGTAGTAGCAGACAACTGGTTCAACACCAAAATAATAAGGTAACCAGCATCAAAGAAAACATCAGAACTATTACTTAACGTATTAATAGCGGTGGTAGGCAAAAAGAAAGGAACAGCCAACTCAACGGCATCACTATTAGCAGCATCTATAAAAACATGGGGATAACCACTTAAAGTAAACTGATTGACTTCGGCGGGATTAACATTCAAAGGAACCCAAGCAGCAATTAAACGACCAACATGAAACTTAGTAGCATTAACCATAAACTTAAAATGGAAATTACCACGGAAAAATGTGTAAGATTTCCAAATTCGATAAGCGGGACAAGTTTTATTAATAGACAACATATACCGGGGAATAGGATAAGTAGCATTATTAAAACCAGCAGCTTGAGACGTAGTCCAGGAAATAGTACCCATTATAATGGGTTTCGCCATCATCTGTTTGACCATCCACTGCTGATCAGTAGTAGATGTATCCAAAGCCTTATCATTAGCAACAACAACAGAAGTACTAGTTGGAGAAACAACATGAGTTCCAACCATACCAGAATCAAAATACTTAGTATTAACAACGGAATTAGAATTAATAGACATAACTTATACACTGAAGATAACAAATATATCACATTAACAGTACAAAACACTAATATGATATGAAAACAAACATCAAATCTTAGGAAAATTCGGTAAAAATGAATTAAGAATACTATAAATTACTCCTGCAACGGAAATAATAAACAGAGTCCTGCAGCGGACACATTCTTATATGAAAGGGGGGGTGAGGGATAACCTCAC
>Ga0127504_1017134_pt1 | contig 9359 bp, 6 predicted proteins | sample S1TSphfallaxMT_FD_94194 | JGI IMG/M metagenome (GOLD analysis project Ga0127504, IMG submission 94194) | Peat moss associated microbial communities from Sphagnum species from Minnesota, USA - S1T2_Fa - Sphagnum fallax MT (Eukaryote Community... | ecosystem: Host-associated > Plants > Peat moss >...
CCAGGCTTATCAGTGCGAAGGTAAGTATGCGCTCCGAAGTAATCGCGTTGTGCTTGAGTCAGATTCTGAGGTAGACGCTCACGACGATAACTATCGAAATAATCTAGAGAAGCGCTAAAAGCTGGGACAGGAATCCCCAATTGAGCAGCTGTGACAATTACTTCCCGCCAAGCGGACTGTCTGTCTAGAATTGTCTGCTTAAATTCAGGCGCTAACAATAGATTGGGTAATGTGGGGTTTTCATGAAAAGCCTTCTTGATCTTATTCAAGAAGCCAGCCCGAATAATACAACCACCCTTCCAAATCCGCGCCATCTCACCTAAATCCAAGCCCCAGTTATAAGTCTTAGATGCTGTAGATAGCAGAGCCATTCCCTGCGCATAGGAACAGATTTTGGAACAATAAAGCGCATCTCGCACCTTATTCACAAAATCCTTAACTTGTCCATTGTATTTAGCGGTTGGACCTGTCAGCTGTTTAGAAGCTGCTATCCGTTCATCTCTAATAGAAGAGAGAATCCGAGAATTAACTGCGGCGGTAATTGTGGGAATAGCTACTCCCAATTCCAAAGCAGTTTGGACTGTCCAACGTCCAGTTCCTTTTTGACCAGCTGCGTCAACAATCAAATCCAACAGAGGTTTTTTTGTTTCTGGGTCAATGTAGGGGAAAATATTCGCTGTAATTTCAATCAAAAACGAATTGAGTTCATCAGTGGTATTCCACTGAGTAAATACGTCGTGGAGTTGTGTATGATTGAGTCCAGCGACATTTTTCAGCAAGTCGTAGGCTTCCGCAATCAACTGCATATCACCATACTCAATCCCATTATGTACCATTTTTACATAATGACCAGAACCACCAGGTCCAATATAAGTTACACAAGGACCATCATCGACTTGAGCGGCAATTTTGTTAAAGATGGGGGAAAGGAACTCGTAGGAACTCTTTGTCCCACCTGGCATTAAAGATGGTCCATTTAAGGCTCCTTCTTCACCACCACTAACGCCCATTCCCAAATAACGTAACCCAATCGGTTCTAGTTCCTGAGTGCGTCTTTCAGTATCTTCAAACCAAGAGTTACCACCATCAATAATGATATCTCCTTCTTGTAGCAGAGGTTTTAGCTGTTGAATTACCGCATCAACTGGCTTACCCGCTTGTACCATGACTAGGATTTTCCGGGGACGTTCTAGCGCAGCGACAAATTCTTCTAAAGTAAATCCGGCTTTCACATTCCGCCCTGGGGCGCGATGTGCCATAAAGGCATCGGTTTTTTCACGAGAGCGATTGTAAACTGCAATTGGAAAGCCATTCCGTTCGACGTTGAGAGCGATGTTCTCGCCCATAACGGCTAATCCAATCACACCAAAGCTTTGTAAGGTCATAAATTTGTTTGGCTAACTCTTGCAGATCCTTTATCTTTAAGGGTAATCCGAGTTTTTGGCTTCACTCCTAAAGAAGATATTAAGACTTGGCGCAGAAGGACTTTAGTGATTACCACTGAGATAGACACTGTTGGTAATGAGCCACAATTTGCGCTGCTACCTCGGAAGCATTTAAGCCATCAGTTTGGATCTCGATCGCATCCGAGGCTTTTTGTAAGGGTGATACTTGACGATGACTATCTTTCCAGTCCCGTTCGGCGATATCCCGTTCTAGTTGTTCTAAGCTCACTTCTGGTTGACCTTGTTTTTTAAAGTCTTGCTGACGACGACGAGCGCGTTCACCCACAGAAGCAGTCAAAAATATTTTAATTTCCGCGTTGGGAAATACATGGGTGCCAATATCTCTACCTTCAGCGACTAACCCACCATGCTTACCCCAGTTTTGTTGCTGGATGACTAATGCTCTGCGTACAGCACTCTGAGCCGAAATAGCTGACACCTTTGAAGTCACTTCCAGGCTGCGAATTTCTTGAGTGACATCATAGTCATTAATCCAAACCTTAACGGGATGATCTCTATTTAAACTATGGGTCAGTTTAATCGTCGATTCATTAGCTAGTTGGGCGATCGCACATTCATCATCAATGCTAATATCTGCTTTTAGTACTAGCCAAGTCATAGCTCTGTACATAGAACCAGTATCCAAGTAGACTAACCCTAACTGTTCTGCTACTTGGCGAGCCACTGTGGATTTACCAGCACCAGCGGGTCCGTCAATGGCGATGATAGGTTGGCGATCGCGCAAAATGGTATTGTCAATCAAACGTGTAGAACCAAGACGAGCAGCGATCGCGAGCATTCCTTCCTCCTGAATTTTTGCTAAAGGGATTAAAGTATTCGGTTCCACCAGTTCAATATATTCCAGAAAAACATCATCAACAATAGAGATTTTTTGACGGGCTGATGCTATTAGTTCAATACTGTTGCGCACCCCACCAGCCCGAAATAGGGTTTCAGCTTGTTTTAAACCTTGAGACAAAACAACTGCTTGCTCTCTTTCCCCAACGGTCAAATATTGATTACGAGAACTTAAGGCTAAACCTGAAGCATCGCGCATTATGGGACAAGCAATAACTTCCACAAGCATATTCAAATCAGCCACTAGACGCTTGATAATTGCTAATTGCTGACCGTCTTTTTGCCCGAAATAAGCTCGGTCTGGCTGGACTAAATTGAAAAGCTTCGTGACAATTGTCGCTACACCCTGAAAGTGTCCCGGTCGCGAGCGACCACACAAGCCACTTATCATAGCAGATGGTGGAGTCACTTGCACCATTTGAGTTTCTGAACTAGTATTCACCACACCCATAATTTCTGGAGTAGGCGCAAAAATCGCATCAACACCAGCCTGTTCACATAATTGACAATCTTGTTCCCAAGTCCGGGGATAGCGGTGATAATCCTCATGTGGTGCAAATTGCAGGGGATTCACAAAAATACTGACGATCACCGTCAAATTTTCCCTGCGTGCTCGCTCAATTAAGCTTAAATGTCCTGGATGTAAATTACCCATAGTGGGGACTAATCCCACTGCTGTTTTAAACCAATTAGTCTGATCGCCAAAGACTAGACCCTGTGAATTGATCAGGTCCTGATTTTCCCTGGCGACTTTTTGTAAATAACAGCGTAAAGCTGTAACTGTTGTCAGCAGGCGCACAAAATCCCCCTAGTTCTTGCTTCTTCCCAGTTAGTTTATCGCCCAAATCCAGGGAAGAAGTGAAGGAACTAAGAGAATTTATTTACAGTCTAGTTTTTTAACGTTCTCCTACCTACCTAAAACTTCAATATGGACTGGCGCAATACCGCTACCCATCATCCCTAGTAGCCTAGCAGCAGCAGCAGACAGGTCAATAATTCGACCACCCACATATGGTCCGCGGTCGTTAATACGCACAACTACAGAACGACCATTGGAGGTATTGGTAACTCGGACTTTTGTACCTAAAGGTAGACTCCGATGAGCAGCAGTTAATCCTTCTGGATTGTATCTTTCCCCACTAGCGGTAGAGCTACTAGAGCCGTCGTAGCCGTACCATGAAGCTATACCTTTGAAGTTAATTCTCAAACCACCTATGGCAATTTGATCGGGAAGTCTTGGTAGAGTCATTGACCTCCTCAATGGCAAGTCAGCGATATCGTGGATGGGAGAAGCATTACCTATGAGTCTCCGCAGCCGGTTAGTAGCTTGTAATGCATCTTGTGGTGGGTTTCTGGTTGCGTCTGCTAGGCGGGTGTTTTCATCAAGTTCCACCAATTCTTGACCATTGAACTTGATCATGTAGCGATCGCCTAACGACTTGCGAACAGAGGCACCTTTCCTCGATATTCCATTGATCGTCGCTGCTGATTTCTCACTGGATTTCCAACTCACAGTGATTTTGCTGGCGTCCACATTGTCTTGAATTAGCTGGTTAACTCTAGCTGCTACTATGCTAGCTTTCTGAATTGGGTCATTGGTAATGACACCACCCATAACATTGCCAATACTAGCCACTTTCGTCGTATTCGTTGAAATTAGGGCGTAGGGACTCATATTTCCCCATCCGCCCAGAGAGCCAACTTTTTTCTCTAAATTACTAACTGGAGTAGAACTAATAAAGGTGATTACAGGAATATTCCGGACGAATAGGGTCGCCGCCTGACGACCATTGATTCGGTGAGGGTAAATTTCTGTAACTGCAACACCTAAGGTAGATGACCCTGTTGGGGATTGATATTCCCCGACCTTTGCTACATCAGTTGCGGGTAATTTTTGGGCGGCTATAGTGGCCCCTTTGGTGGTCTGAGTCCGCCCCACTGAAGGAATTCCCAAAACAGCCAGAAATAGGGTGACAATAGTCCACAAATGTCTTTGATTCATGCGTCTGATTTTAAAGCGTCTGTAGAACTGATGTTTTATGACTCGTAGGTTTTTCACCAACTTTTTTTGTTTAATAGTGCTAACCTCCGGAAAACTTGAACTCGTTCCGCTTTCACTTTGTATTTATGACTGAAACAGATTAGCATGAAGTTTTCATCCTGGGGATCAGGGTTTTAGCGTAATTACTACTAAGTTTGCCGATTTTAGATAGCAGTTAACATAGTAAAACCTTTTTCCCGTAAATGTTTCAGCCATGTATCATTTTTTTCGATTGCTGAATAACTTCTTATAAAAGCTTAACATTAACAGCCAATTTTAAGTATTGTATGAAGATGGAAATCACGTAAAAGGGAACAGGGAACAGGGAACAGGGAACAGTAAAATACTTAATAATTAAAATTAGGAGATTTTTATCAGCACTTCCTTTTTCTTGCTGTTCCCCATTCCCCATTTCCCGTTCCCTATATCATTTTTTACATAATTGCTTTTGTCTGATGTTGATCATTGTTTTGTTAAAAAAGTTACATACGAGTAATTAAAATAGCTTTGGAAGTACATACATGTCTTGGTTTAAAGTATTAAAAATAACAAATTATCTCAGTCATTGCGAATAATACGGGTAAAAGGAAAGCGGTTTATGAGTAGAAAAAAGAGGTGAGCTTTGAGGCCCACCTCCACTTTTTTATGGCAATTAACTCAACAATGCTTTAGCTTTAGCTAAGACATTATCGACACTAAAACCAAACTTCTCCAAACAGACATTACCTGGAGCCGAAGCGCCAAATCGATCAATAGTTACACTATCGCCTGCGTCACCTATATACTTATGCCAACCAAAACTAGATGCAGCTTCTACAGCTAGACGCTTGGTGACAGCTTTTGGTAAAACTGATTCTTTATAAGCTGCATCTTGTGCATCAAATAGATTCCATGCAGGTAGTGAGACAACACGGACTTTCTTACCTTCGCTGGTCAGTTTTTCTGCTGCTGTGACACAAAGGCTTAATTCAGAACCAGTACCAATTAAAATTAATTCCGGAGTACCAACGGAATCAGCTACTATATACCCACCTTTAGCCACACCCGCCAGGGATGTACCTGCCAAATTGGGGACGTTTTGGCGCGAGAAGACCAGTAAAGTTGATTCCTTTCGCTTGGCTTTAGCGATCGCTATTTGATAAGCGCCAGAAGTTTCGTTACCATCAGCCGGACGAACCACTGTCAGCGACGGAATAGCTCTTAAGGAAGCTAACGTTTCGATTGGCTGGTGTGTTGGTCCATCTTCACCTTGTCCAATGGAATCATGGGTCATCACGTAGATTACACCAGCTTCCGATAATGCAGACAAACGAATAGGGGCGCGCATGTAGTCTGTAAAAATTAGGAATGTCGCACAATAAGGAATTAATCCAGAATTATGCAGCGACAAACCATTACAGATAGAACCCATAGCGTGTTCGCGCACACCAAAGTGGATATTACGATTTTGGTAATGTCCTTTTTGGAAGTCGCCAAAGCCTTTCAGTTCAGTCAGATTAGAGTGAGTGAGGTCAGCCGAACCCCCGATTAATTCAGGTAAAACCGTTGCTAGTTTATTCAAACAGGTTTCTGAATGCTTCCGGGTAGCTACTCCCTTGTCTTCAGGAGTATAGCTGGGTAGTAGCTGCTCCCAATTTGCTGGTAATGTCCCACTCAAATAACGTTCAAATTCTGCTGCTTCTTGAGGATACTTGGCTTTGTAATTCGCAAAAGTATGATTCCATTCGTCCTCAGCCGCTTTACCTCGCTTAATGGCTTGACCCATATGCTCGATCACATCCTGGGGAATTTCAAAAGGTGCATATGTCCAACCTAAATTTTTCCGGGTTGCTTCTACTTCTTCTGCACCCAAAGCTGCACCATGAATACCAGCGGTATTTTGCTTTTTCGGAGCACCATAACCGATGGTGGTAGTTACCTTAATCATAGAAGGCTTATCAGTAACTTCTTTAGCTTCTTTAATTGCTTTTGCAATTGCTTCTAAATTAGTATTCCCATCTGGAACATGCAAAACATGCCAGCCATAAGCTTCAAACCGTTTAGAAACATCCTCATTGAATGCCACATCTGTAGAACCATCAATAGAGATGTGGTTATCATCATAGAGAGCAATAAGTTTGCCCAATCCTTGATGTCCGGCGAAAGAACAAGCTTCACTAGCTACGCCTTCCATGTTACAACCATCACCGAGAATTACATAAGTGTAGTGGTCAATAATCTTGGCATCAGGTTTGTTAAATTTGGCAGCCAAGTGAGCTTCTGCAATGGCTAAACCCACTCCATTAGCAATTCCTTGTCCCAGAGGACCAGTGGTTACTTCTACTCCAGGAGTTTCAAAGTTTTCTGGGTGACCAGGAGTTTTAGAACCCCATTGTCGGAACTGCTTGATGTCATCAATGGTGACACTATCGTAACCTGTTAAGTATAGTAGCGCATACTGTAACATACAGCCGTGACCGGCAGAGAGAACAAAGCGATCGCGATTAAACCATTGGGGATTCTTGGGGTTGAATCTTAAGAATCTATCCCAAAGTACGAAAGCCATGGGAGCAGCGCCCATTGGCAATCCAGGATGTCCTGATTTTGCCTTCTCTACGGCATCAACAGCCAAGAAGCGGATCGAGTTAATACAAAGTTCTGCGAGGGATTGGGTTGCAACAGCCATAATCTCTTGTTTTTAACGACGGGTTAGCACTCTTTGTAGCTTTCTATTGCTGGGGTGATTTTACATTAACCCACTATCTTCAATCATCCCATTGAGCATTGCTGATGGACAAGCGAGGTCATCTTTTATTCTGGTAATGAATAAAGCTGATAATTCGGTCGTGGTGAACTATTCTGGATAGGGGAGCAGAGGATTCAGGGAGCGAGGGATTTTGTTGGTGTTAATTGTTGCTTTCTGAGGTGAATTTTTTAAAGGCTAAAGTGACGTTATGACCCCCAAATCCAAAGGAATTGGACAGTGCTACCTCTACTTTGGCAGTACGACTAGATAATGGTACGTAATCTAAGTCACACTCTGACTCAGGATTTTGCAAGTTGATTGTGGGTGGAATTTGGTCATTGGCGATCGTGAGTACAGTCGCGACCGCTTCTATTCCTCCAGAACCACCTAGAAGATGACCTGTCATCGATTTTGTGGAACTGATGGCTATTTTATAGGCATGTTCGCCCAAAGCTTTCTTGATTGCTGCTGTTTCTGTGACATCATTAGCTTGGGTACTAGTCCCATGAGCATTAATGTAATCCACCATCTCCGGTTGCAAATTTCCATCTTTCAGAGCTAACTGGATGGCTCTAGCCGCGCCTATACCACCAGGTATGGGAGATGTTATGTGGTAAGCATCGCAGGTCATCCCATAACCGATGATTTCTGCGTAGATACGAGCACCTCGCTGCAGAGCGTGCTCCATTTGCTCTAAAATCAAGATTCCTGCGCCTTCGCCCATAACAAAGCCATCTCGGTCGCGGTCGAAAGGACGACAAGCATGAGTAGGGTCATCATTTCGAGTAGAAAGCGCTCGTGCTGCAGCAAATCCGGCTAAAGACAAAGGCGTAACGGCTGCTTCACATCCACCACAGATCATTGCCTGCGCGTATCCACCTTGGACTAGGCGAAAAGCATCACCTATGGCATTAGAACCGGCAGCACAAGCAGTTACGGAACAGGAGTTTGGACCTTTAGCTCCTATATGAATAGCTGTTAATCCGGCAGCCATATTAGCAATCATCATCGGAATCATAAAAGGACTACATCGGTCAGGACCTCGATCAAGGTATACTGTTTGTTGGTCCTCAAGCACTTTAATACCGCCAACGCCAGAACCAATTATGACACCTATCTGTTCTGCGTTGAGTTCATTGATAACTAATTGCGCGTCTGCTAAAGCTTGTTTTGTAGCCGCTATTGCAAATTGGGCAAACCGATCTGTTCGTCTGGCTTCTTTACGATCCATGTAATCATGGGGATCGAAGTCTTTTACTTCACCAGCGATGTGACAAGCATGGAGAGATGCATCAAAGGCAGTGATGTAACCAATTCCATTACGTCCACTCAACAATCCTTCCCAATATTCTCTTTGTGTGTTACCAATAGGTGTAATCGCGCCAACACCTGTTACAACAACGCGGTTACTTTTATAGTCTGTCATGATTGATTTAATTATGGCGAAAAAGCGGCAGATAGAAACATTTAAGAGTGCTGAATTTTGATTCCGACGTTCTCAAATCAAGAGTTTATCGGTTGTGCGATGATTTGGGCGATCGCACACCAAGCGACCATCACAACTCAGCTTATGACCCAGAAGCAGTAGATTGAGTAATTTTGCCAGAGATATGGTCCACAGCGTCTTGAATTGTTAAGATTTTTTCTGCTGCTTCGTCAGGAATTTCGATATCAAATTCTTCTTCAAAAGCCATGACTAACTCCACAAGGTCTAAGGAATCAGCCCCTAAATCATCAATAAATGAGGAAGTTTCCTTAACTTCTTCATCCTTCACACCTAGCTGTTCAACTACAACTTTCTTTACTTTTGCGAAAATGTCAGATTGGCTCATAGATAAAAGTCCTTAACCAGTGGCTATTACTTGCTCTTTATAGCTGATATTATTTTGGGCATATACATCTTATCGGAAAGCGTGATCACCAGTATACTATTAGGGAATTTTCTGTGCCGAAAGTTCCAGTTTCTCTACCAAAAATTTCCAAGGCGGTAATAAAACAGTTATCCTCTAAGACAATAGCTCTCACACAAACACAATTATATGGTGTCCCAAACGTTAAGATACGCTTACTACCCAGGTTGCGTTGCTCAAGGAGCCTGTGGGGAACTCTACGCAGCTACTCATGCTCTCACCCGCGTCCTGGGGATTGAATTGATTGAACTCAAAAAAGCTACTTGCTGTGGTTCGGGAACGTTTAAAGAAGACTCTCAACTACTAGAGGATACTGTTAATGCCAGAAATATTGCTTTAGCAGAAGAATTACACCTCCCTTTATTAACTCATTGTAGTAC
>Ga0127504_1035071_pt1 | contig 9280 bp, 8 predicted proteins | sample S1TSphfallaxMT_FD_94194 | JGI IMG/M metagenome (GOLD analysis project Ga0127504, IMG submission 94194) | Peat moss associated microbial communities from Sphagnum species from Minnesota, USA - S1T2_Fa - Sphagnum fallax MT (Eukaryote Community... | ecosystem: Host-associated > Plants > Peat moss >...
CTATAATCAGCCAACATATAGTGGGCGTTACCTCGATTGATATAAGCTTTAACATCATGAGGATCGATCAGTAAAGCTTGGTTAAAATCCGATAATGCTCCTTCATAATCCTTGAGATTATATCGCGCATTACCTCTATTTATATAGGCTTTAGCATAATTATGATTAAGTTGAATAGCAAGACCAAAATTCTCGATCGCTAGTTCATAGTCCCGGCTTTGATAAGCCATTTCACCCTTTTGGTAATAATCTACAAAAGTCGGTGGTTGGTCAACGTGAGGAGGAGAAATTTCTTTGCGAGCTAATAAAGATTCTTGAGTGTAAGGATTTTGGGAAACAAATAGCCGGGTAAATTTAATCATCACATCCAGATAACCAAATAAACCGAAACCGACTAAACAGGCTAGAAGCACATAGGGTCTGAATTGGGGGGAATTTTTGCTAAATACAGGCCAGTAATACCCAATAAATCGAGGCATGACAGGTTTGACAATCTGTGGAGTTTGGCGCAGGCGAGATTTTTTCCGTGGGCGCAAATGCTCACCAGATGCAATGGTGTGAAAGGAAGGAAAAGGGTCCCGTCCGCCTAATCGCATTGTCCGCTCACACCAAGGACATTTATCCAGGTGATTATTATAGTAATGCTGTTCATTTACAGTACAAGTAACCAGAGTTGCTTCAGCTTCAGCTATGGCTGATAACCAAGTTTGAGCATTAGGTCTAACGTTGGGATTGACATGACCATCTTCAAAACAACGTAAAAATAAATTCTGCAAGCTGGGATGGAGAATTTGCCAAGGAGGAGCAATAGGCGTAGGTTTGTAGGGAACTTGCCGTTTTTGACTATAAGTAAAATGTCCTGAAGCTATTCTGACTTCATATGGCGGTGGTTCTGTGTTTTCTTGAAAGATTCCCGAAAATGGGTGTGTACCTTCCATTAATAATTGGAATACAAGTACAGCTAACCCAAATAAATCATGGTATATCTGGCGATCGTAGTCAGAAAAAGTCTTATTTTGCAGTTCTGGAGGCGTAAATTCCGGTTTACCAACTGGACAACGATAGACAATATTCTCTTGTGGATCACGGACTTGGAATGAGTCTGTGTCTACTAAAGTCACCAATGCTGTATCACTAATCAAAATATTGGACTCATTCACATCGCCAATACAGTAATGACTAGCATGTAAAGCTGCAAAAGCTGCTGCTAAATTGCGAGCAGCCCGGAGTAAATATTGGTAATTAAATAATGGACAGTGTTGACGACGCATTCCTGGGTTATAAAAGTCCATTATTGGCAGCATTCCCTGGATACGTGGCATGAGAAAGCCCATGATCTCACCACTTCCATCCGCTGCTGTCAATAACTCCTGCGGCCAAGCAATGGAAATATGTCCTAAACTAGCTGTGGGATTTTCTGGTGGGTTAGCTAGCATTGCTCGCAGTTTGTCAGCTTGAGTCGGGTTTGGCTTGTGATAAATTTTTGCCACCAAATTTTCCTCTGCTGGTACCGCATAGATACAAGCTTCACCACCACGTCCCAAACTGACAGTGAGGTTGAGAATTTCTGGTTGGGAGAGACAACGTAGTACCTGCATGGTGGAATTACGGTTAAAAGAGGTTATTGAATCTAGATGCTACTCCCTAGTGATGAAATGCAGCTATAACTAGTGTCAAATCATCATCAGTACGTTGGCTAATCCGCTCAGAACATAAGAACTTGACTAACTCCTCTTGGGCTATTAGTTTATCTTCTGTCTGAGCGACAAATGCAAACAAAGGCAAAAAGAACGGTTTGTGAGGTTCTCCCACAATCATATTCAGCGCTAACATTTGTAGTCCGTCAGTAAGCACACCAATGTTGACTATTTTTTCCCGCCATACTTTTATTTGCGCCGTATTTAAAGCATCCGCCGCAGTTAAAAAAGTGGTTTCATTAATGTATTCTCCACATTTAGGTACAGTTAGGGCTGATAGTCCTCCTGTACTATCCTGGGCGACAGCTAAACCATCGCCTATCTGGGAGACAGCCACTACGAATGGTGTCGCCAGCATGATGATTAAGGTCGTGGCTAAATCATGTGGTTCGTGGTTACAAGCAGCAGCTTCTGCTATTACAGATTTTCTCGCAACTAATGTCGTCTGAGTGAGTAAATCACTCAATAACAAATCCTGGGCGAGAATTTCATCGCTAATTTCTTGGTAGGCGAGATGGGCGATCGCTGCTTCTACCGCTATCTTTGCTCCTACCTGACCCAAACTAGCTGAACCAGCACCATCAGCCACAGCAATCACCAACACATTATTGGGCAATATTTGCCAATCATGGGCATCTTGACACAACTGTTTATTTTTTAAATGGCTTGTACCACATACAGAAGCTGCTACTACACGCCATTGAGAAATCTGTCGGAATGTATTCATAAATTTGCTTTGTTCACAGCTAATTCTAGCTGTTTTCTTAAACAGACCCCCAACCAATAGGCGGTAATGCTACTTGTTCATCTAGCTGAGAATGGGAAACAACAGACATACTAGCTGACAACCAAACGAACATTTCTATAAAGTTCAACCCATTTAATTTCAGTGGTGTCCTCACAGCTATTTGATTTAAGCGGGTCATATTGGCATTTTCTACTCCTACGGTAAAAAACGCTACACGTTTATTTGCCTCATCTCCTTGGAGACGTTCAGACGCTTTCTCAATCACAGATTCTAATTCACCCTGAGGCTCACCATCGGTAATCATGAATACCCAAGGACGATAATAGGCAATACCATTATTCCGATATTGGGATTTACGTTCTTGAATCATATCCAAAGCTTTATTGATTCCTGCTCCCATTGTTGTCAGTCCCTGGGCTGTGAGAATCGGTGGATTGAACTGGTCGGCGGTGATAAAGTCTTGCACCACGGTAATACTGGTATCAAAAGTTATGACCGCCACTTCTACTCTTCTTGCCGCCAGAGAGTTTTTCACCAGTTCATCTTTTAAACTGAGCAACCCCTGATTTAACGCCTCAATCCGCTCTCCCTGCATGGAACCAGAGGTATCCAGCAATAGTACACAAGGACAACGTGGCTCAGGATTTTCAGCAAACTCTACGACTTCATCAAGTTTCAATGTATCAAGCATAACTTTTTGTGTTATGTTAAAGTTCCAAGTTGTAATTTTCTCTTAAGTATATAGTTCGCTAATGCTAGCATAACCATAATTGTCATATTTGTTGGTAGATGGCTTAGTCCTAATCCCACAAATTATTCTTACTCCAGTTTCTGCTATCAGGAACTTAGTTTATGTAAATTCAATCAATCATCAGCATATAGTAACTAATATGATATACATTTATCAGCAGAAATAAAATATTTTAAATTTGAAGATTTTATATAGAAAATTTTCTCTCTAGAATCATCTCACTACTTATAGTTAATATGGATAATACTGGTACATTTAACAATTTGTCTCCCCTCCACCTATTAGGACAACTAACTAATTCTTCCACAAATGCTTGTTTACATGTTTTCAGCGATTCAGTTTACTGGTCAATATACATAGAACAGGGGAAAATTATTTATGCTACTGATTCCTTAGAGCCATTTGATAGGTTAGAGCGTCATCTGCGGATGTCGAGTCAGCAAAATTCCCAGTTAACAGGTGAGATCCGTTTGCAATTACGTCTGTTATTTGAACCTGATTGGCAAATTCAACAGTTAACAATGGATCAACAGTATGATCTGGGTCATCTACCTGAGTATCAAGCTATTCACTGGCTGATTAGGGAAAAGCACTTGTTGGACTTACCAGCAGGACAACTTATTCGCGCATTGACTATAGAAGTAATAGAATCGTTCCTTTTAATTAAAGCAGGTAATTATGAGTTACAAGAGCTAGTAAATAGCTTACCTATAATCTGCCAACTAGATATAGAAAGTACGATCCTTTACTGTCAGGCGCGGTTACAAATTTGGCAATCTTTGACTCCACAAATTACCTCTCCTTATCAACGTCCATATTTGCTGGTCAATAGCAGATTCTATAATAAAAGTTTACCAGCGTTACAGCAACACTTCACCAGCTGGATGAAAGGTTTCAGCCTCCGCCATTTAGCTGTAATTCTCGGCTTGGATGAGATTCAGTTGGCTCAGATGTTATACCCACATATCCTTCATGGTTCCATCCTTCTCCATGAAGCCGACCCCCCTTTCGATAAATTTCCGCAAATAGAAGGGTTATCTGCTGTTAATTCTCCCCAATATATCACACAAATAGCTGCAGCAGAAGTAAATCCAATTCTCAGCTTCAACGTTCCAGAAGTTTCTGCGTTACAGACAACTACAACCAATGGGAGTAATGATGTTGCTGAGAATATAGTCATTAATCCGCCTAACCAGCAAAAAAATTACAAAATTTTATCTGTCGATGACAGCCCAACTATTCTCAAGGAAATCAGCCGATTTTTGGAAGATGAGAAATTTTCGGTAGTGACTGTTAATGAACCAATTAAAGCAGTAATGTCCATTATCAGACATAAGCCAGACTTGATCTTATTGGATTTGAATATGGCGGGAATAGATGGGTATGAGCTATGTCGCATCATTCGGAATAATTCTCAGTTTACAAAAGTACCTATTATTTTTGTAACAGGTAATAAGGGAATTATCGACAAAGTCAAAGCTAAAATAGTAGGATCTTCTGGATACTTAACTAAGCCCTTTACCCGTGCTGAATTAATGAAGATGGTATTTATGCACTTAACTACATAGTTACTTGCTCTGTTACTTCCTCAACTCCAAGGCGAGGGGATAGGTGTAGTTGAAATTACTTTACTAGCTTGTAACCTAATAGCACATTTACCACAGTTAGGACATGAGGTTTCCAAATATTCCGCTGGTAATGCTTCGACTTCAATCAGTAAACCTTGTAAACAGTGCCAACACTCGCAAATTACCCTAGTAACTGGTTGGTTACAGTCAATTATTTTGATATGTTGGAATTTATCTGGCTTATCTGGTTTAGGTTCTTCGCTTAATCTTTGTTGCTTTTCCTCTTCAGTTAACTTACGGGGCTTTTTACCTACACTGGGAGCAACAATTGTCGGAGTAGTTGCGGTGGGTGCTGGTGGGGTTGCTTCTGGGACGGGAGTTTGAGGCTTTGACTTTTTAATTTCGCGGATTTCCATAATTTTCACCCTGATCAAGATATCTAACGTTAAAATAGCTATTTTTTCCAGATTTTATAGAGAATATAGACAATTTCCTCTTTTGCTGTATTCTGTTGCAATTCCCAGAATCATCTGTCAGAATACAAACTGGAAATATATATTTATATCTACACTAAGACATAGATTAGTTATCTTTGTCTGTTATCCTGGTGACTCCCATGATAAATCTAGGTGGATATTTCACATCTACGAGTTAGTTCATACTAACATAAATAGGTTTAAAAAAAAATATCGCCAGAATTCAGCCCTGATTAAGTTTGAATTGGGGAAATGACGCTCTAAAATGGGGGCAATCGTACTATTCGCCTAAATCAACTATATTACATGCGTGTTTCTTTAAATTGGCTGCGGGAACTAGTAGAAGTTCAACTGAATCCAGAAGAATTAGCTGAAACTTTGACAATGGCGGGGTTTGAAGTCGAATATATTGAAGACCGTCGTACTTGGGCCAATGGTGTTGTGGTCGGTAAAGTAGTAGAACGTCAGCCCCATCCTAATGCGGATAAACTTAGTGTTTGTCAAGTGGATGTTGGTACAAGTGAAAACCTCAGTATTGTCTGTGGTGCTGCTAATGTCCGCGTAGATACATATGTACCAGTAGCTACTATCGGTACTTACTTACCCAATATTGACTTAAAAATTAAACCCGCCAAGCTAAGGGGTGTAACCTCCCAAGGGATGATTTGTTCTCTGAAGGAATTGGGATTAACCAGTGATGTAGATGGTATCCATATTTTTTCCCAGCCAAATCTAGTATTGGGTAGTGATGTCCGACCATTATTGGGTTTAGAGGATGTGATTTTAGACCTGACAGCAACTGCTAATCGTGCAGATGCGTTGTGTATGGTAGGTATAGCTAGAGAGGTAGCAGCTTTAACTGGTGGTCGATTGTCAATTCCAGAGCCAAGTGAAGTAGTTGTAACTGGGGAAGCAGGAATATTAAGCTTGCAAATTTCTGAAACCCAAACTTGTCCAGTTTATATTGGTACAGTAATTACACAAGTTAAGGTCGCTCCATCTCCTGAATGGTTACAACAGCGCTTGCGTTCGGCTGGAGTACGACCTATAAATAATGTGGTCGATATTACTAATTATGTCCTACTGGAAAGAGGTCAGCCGTTACATGCTTTTGACCAAGAGCGCTTAAAATCAGTTGTAGAAAATAATAAAGGTTTAAATCAAGGTTTGAAAATAGGTGTGCGTTTCGCTGCTGCTGGAGAAACTATAAAAACTTTGGATGGGAATATTCGCACTTTGTCAACCCAGAATTTGCTCATTACTAGCAATAACAAAGCTGTAGCTATAGCTGGGGTGATGGGTGGTGAGGAAACTGAAGTCTATGATGGAACTACAAGTCTGGTTTTAGAAGCCGCCTTGTTTGACTCTGTAGCAATTCGCCGTTCTTCTCGGAGTATAGGTCTGAGAACAGAGGCTTCCGGTAGATACGAACGGGGAGTTAATCATGCCCAATTGGCGATCGCTTGTCGTCGTGCTTTATCCTTAATTCAGGAATTAGCTGCTGGCGTAGTTATTCAGCAGGTAGTCCATCAAAGCTATGGCTCGCATTTCGACGATGCTACTTTGCTTAATTCAATCCCCTTGCGTTTGGATAGAGTTAATCAAGTACTCGGATCTATTGAGTCGGATGAAGAATCTGGAGAACTGGTAGCAGCAGATGTAGAAAAAATTCTGACTGCGTTAGGGTGTAAGTTGGTTGTGAACGGAGAAAATACTTGGAATGTCACACCACCTATATATCGTTACCGCGACTTAGAACGGGAAATTGATTTGATCGAAGAAATAGCCCGTCTTTATGGTTATGATAATTTCTCAGATACTTTACCAGATAAATCGGAAGCGGGTTATTTACCATTAGAATATGAATTAATGCGTAAACTGCGCGCTTACTTCCGTGCTGAAGGTTTGACAGAATTAGTTCACTATTCTTTAGTTAAGCCAGGTGATAATCGGCAAATTGTCTTGACTAATCCTTTATTTACAGAATATTCTGCTTTAAGGACTGATTTGATCTCTGGTTTAATAGACGCATTACAATATAATATAGAGCAAGGTAATGGCGCATTGAACGGATTTGAAATTGGGCGGGTTTTTTGGCAAGAAGAAGAGGGATTGCAAGAAGAAGAAGTTTTAGCTGGAATTATTAGTGGGAACCCGACTGTCGGTAAGTGGTCAAAATCTGGACAACAACAGCCTTTTACTTGGTTTGAAGCTAAAGGTATTTTAGAAAGTGTTTTCCAACAGACAAAATTGTCGGTGGAGTTTCAACCAGAAAACCGTGACCCCCGTTTACATCCAGGACGAACTGCTTCTTTATGGGTACAAGGTTACCGCTTGGGTACTTTTGGTCAAATTCATCCTCAATTACGCCGCCAAAAAGGTTTACCCGATGAAGTTTATATTTTCCAATTAAGCTTAGACGCTTTGTTAGATAGTTGGTCAAGTCAGGAAGCATTGATTATTCCTAAATTCCAACCTTATTCAACTTATCCTCCTAGCGATCGCGATATTGCCTTTTTCGCCCCGGAAAAACTCACTGTTGCGGAAATTGAAAAGGTGATCCACAAAGCAGGTAAAGGTTTGCTAGATTCCGTGGATTTATTTGACCAGTATCGCGGTGAAAATGTCCCTCCAGGACAAAGGAGTTTAGCTTTTCGTTTAGTCTATCGGTCTAGCGATCGCACTCTCACAGATAGCGAGGTTGAACCAATACATAATCAAGTGCGCGCAGCCTTAGTGGAAAAATTTGGCGTTAGTTTGAGAAGCTAGAATTAAAATATACATGGTGAATTTTAACTATGGCTAAGTATATCATGTGGGGAAGTTACTGCGATGACGTTTTAACCAAACGGGAACCTTATCGCCAAGCGCATTTAGATGGACTGGCTAAACAGAAAGCATCCGGTGTTTTGATTACAATTGGACCGACCTCGGATATCACCAAAGTTTTTGGCATTTATGAAGCTGAAAACATAGATAAAGTCCATCAACTGATTGAATCTGACCCATATTGGCAAAATCGCATTTGGACTGAGTATTTTGTCCAAGAATGGATTCAAGCCTTTTAGTTCTTTCATCGTGCTGGGAACTAAAAAAATGTTTTCTCGTCCTTTAAGGAGGAATTAGGAGTCAGAATTAAAAGACTTTCACAGTAAATTTTGTATCTCATTCAAATGTATCTCCAAGGTTTTACCATGAATCAAAATTTTCAGCTGAAGCTAATTTCTATTTTGATCACAGCTAACCTCACCGGAATTGGTCTTGTCACTGCTGGTTCAGCCCAAGCTGATAACCACATACTCAGGGATATAGGTATTGGTGGTGCGACTGGAGTTGTATCAGGTGCTATCAGAGGAAATGGTTCTGTCGTACACCATGCGATTAAAGGCGCTGCTGCTGGTGCTGCTGTGAATGCTGCTAACGGACTCAGAAACAAGCGGAAACGTAGCTTAGTTCAAGATGTAGGTGTAGGCGCAGGAGCTAGCGTTATCACAGGTAGATTCCTTCATGGTGGTGGCCATACTTTAGGTGACGCAGTAGATGGCGCTGCGGCTGGTGGTGCTATTCACTTCTTAACTAAAGGTAAGTAATTGGTTGACTGTTGACTGTTGACTGCTTATCTTTAACAGTCAACAGTCTAACCTTTCAGCGCCTTTTTAAAATTCCGTCTATAGGATGGATTAGCAATAACTAAGGCTGGCCAGAGCAAAGCTAAGCCGATGCGATTGGGTAAGGTTTGGTTAAAGTTAGTTCTCCCAAATCCAGTCCAAAACTTCCAAATCCCTGCTATGTAGATGATTCCCAATCCGAAAATGACTATACTCATTATTTATGACCTATAAGAATAACTGAGAGCATTTTACATAAATTTTCCACCTATCCAAATTATAAAATATTTCCCTTCAATATAGCCAAGTTCTCCCCCGCCGTAGCCGCACGGCCACAACGGGGGAGAATATTACATCCAACACTGCTCTCTCCTGTAAGTTAACCAAACCTTGGAGAAAGCATTCTGTTGAATATTCCTTAATAGTAGAAGC
>Ga0127504_1030439_pt1 | contig 9165 bp, 5 predicted proteins | sample S1TSphfallaxMT_FD_94194 | JGI IMG/M metagenome (GOLD analysis project Ga0127504, IMG submission 94194) | Peat moss associated microbial communities from Sphagnum species from Minnesota, USA - S1T2_Fa - Sphagnum fallax MT (Eukaryote Community... | ecosystem: Host-associated > Plants > Peat moss >...
GATAAATTAATGGGTTTGGCTGAGTTAAGAATTGTGTTGGTAGAGCCAGCAGGACCCCTAAATTTAGGCTCGATCGCCAGAGTGATGAAAAATTTTGGCTTAAACAGACTGATATTAGTCAATCCGCAGTGCGATCGCACTAGCGAGGAAGCTTTAAAAATGGCAGTTCATGCGAAAGAGGTTTTGCTAGATGCGATAGAAGTAGCTACCTTAACAGAAGCCTTAACAGGATGTGTGAGAATCATCGCTACTATTGGTCGAGATTGCAGCTGGGGAATTCCACTAGAAAACCCCCGAACTACTTTACCATGGCTATTAGCAGAACCCGAAAAACCTGTAGCTCTAATTTTTGGTAGAGAAGACCGAGGACTGAGTAACACAGAATTGAATTATGCCCAAAAGTTGGTTTACATTCCTACGAGTATCGAATATTCTTCTCTGAACTTAGCTACAGCAGTCGCAGTTTGTTGCTATGAATTGTTTCAATCTGCCGAAATCTCACCACACCAGACACTTCCTTTAGGAGAAATCGCCCCGATGGAACTAGTGGAGGGATATTACCAGCAATTAGAAGCTTTACTTTTGGCGATCGGCTATATTTATCCACATACCGCTGTGAGTCGCATGGGAAAGTTTCGCCATATGTATAATCGTGCTCATTTGCAAATCGGCGAAGTCGCCATGTTGCGGGGAATCTTAAGCCAAGTAGAATGGGCGCTGAAAAATCAGAGTCAGCCAGAAGTCCTCTAGAAGTAGTTGGTGATTACTAGCCTAAATATACCCGCAATTATTCCCTAAAAGGATGAATATGACTTACACTAAACAAGAAAATATAATCCAAATATAATCTATTGGCGTGAGCCGAACGTCTAGAAATTACGTTGAGTTAGTCACAAGGAGTAGCGGTGTCAGATTCAAGTGACAAACCAATATCCACCCGCCGTCGTCAACCTATAAAACGTCGTCAACGTCAACGTCGAATTCCTCAGCCAGGACCCAAGCCAGCTACAGAACTAACTCGATTAAACCCAAGAATTACTACCACTAAGCCGTATCCTCCCATGCTCCCTCCAGGTCAGGGGATACCGCGCTCTCAGGTGAATATTCCCACATTCAAAAAAGTATCTCCCCAAAAACGTAAAGGTGAAGTTCCTACTGCTAAATCCAGTAATGTCAATTTAAGAACGGTAAGGGTACAAAAACAAGGATTACCTAAAGTTCCCAGATATTATTCCCGCAAAACGAAGTTAAAGCCAATGGCTAGAGCCTTGTTGTATGGCTTACGCTTGGTAATTCTGGGAGTAGGTATGGGAGCAATTGTGGGTACATTGTTATCTGTCTTTGACCCGGCTAACCGGATGAATACTGCTTCTTTACCATCTAATCCGCCTCACTTAGCTGAATCTCCACCCCAACTTAATTCCCGCCCACCTGCGACAACGGCTAATTTGTATCTATCCCAAGAAATTACCCCGTTGAAAATCTCTGTGCAAAATTTGGTTTCCACATACCCCACAATGACACCAGGTGTTTTCTTGCTAGATTTAGATAGTGGTGCTTATATAGATATAAATAGCTCTGTTAGCTTTCCGGCAGCTAGTACGATAAAAATACCTATTTTGCTCGCGTTTTTCCAAGATGTAGAAGCAGGAAAAATCCACCTGGATGAAATATTTACTTTACAGCAGGAGATGATTGTTGGTGGTTCGGGAAATTTACAGTATAAACCTCCAGGTAGTAAGTTTTCCGCGATGGAAATTGTCAATAAGATGATTACAATTAGTGACAATACCGCGACCAATATGCTGATCGCCAAACTGGGGGGAAAGGAAGCGTTAAATCAGCGGTTTCGCAGTTGGGGGTTAGTGACTACAACAATTCGCAATCCCCTCCCTGATTTAGCAGGGACAAATACCACAAGTCCTAGAGAATTAGGAAACTTGCTAGCGATGATCAATCAGGGTGGTTTTGTGAGTATGCGATCGCGTGATTTGATGCTAGATATTATGCGCCGGACGCAGAGAGATAATCTTCTCCCTTCTGGTTTAGGGAATGAAGCCGAAATTTACCATAAAACAGGTGATATTGCTACTTTACTAGCGGACGCAGGTTTAATTGATGTTCCCACAGGAAAACGCTATGTAGCTGCAGTTATGGTCAAGCGTCCAAATAATGACCCTCTCGCGGAAAAACTAATTAGTGCTATTTCCCAAGTTGCTTATCAACATTTTAGCCAAGTAGCTGTAACTCCTAATATTCCTCCTAATATTTCCCCTAACAACCCATCTACCAATACTTATCAGCAACCAGTACAGCCTATGGTAGCTCCGTTCATCTCTAATGACACAACAAATTATCAGTCCCCAATCACGACTCCACCACCATAAAGTCAGGAGCGGAGCAACGATGGCTCCGCCTCCGGTTAGGAAGAACTTACTAGAGACTGATATTCTCTGTGAAAAAAATCATAAAAGTATGTCTTAGGGATGAGGAATGTTGAATTTTTCTTCGGCATTCTAGATGATAGAAGTGCGACTATCCATAATTATTTTTGCTCACACTCCCATTATTAAGAATATCGTACGCGGTATTGCTGGGGATTGACAATACCTCTAAAGAATGAGATTTTTTTTAATCAACCAGTATTTAAGCGAAGTAATGACTTTCACTCCTAACTCCTCTTATATCGCATTCCGGGAAGTTGAGAAATTAGACCCATAAGTTCCAATTGCAATAAAGAGCTAGAAACTAAGCTAGCTTCCATACCTGTTTTTTGGACGATCAAATCAAATGGTGAGATATCCACAGAGAGGATATCTATGACTTTTTGCAATTCTGGGGATAAATCAGGTAAAGATGTTGTGGAAATAGGAGAAATATTGGAACCAACAGGGATTTCCGCATCTATCTGCGGTATGGCTCCGAGCATTTTTAACAATTCATGTAATTCCTGATGGATTAAACCAGCACCTTGAGAGATTAATTGTAAACACCCTTGAGATGGTTGGTCATCCAATCTTCCGGGGAGCGCATACACATCTCTCCCAAACTCATTCGCATAACCAGCAGTAATCAGCGCGCCAGATTTTATCGGAGCTTCCATCACCAACACTGCTCGACTTAATCCCGCAATAATCCGATTACGACGGGGAAAATTTTGGCGAGTAGGTGGAGTTTTGGCGGGATATTCACTCACAATTAGTCCAGACGATAAAATCTGCTGATACAAAGAGCGATTTTTTGCTGGATAGATAATATCCAAACCTGTCCCTAAAACAGCAATAGTCCGACCTCCAGCTTTGAGAGTCGCAAGATGAGCTTCCGTATCAATTCCCTCAGCCATACCAGAAACAACTGTCAAGCCATGTTTGGCTAAAGTGGTACTGATTTGGCGAGTCCAGCGAATTCCATAATCCGAAGGTTGGCGCGTTCCCACAATCCCAATTAAGGTCTTTTGTCCCAGGTTCTCGCTTTGATCGGTGACACCACGATAGTACAAAATCGGCGGTGGACTGGGAATTTCTTGTAATAATTGGGGATAATCGCTATCTGCTGGAGTCCAGAAATGGGGGTTAGTTTGTCGGTGTTGGTCAAACAATTGCTGTGGATTTAATTGCGATCGCTCTTTGATCACTTTTTCCCAAGTTTGAAAACCAAAACCTTCGACTTTACGCAACTCAGAGGGACTAACTTTCCAAGCTACTGCTAAACTGCCAAATTGCTGTTTTAACCTTTGTAGTAGTACTGGACCGACTCCAGGAACTTGCGACCAAGCTAACCAGTACATACGTTCTTCCATCATTATATGGCTACGACATTGCTCGAATTGAATAGTCTATAATTACTTAAATTAATCACTTGTTAACTTTCCTATGTCTAAAAAGCCGTCTTCAATCCCTGATCTCAACAATTTCCCACAATCAGACACATGGGACGGAAGAATAGCACAAGTAGCATACCGCTTCAATCAACATTATCAAAATCAAACTGTCGAACTACCCGCAGAGGTTCAAGCCATGCCAATATTTCGGGAATGGAGTACTGGTCTATTAGCTGCGAGAATTGCTTCCCCTTTTTGGGAAATTGCTCAACCCCAGAAAAAACAGCATTGTTTGGATATTGGTTGTGGGGTTAGTTTTCTCATTTATCCTTGGCGGGATTGGGAAGCTTTTTTTTATGGACAAGAAGTGAGTAATATCGCTAGAGATATTTTAAATGCTCGAGGTTCACAGTTAAACTCAAAGCTGTTTAAAGGCGTTTTGTTGGGGGGAGCACATGAACTCAAATATCCAGCAAAACAGTTTGACTTGGCGATCGCTACGGGATTTAGCTGCTACTTCCCCATAGATTATTGGCGTTCTGTATTAGAGCAAGTGAAACGGGTATTGAAACCAAATGGACATTTTGTTTTTGACCTACTCAATCCAGAACAACCTCTAGCTGAGGATTGGGCAGTTTTGGAAACCTATTTGGGGACGGAGGTATTTTTATCCCCGATAACCGAATGGGAAAAAATGCTCAAATCTGTAGGAGCGAAAGTGACCCAAAGACAATCAGGAGAATTCTTCGAGTTGTACAAAGTGAGTTTTTAGGTGAGTTTTTAGCGTATTAACTCAGGACGAAATTCACTAACTTCCCCGGAACCACAATCACCTTTTTCACTTCCTTCCCAGCGACATAGCGATCAAAAGCTTCTGACTCACGCGCATATTGTTCTAACTCAGCTTGACCCGCTTGAGATGGGACTTGAATTACGCCACGAGTTTTACCCATAATTTGAATCACCAAGGTGACTTCGTCAACTACCAAAGCATCTGGGTCAAAAGCTGGCCAATTCTGTCTATGAACTGACTCACTATTTCCCAACAGATACCATAACTCATCAGCGATATGGGGAGCAAAGGGTGCGAGTAGCACGACTAAAGTTCTCATCCCTTCCCCATAAATTGGTGAATTCTGACAAACTGTATCCGTCAAACCATTACTCAACTTCATCAATTCGGAAATCGCCGTATTGAATTGATAATCACCAATTACATCCTCTGTCACCGATTGAATCGCCAGATGGATTAACCTGCGCAAGTCTTTTTCCGGTTTTGTCAAATTAGCAGTTTGGGGTGGTTTAGAACTTACCCCTCGCGCCACATAGTCTGTTACCAATCGCCAAACCCGATTTAAAAACCGAAATTGTCCTTCCACATCCGCTTCATCCCATTCCACATCTTTTTCAGGTGGAGCTTTGAATAAAACAAACATCCGCGCCGTATCTATACCATATTTGGAAATCACCTCTTCTGGCGCTACTCCATTCCCTTTAGATTTGGACATCGTAGTGTACAGACGTTGGAGTGGTTCCCCTGTTTGTGGGTCGCGTGGGTCATTAGCATTGACCAAATGGGAAGGAATCCATTTATCCTTACCACTCTTCTGAGGATTCAGGTAAGTTAAACCCTGTACCATTCCTTGAGTTAACAATCTCAAAAAAGGTTCATCAAAGTCAATCAAACCTCTATCCCGCAGTACTTTAGTGAAAAAGCGCGAATACAGCAAATGTAAAATCGCATGTTCAATTCCACCCACATATTGGTCGATCGGCATCCAGTTGTTAGTTTTGTCCGAATCAAAGATTTTTTCTTCATTTTGAGCATCAGTAAAGCGGAGAAAATACCACGAAGAATCAATAAAAGTGTCCATTGTATCTGTTTCTCGCTTGGCTGGACTCCCACAACTAGGACAAGATACATTCACCCAACTAGCTAATTGAGCTAAAGGAGAACCACCGCGTCCAGTAAATTCGATATTCTCTGGCAATTTCACTGGCAAATCTTGATCGGGGACTGGTACTATACCGCAATCGGGACAATGGATAACTGGAATTGGCGCACCCCAATAACGTTGTCGAGAAATCAGCCAATCCCGCAACCGATATTGGACACGCAATTTACCAAAACCCTTTTGTTCGGCATATTCTATAATTGCGGTTTTAGCTGCTCCAGAATTCATGCCATTGAATTCGCCTGAGTTCACCAAAATTCCGGCTTCTGTATATGCACTTTTTAACATAGCCGTTTCGGCTGCGCCTCCCTCTAAAGGTAGAACCACCACATTAATCGGCAAATTTTGCTGTTGAGCAAACTTGAAATCTCGCACATCATGGGCGGGAACACCCATCACAGCACCAGTTCCATACTCATACAAGACATAATCCGCTATCCAGATGGGTACTTGTTCCCCTGTAAAAGGATTAATTGCTTGACCACCCGTAGGAATCCCCTGTTTAGGCTTATCCTCAGAAGTGCGTTCTAATTCACTTTGATCAGTAACTTGCTGAATAAAAGTATTCACTGCTACGAGATGCTCTGGAGTAGTTACTATCTGTGTTAACGGATGCTCTGGAGCTAATACCAAATAGCTCACACCATAAACAGTATCAGGGCGAGTGGTGTAGACAGCTATTTTTTCCTTCATCCCCACAATGGGAAACTCCAAATAAGCACCTGTGGATTTTCCGATCCAATTGGCCTGCATCAATTTGACCCGTTCTGGCCAATCCGTCAATTTATCCAGGTCATTGAGCAATTCTTCCGCATAGTCAGTAATTTTCAAAAACCACTGACGCAGGAGTTTCCGTTCTACTTTTGCTCCACTGCGCCAAGAACGTCCTTCACTATCAACTTGTTCATTTGCTAACACAGTTTGGTCAATTGGGTCCCAGTTGACTGCTGCTTCTTTTTGATAAGCTAATCCAGCTTGTAAAAATTGTAAGAAAATCCATTGCGTCCACTTGTAATAATCAGGGGAACAAGTAGCAACTTCACAATTCCAATCAATAGACAAACCCAATCGCTGTAATTGCTGGCGCATTTGGGCAATATTTTCATAAGTCCATTGGGACGGGGGAACTCCCCGGTCAATTGCTGCGTTTTCCGCTGGTAGTCCAAAAGCATCCCAACCCATGGGGTGAAGCACCCTATATCCCTGCATCCGCTTAATACGGGCAATTACATCAGTAATTGTATAATTACGGACATGTCCCATATGTAGGCTACCTGATGGATAAGGGAACATGGATAAAGTATAGAATTTTGGTTTGCTCAAATCTTGAGGTGTTTTATCCAAACCAAGTTCTAACCATGTTTTTTGCCATTTTTCCTCAATTGTGGCTGGGTTGTATCGGGAATCCACCAAAACTGCTCCTCATTGGATTTATCTTTACTATAATAGTTGTCAAATCAACCATCAAACTTCTAAAAACCATCAAAATTTTTATTTATTTAAAAATAGCCAAATTCTCTCCCGCCACAGCCGCACGGCCATAACGGGAGAGAATATAACACTCAACTCTGTCCCTCCCTGTGAATTTCAGAACAGGAAAGTAAATAAGTTGAATATTTCCTTAATAGTAGATTCTGGAATATAGTCACTCCTCTATCTTAGGAATGAGATTTTTAAATCTTTTCCTCTTCCCACCCCAAAAGAAACCAATACTCCGACTAGGACTTTAAAAAATCTAATTACCTGTTAAATTAACTTAGTGATAACTTCCATCACTCTGTTATCCAAAAAAATATTTTCTCATTCTCCCCTACACCCTACACCCTACACCCTACACCCTTCCTAGTTAATTCCCCGATCGCCATCTTGAGTTTTACGATGAGACTTCACTGGTTTTTGGCGAATAGGAGGTACTGCTGTTTGAGGAATTTCAATCACTGGATTATTAATAGCTACCATCAGAGGTGAAACAATCACTACTGGCTTTGTTGCTACTTTAGCTACCGATACAGGTTTCACTACTGGCTTTTGCGCCATTTGCCAATGGGAAGACCTATTCACAAATAATCCAGATATAGCTGCGATCGCACAAGCAACTGAGATCGCACCACCAATAACTATTCTCCGGTGGAAACGCCCACGGAAACGAGTTAATACTTGATCGACTCTACTTTCAGCAGACTGTGAAATTGTGGGTATAGGCATGGATTTTATTCCTTGCCTAAGCGCTAAGAGACGTGTATACAGACATTTAAAACTAGGGTCACTACTCAACCACTCCTCTACCTGTTTACGTTCATTAAGTGTCACTTCACCATCCAAGTAAGCACTCAATAATTCAAATCGATCGTGTTTCTCCATATTTTTAATACCCGCTAGTTCATTGCTACTGATATGCTATTCCCATCTATACAAGCTAATTTTAGCAATTGCTAGGGAAAGGAAGAGTAAAACTAATTTTCAGTATTCATTTTAACATTTTTACCAAGTTTATATACGGGTAAACACAACAGATGAAGTAAAAGTTTTCAGGATTTTTTAGGCTATATTGTGATGAAATCTGGTTTTTAGGCACAATTTTTGAATATTTCTTAAATTCTCACATCCATCCACCCAAGTTATTGTAAGTTAAGTATTAAGATAACTTTGCAATTGAGTTTGGAGTCTAGCCCTAGCTCTAGCTATTCTAGATTTGACAGTTCCCAAGGAAACACCAGTGATTTCGGCAATTTCTTCATACGCCATACCCTCAATTTCTCTCAAGATAATGGTAGTACGAAAAACTTCAGGTAAATCAGCGATCGCTGCACGTAATTGCTCATAGAACTCTCTAGTAGTTAATTCTTCATCTGGTCCTGGTGTATCTCCGGCGATTTCCCAGTCCATATCCCCATCATCTAGAGTCCGAGGAGCATCCAAAGATAAAGGACTAGCTACCCGTTTCCGTTTGCGTAACTCATCATAAAACAAATTAGTCGCAATCCGACTTAACCAACCCCGAAACTTCACAGGTTCCTGTAGTCGGTGAATATTTCTATAGACTCGAATCCAAACTTCTTGAGCCAAATCAGCTCTGTCAGACCAATCAGGAGCTAAATGATATAAAACCCTATCCACTTGAGTTTGATAGCGACGCAAAAGTTCTGTAAAGGCAAGACGGTCTGGACGCAGTCCCATTTGACAGCGCAAAATCAGGTCATGATTTGAGAGTTTATCAACTTGCACCGATGCTTCTAGATAAGTTGCATCAACCGTTGACCAGGATACAGTAATCGATTGATTCATAGATAGTACAGGTTTTCCATCATCCCTAACTACCTGACCCCGTATTTTGGCATAAGTTCCCGCAATTAGTCCAAGATTTGGGGACTTATGCTCGCCTAGAGAGCA
>Ga0127504_1009316_pt1 | contig 9123 bp, 7 predicted proteins | sample S1TSphfallaxMT_FD_94194 | JGI IMG/M metagenome (GOLD analysis project Ga0127504, IMG submission 94194) | Peat moss associated microbial communities from Sphagnum species from Minnesota, USA - S1T2_Fa - Sphagnum fallax MT (Eukaryote Community... | ecosystem: Host-associated > Plants > Peat moss >...
GCATTTGCTGCGATTAAATTAGCACGAAGTTGTCGTTGTCCAATAGTGTAAACGAGTAAACATAAAGCCATAATCATAGCTAATGCTGCTACCCGTTGTGCGGATTTAACAAATACACTATCAACAAAGAACATTGGGTCTTTAAGCCGACATTCCGCAGGTTAGCGATTACTTTTTCTCATTTCCACGAATTTGTTAAGTTTCAGCCTCACAGGATTTAATAGGGTATCTAATAATTGAGAATATAAGTCAATAAGTCCTAAAAAATCAAATTTGACGGAAAATGCTCATAAGCCTTATACAGTAAACATTTTAGCCTAAAAATCCCAAAAATACTTGAGAATGAAATTAAACCTGCGGAATGTCGGATTCGAGATAATGGTCAGGGAATTAATACTAATATTCAGCAAAAGATATTTGACCCCTTTTTTACGACCAAACCAGTCGGAAAGGGTATTGGTTTGGGATTATCTATCAGTTATCAAATAGTAGAAAAACACAATGGTAGGATTGAGTGTTTTTCTACTCCAGAAATTGGTACTGAGTGTTTAATCCAACTACCTCTACGACAAAAAGCACCAGGAGCACTAGATGAAAGATAATCTCAATAAGTTAATTAAGACCAATTAATCAGCCTTTAATTTCCTATTACCAGCGCCAATGCTCCTGGTTTTTTAACTTTTAGGAACTAACTTTATCGCTTTGGCAATGATCACTAAACTATCTTCAAACAGGACTTCACGACCCCAACGTTGTACTTGCTTACTTAATAGTGCTTCTGCTTTTTGTTCTGCAAGTGAATTGACTTGTTGGAACAACCCAGCAGACTGAGCACCACCATGAGTTTCCATCCGCATACAACCACCTGTTTCAGAACAGATAACAGTACTACAGTTTGCTTGGTTATTAGTAGAACTCAGACGTAGCGCAATCAAGTCTCCCATAATGTCTCCTTCTTGTGCAACTGGTACTCCAGCCAACTCAGCTTCTATCTGTTTCTGGTCTTGAGAAACGAAGCGGATACGAGTTATGTCATAGTCTCCACTTTCTTGTTGATAGGAAACTGGTAGCCATTCCAATCGACTAGCTAACCACCCTAAAAATAGTAATGCTTGAGCGGGATTACCTTTCTCATAATCAATAGTAACGCGGTCAACATCTTTGAGACTCGCACGACGGTTTGGTGGATCGTAAGCTTGAGCAGTTAATTCTTGCCATGCTGCAAGACGACGCCAGTTTAAATCAGCAAGAGGAACACCAGTTTCTACCAATTCTTGCAAATTAGCTAGGTCGGTTTCAGGCTGGTTAAAGTTGCAAGAATCTACAATTACATTATTACAAACTGCTGCTAATCGCTTAAACAAAGGGTTTTGTGAATCTGGTGTTCCTTTCCACCAGAGAAACTTTGGTAGACCACCAATTAATAAAGCAGGAATCATTCCACCTACTCTTTCCAAAGCACTAACTGTACCAGAAAGAGTGATGTATTCACAACAAATAAGGGTGCTTGAAGATTGCTTTTGAATTGGGCAATAAGCGGATAATTGCACCTTAACGCCTTCATCTTCACCAGCTACAGGGCATAGAGCAATGATTCGACAAGGGTTACGAATCGCAATTTCATCAGCGATGGTGGGACTAGATGGACTGAAGCTATAATCAAGCCCGTTATTTTTATTTACTGTCCCATCATTACGTTGATGTTTGCCGTATTCTTCACGCAATATAACTAGAGTTTCTGGTGTAGCAGTCCCAGTTTCGAGTAGGTTGTATTTTTTCTGGAAGTCTCGTAATGCTGTTTCAGTTTGTGGTCCAAGAATACCATCTATTGGTCCAGAATAAAATCCTGTAGCAGTTAACAAAAATTGCGTTTCTTCTGGTTCGTAAACTACCAAGGTAAATGTAGTAGCACGAGTAGCAGCAGGTAGTCCACCATCTTCCCCAGCAATACCATAGCTTTGCCAAATTTGGTGTAGTTCTGCTTCTATTTCTGTGAAAGAAACATCTTTTGGTGCTTGGAGTGAATAAATTGTAGGAGCTTGGGCAGCCATATTAGTTGTTAGTTGTTAGTTGTTAGTTGTTAGTTGTTAGTTATCTTCTGTCATTGATCAGTTAAAAATCACGATCAATGACAAATCACTTTTAACTGCTTAGAGTCGTCGCCAACGGCGACCATCTTGATTAATTAATAATTCTGCTTCTGCTGGTTCCCATGTACCTGCTTCATACTGAGGTAGGATAGTAGGGTCAGATGGGCTATCCCACACAGACAGAGCTGGAGTAACTACCTGCCAAGCTGCTTCTACTTCATCCGCTCGCGTGAATAAGGTTTGGTCGCCCATCATACAATCTAGAAATAAGCGGTCATAAGCATCGGAAGTAGCTTGAATGCCAAATGAACCATAGCTGAAATCCATATCCACAGAGCGGGTACGGAATTCGGCTCCTGGCATTTTCACATCAAACCTCAAGGAAATTCCCTCATTTGGCTGAATACGCATAGTTAAAATGTTAGCGTTTCTTTGTTGCGCAGCTGAAGGAAACATACTGGAGGGAGCTTCGCGGAAATGGATGGAAATTTCTGAGACTTTTTTTGGCATTCTTTTGCCAGTTCTGAGGTAAAAAGGAACACCTTGCCAACGCCAGTTATCCACCACAAATTTCATGGCGACAAAAGTGGGTGTAGTAGATTGAGGATTCACACCTGGTTCTTGTCTATATCCTTGAACAGGCTGACCTTTCATCCACCCAGCACTATACTGACCACGAATCGCGGCACGGGAAAGGTTATGAATATCAGCTAAACGGGTAGCTTGTAGCACTTTAACTTTTTCGGTACGAATACTGTCAGCATCCATAGAATTAGGTGCTTCCATCGCCGTCAAACAGTAAAGCTGCATCAAGTGGTTTTGTAACATGTCCCGCAGCGCGCCCGCGCTTTCATAATAACCAGCTCGGTCCTCAACTCCGACTGTTTCTGCTACGGTTATTTGTACATGGTCAACAAATTGTCGATTCCACAATGGTTCAAAGATGGCGTTAGCAAAGCGGAATACCAGCAAGTTTTGAACTGTTTCTTTACCCAAATAGTGGTCAATCCGATAGACTTGATTTTCTCGACAAACTTTCTGGACTACTTGGTTAAGACTTTTAGCGGAAGCTAAGTCACGACCAAAGGGTTTTTCGATTACCAACCTGCTTTTATCAGGGTCTTCCAGCATTCCGCCTAACCCTAGTTGTTTAATTGCTTCAGGAAAGAAATTGGGAGCAACAGACAGGTAAAACATCCGGTTACCTCTTGTCCCTCGTTGCTCGTCTATTTCACCCAATAATTTTTTCAGTTTTTGGTAGCTTTCCGGTTTGTCTATGTCTCCCGGACAGTAAAACAAACCTTGGGAGAATTCTTGCCAAAGTTCTTTGGGGTCAACACCACCATGAGCTTCTTCCATACCTTTACGCATTTGCTCCCGGAAGTAATCATGGCTCCAGTCTCTACGTGCTACACCAACAATGCTTGTTTCTGGTGGAATACGTCCCTCTCGTCGCAACTTATATAGTGCTGGGACTAACTTACGCCAAGTTAAATCTCCAGAAGCTCCAAAGATCACTATAATTTGGGGTTCGGGCATCCCTTGTTGTTGTAGACCAACGCGCAAGGGATTTTCTAGCAGATTGACCATAGTAATTTTTAGATTTGAGTTTAGATTTGAGTTTAGAGGGGATGGGGGGAGAGAGAATTTATTTTCTCTCTTCCCAATGCTTTAATTTCCTACACTGTTGACATTAGCCTGACTTTACCTTCTAAAGAGTTCATCAGTGACTGGAAGGGGCCGATAAACTTTTTCTATGCCCTCATACATCACTTCTGGCATTAAAGATTGCCAAGTTTGACTCTGAATGATTTTTTAAATTCTTGGTAAGCTAAACCTGTGCGTAACCTATCATCTATTTTGGCATCCACATTGCTATCGATGCGGCTGAGGCAAAAACTAAGGTACATGTTGGTGTAACTTCTGGGAGATCGCATCCAAAATATCTACTTTGCTGTGGTAGCTCGTCCTCCTACTGATTTAATTATAAAAGCTAAAGGATGTCGATGCTGATTCTATCTTAGAAAAGTAATTTGCTAACTTAAACGTGATTTTAGATAAAATAAAGAAATAGATTTAATCTGAGTCATGCAAAAGGCATCCTAATTTTGTCAAGATGCCCTAGTGCCAGAGTTGCTAAGTTTGTCTTAGTTAACTATTGCCTAAGTAATTAAAGTTCTTGTTTTTTAGCCCAGCTACCCCGTCGGTTATCTTGTCGTGGGTTGTTGTCTTCTCGTGGTTTAGCTTTGTTGACTCTGAGTTGACGTCCCATCCATTCTGCACCATCTAGTTCAGTAATAGCCGCATCTTCATGGGCATCATCGTTCATTTCAACAAAAGCAAAGCCGCGCATTCTTCCAGTTTCACGGTCAGTGGGTAAAACAACCCTTTTAACCTCACCATAATCAGCAAACACGGCTTTTAAGTCTGCTTCTGTGGCTCGGTACGATAGATTACCAACGTAAATAGTCATGTGAGTCACGCAATTTTCAACAAACAGCGCTTAGTTCAGGTAGAAAACAAAACCAAGCAATACGTATACGCTTAATATATTAGCTTATTGTTACCTTTTTTGATGTATGTAGTATTACAATCACTTGTTTTTTTGCTAAATTTTTAGTTCCTGGGAGAGCAGAAAACCAGAATTAAATACTTACGCTGTAACTGTAGCTTTGTGTGAGAGTCTTGAGCTACAGCTTGGGCGTAAGTACTCGGTAACGAGTTTTGGTAGTCAAATAAAGTTATAAAGTTGGCTGATACTAGAGAATACTAATCAATGTTAATTGGCTGAGGTCCAGATGCTGGGCGATTTTTCACTACAGTTGTAGAAGTAATAGATATCCCGACCTGTTTATCTAACCAGCTCTTAACTGGGTCTTGTGCCAGGTTCAGCCGTAACACACCAGAAGCAAACCCACCTAAAAAAGAAGCTGGGTAGCGAGCAATTTCTGTAAATATCGGGGACAATTCCTGAGTAAACATTTAAAACCCTCCTGGTATTGCTAGAAAAAAGTATTACTTCTTAATTAATCGTAACTTGGAAAGCAATTTTTAATCGGGAGTTGGAACTCCCGACTCCCAAACTTACTGATTAGGAAACAGACATTTATCAGAGTCACAACCGCTAGGTCCAGCCTCAGATAGTTCTCCAGAATCATAACGACTTAAGGCAACACAAAAATCATCTGTCTTGCGTCGAGTTTTTACCTCTTGTTGAATCCGCTCATAGGTGGGCTGATCTATCGGCTCAAATGGTAACCGAGGGAATGACTGTAAATCATCAAATCGGGCTAAAAGTGCCGCAGAAATGTATCCTTCGTCATTTTGGATAGCCTGATAAATACGTGTTCCTAAAGGTTCCACTTCCTCAGCCCTGAGTTCCAAAGTAGCGGAGGTGTTATGTGTTACATAGTGTCGTTGGACTTGGAGGACAAAATCCAGTTGAGCGAGGACGGAAAATCGAGAAACATCTATTTGATCTGCACCTGGTAAATTTGCCCAAGGTACAGCAACAGGTATCTCTACCAACCATTCGGTAACCCGATGGTCAAAAGGATCATTCAGCAAATTACCTTGCTCATCTTTGTCAGATTGAGAAGGAATCACACTATAACCATAGTCAATGCAAGCTAATGCTATGGGGTCATTTTTACCAAATGTGATCCGGCGAATAAATCTTTGGGCTTTGGGGGGATGCCATCCAGGACTCGCGCCAGTTAATAGGGACTTAGTACCACTAGGTTGAACCGTAGTACAACGATTAGGCCGGTTAAGACCATGGCGATCGCAATAATCCCAAACTACGCGATGTACAGTATCGCGCCATTTATTCAAGTATTCCTGTTCCTTGTGCTTGAAGGCTAGTCCCAGCACAGTTTCTGGTCTTCCTTCTGCCCACCAGCGCAACCAATCTACACCAAAAGCATAGACAAAGAAATCAAACAAACCTGTGAAAGAAACCCCAACAATCGGGTCAATTTCCCGGCTATATTGATAACGAGACACCAAAAACTGGTGATTTAACAATGCTGCGACGGATAAAGCCCCAGCCGTAAACGCCTCCTCTTGCTCTTTCTCATTATCGGGGTCAAGTTGATTCAAATGAATTTCCGACAGATTACAGTGGAAATCTGCGCCAATAATTTCACCACACGGGTTTAAACCAAATCGAGCTAACCGATGTTCTAGCTCCATAGTTGACAAATGAGGATAGCGTTCCTCTAGCCAAAATCTAGCTTGTCCTTGCTCATAAGCTCGCAGGAAATCTTGCTTTAAAGCCAATGTTGGTAACAAATCACAGTTAGCCCTAGCGATCGCCTCACCAGCCCATTGAATTGCCCCCTCGCCGCTATAGTATTGTTTACGAACAGAATCAATAGATTCCATTAAAGTTGGCTTGCGGTGAAAAACTCGCGTATGATTTGCCATCCTGAGAGCATCCCGTTCTGGGTCAATGCGCCAGTTCCCATCTACACCTTGTTGCCAAAGATTATCTTTAGCAGTAGCTGCTAATTGATCTGATGCTAAAAACTGACGCATACCCGCACTTCTGCGTATATTTCCCGCAACAATTGTAACTGCGGCTTCGTCAATTAACAGGCAGCATTCAACTGAATTTAGCTGTCTACCTACAGCCCGATTGAGAATCGCAGCACAACGCTGATAAAGTCCAGGCAATTTCACAGGATTAGCCATACCGCCAAAACCTTTAAGAGTTTCTCCGGACCGGCGGACATCACTGATATCAACATAGACTAAAACCTCACCAGAAAATCGAGCATCCGTAGAAAGCTCCAGAATAGTTTGATAAGATTTCACCCAGCCTTCACGACTATCACCCACATAAACATTAACCTTGTCGCCTTCTATATCGATTTGTGTATATTCACGACGCAAATGCTTGGGAGTATTGCCAATTTCACCTTTGATCTGAATATGCAAATGGTTCCGAATGATAGGCAATTGGTTAATGTATTGTGGTTCTATAATAGCTCCAGTTCCACAACCCATCATAGCTAGGTCCATCATCAATCCAAAAGCATTCCAATCAATTAAATTGGTAGAAGTACAATTATAACCACCAGAGAAATTACTAGGTCTGGCTATCCAGTCTGTCCCGCCCACCCATAACCAGCGTCCGCTAGGTAGGGTTTTCATCTGATGCTGCATTCTTTCTAGAATAGCGGTTTCTTCTCGACTGAGTTTTCCCAGTGTGGTCAAACCTTGGATTGTACGAGTACAAACCTCGTCCCATGTTTCTCTTAATCCCAATTCTGTACGACGACTGTACGTTCTGAAAAATACCGGATTGGCTGCAGGAGCAGTTTCGGGAAAATCAGTACTTTGACGTTTTCGTTCAAGTTCTTGAACCATAGTTTAAGTATTTTAGTTTAAGTCTTGTTTGCAGTCTTTTTGCTTCTGAACAAACTACGACTATAGACCAACTATTTCCAGGATGAAAGATTGTCAAAATGACCAATTTGCGCTTACCGTTTGGGAGAGCGGAGGCGGAGCGGCTCCGCCTCCGGGGAAGAGGGTGTAGGGTGTAGGGGGTTAAATGCCGGCACCATCTAGGAATTCTTGTATTGTTTTGTCTTTGAGTTTACATAGTGGTGCATTGGCTATGAAAACGTTTTCTGAGGCTGTTAAATTACAGGCGACAACTCCAGGGTTAGCGTAGTTGTATAGATGCTGCATGGATTGGATTTGTTCTTCTAGTGCCTCAATACGATCGACTAAAGCGCGAATGACCTGTGCTTCCGAGTCCGGTAGATTATTGTGTGCTAAAGGGCTAACTCGAACTCCAGAACGATAAATAATCCGACCAGGTATACCTACAACAGTACAATCTGACGGCACATCCCGCAAAACAACTGATCCAGCACCAATACGGACATTATTCCCAATTTGGATATTTCCCAATACCTTAGCCCCAGCGCCAACAACGACGTTTTCACCTAAGGTAGGATGACGTTTACCACTTTCCTTGCCAGTACCACCAAGAGTAACACCTTGATAAATCAGAGCATAATTTCCCACAATTGCTGTTTCACCAACTACCACTCCCATCCCGTGGTCAATAAAGACACCTTGACCAATTACAGCACCTGGGTGAATTTCAATACCAGTCAGAAACCGGGCTAGGTGAGAGATGAGTCGAGGAATAAAGGGAATACCAATCACATTTAGCCAGTGAGCTAGCCGATGAAATACCAGAGCTTGTAATCCTGGATAGCAAATTAAGACTTCCAGCCAATTTCGGGCTGCTGGGTCGCGTTCAAAGATAATACGAAAATCGGCAAGCAATGATGACAGCACAAAGAGTATCCTTAAAACCAAAAGGAGCTGTTTTTTTATCTTACCTTCACCTGTGCGATTAGGAGAAAATTATAGTTGAAGGTTAACAGGTTACCAATTCTTACTGTTGTTCCTGTACAGTTAAAGTATAATTAAACTTCAAATTACTATTAAATGTACCTACCCAAATCCGATAAGTACCATGTTTCCAATTACGGGCGCTTATTTGAGCGTCTTTACTGCTGTTATCACAACGAATTGTTTTGTCATCTGGACCTTCAATTAATAGAGTAGTATCATGACCTCCACTATTTACAGTTAGCTTCAATTGAGAAAAGTCTTTGTCTAAAGTGAGGATGTGATCTGGTTGGGGGTCAGCAAAACCAGTACAGAGTTTATTATCTCGGTCACGATTACTGATAACTGATAAGGAATAAGAACCTCCTGTGTAACCAGATACAGATCCTTGTTCTGGTTGAAACCCTGGGGATAGTCTGAGTGCCATAAAATGCGATAATTCTGCTTTTACTGGCAAATTTATCATAGATACAAATATCGCTATTATTAATCCAAATTGATAGCGATATGGAAAACTGAATTGCATAGTAATACTCGCTTAAACTTGAAAAAGTTATAAAATGTTGTATCCTGATACTAATGTATTTTAAATCAAAAAAAACACGAATTTATGTCTTAAGGATGATGAAAGTTGAATTGTTCATCGATACATTTAGTA
>Ga0127504_1109197_pt1 | contig 9027 bp, 8 predicted proteins | sample S1TSphfallaxMT_FD_94194 | JGI IMG/M metagenome (GOLD analysis project Ga0127504, IMG submission 94194) | Peat moss associated microbial communities from Sphagnum species from Minnesota, USA - S1T2_Fa - Sphagnum fallax MT (Eukaryote Community... | ecosystem: Host-associated > Plants > Peat moss >...
CGGGAAATTTCTGGTTTAATTACGCTGGGTATAGCTGTGATGATTCGCGTTGTAATTTGCTCTGGAGTCTCTTCATCTAAAATATTTATATGCAAATCTGCTTGTTTGTAAAGTGGATATCTTTGGGTAAGCAGCGATCGCAATTTATCTTCTAGGTTAACATCTTGGAGTAATGGTCTTGTCGTATCCGCCCTTAAACGTTTAAACAGTACTTCCACTGGCGCATCTAACCAAACTATCAAACCGTGATGTAAGTAGCTCCAATTCTCTCTTTGCAGTACAATACCGCCACCAGTAGCGATCGTCAACTGAGTAAAAGCACAAACTTGAGCTAAAACATCACTCTCTAACTGACGAAACGCAGCTTCACCCTCTTGAGCAAATATCTCATTGATGGATTTACCCGTAGCTTGGACAATCACCGCATCAATATCAATAAACCGATAAGCAAATTCTTGTGCGAGTAGGTTGCCAATAGTAGTCTTACCAGCACCCATCATCCCAATCAGATAAATATTCGTTCCTTTTAATAAACTATTCACTTTTTAGGTTCACTCCTATGATCTGGAAAATCCTCGTCTTCAGCAAAAAAATCCCAGTCATCATCATCAGCCGTTTCAGCACTTGGCTGTTTGTAAGGAGGTACAATTACTCGATAATCAGCATCGTAAACAGATTCAGTTTTGCCTACAGCTGTATTTTTGGGGTCTTGATAGCTAAAGGAATAGCTAGAACTAGATGCTGATGGGGATTTATCTTGTGAATTTTCGCCTACATCCCAATCGTCTTCATTTGTATTTCTCTCCCAATCATCAACTTGATTATCTTGATTATATTGACTTTGACTGGTTGAGGATGGAGGATTGTTGGGTCTTGGTGCTGTTTGTTCCCTTGTAAATGTCCGCATCTGTGGTTGACTACTATTGGTTTGGGAAATTCTTATAGGGTTAATAACTAATTTAGATAAGCCATTAATTAATATAGATGTACTAGCACCAGCAAGGATGCTAGATAAAATCCACAAAGCTAATGGTAATGGCTGAGTTCGCATACCAAAAAATACTAATGGTAGCGCAGGCGAAAAGTTTTGTACTAGAAAAAGTGTTAATCCGCCCAATAACAATATTAATATAATTAAGCGAATTACATCCATATACTAATCAATGGCCTTGCCAACGTTGAATAGGAACGCATTCAATACTGAATTGATCTAAAGCGCGTGCAACAACAAAATCAACTAAATCCTCAATAGTACGAGGATGGTGATACCAAGCAGGAATAGCAGGAACAATTTTGACTCCAGCTTCAGCTAATGCTGTTAAATTGCGCAGATGAATTAAGCTGAAAGGAGTTTCTCTGGGAACAATTACCAGCATTTGTCCCTCTTTAATTTGCACATCTGCTGCTCGTTCTAATAAATCAGAACTCAAGCCCACTGCTAGTTTAGCCACTGTACTCATACTGCATGGGATAATTATCATCCCCAAAGTCCGATAAGAACCACTAGCAATATTAGCACCAACATCACTCCAAGAATGACAGTATAGCTTACCAAGTGTGCTAACTCCAGCTTGATCCCGCCAGAATTGCTCCTGTCGAGATGGTTCTGGTGGTAGATGAATACCTTGCTCGGCCTGCCAGACTGTATAAGTAGATTTGGAAGCAACTAGCTCAATGCTATATTCAGCTTCCAGGAGGAATTTCAGGGTACGAACAGCGTAAATAAGTCCTGACGCACCTGATACTCCTAAAATTAAAGGCTTAGTTTTATTTGACACGCATCTTATCCAGGGATGTTATTCCTCATCAGCATAGGGGTCTAAATCAATAGATTTCATGTGAGGTGATAAGTAAATATCGGCTGGGTCCTCATTCATCATATTAGGTCCTGAGCTTTTAACTACACCATCCATACCCACAGTGACTAAATCAATTTGTTGGCGATAATAATCAACACTCTTGACTTGGACAACTACTTGGTCGCCCAATCTATAGGAAGCACGATTTTTCCGACCAAATAGGGCTTGTTGTCGAGCGCGATATTCATACCAATCGTCTTTGAGGGAACTTACATGTACTAGTCCTTCTACACGTAGGGGTAAATTGAGGTTAGAACTAATTTCCATGATTGTGGCTGGGACTTCAATTTCCACAAAGAAACCATAGGACTGAACACCAGTAATCACGCCAGAAAATACTTGTCCAATTCGCTGTTTCATTAACGAAGCTCTTTGCAATCCCGCTAAATCAGCTTCGGCTTCTTGGACTTCCTTTTCTCTGTCGTTGATCTGTACTATAACTCTGGTTAAATCACTTTGGAGTTCTTGCTGTAGTTCTGGGGGAAGGACATTCCAATTGATTTCCGTATGACTGGAAGAATGGCGGAGGTTGACGCGTTCTTTGACACGAGTATTGCGGCGATCGCGCCCATGTTCTAAGAGCATATGGTATACCCTTTGCATCAACATGTCAGGGTAACGACGTAAAGGAGCCGTAAAATGTAGATATTCGGTTACAGCTAAACCGAAATGTGGACTTTTGCTGGTGCTATACACTGATGGTTTCAAAGTATCTTGGAGCAAATAGGTCAGAACTTGCTCGGAAGGAGATTCAGAGAAAGCCTGTGTTAAATGTTGATAATCCAAAGGCTGAATATCTACTTCTGGATCTAGAGTTAATTCCACCCCTAAATTAATTGCCAGTTTCAGCATTTCCTGGACATCTTCCATATCAGGTGTCCCTTGAACGCGCCAGATAGCAGGAACTCCTAAAGCACTGAGGTGGCTAGCTATAAATTGATTTACCAACAGTACCAACTCTGTTAACAGTGACCTTAAGGGTAAATCATTGACAACAACAGCCCCCATTATCCCCTCATCAAAGTAGGGATTTTGACTGGGAGGTAAATTCAACTGCAAACTACCCCGGTTTAACCGAATTTTTTTCAGCGATTTGCTCAAAGTGGCTAAATCGGTTAATAGCTGAATACTTTCGGGAGATACATTGGGGGATTGGGCTGCCAAAATTGCTTCTGCTTGCTTTTGGTTCAGTGTAGTGTCCACGTTGATTACACTGGGAAGAATTTCTCCATCTATGATTTCTCCTGATAAAGGATTAATCGCGATCGCAAAAGAGAGCGCTAGGCGATCGCTACCTGGGACTAAAGAACAGCGTTCAGCGACAATTTCTGGCAACATGGGGAGGAGTAATTCCCCTAAATAAACCGAGCGACCCCGCTTGAGAGCTTCTCTATCCAAGGGTTCATCTGGCTGGATATAGTGCGAAACATCAGTAGTATGCACAATTAAACGCCAACTGGTGCTGGTGGTTTTTTCCAAGCTCAAAGCATTTTCCACCAAGTAAGAGTCACCCGTTACCGATGAAATAGTCAATGTAAATAGATTACGTAGGTCAATGCGATTTTTTAAATCCGCTTTTAAGAGCTTTCTGGGTAATCTGGCTGCTGCATCCAGGATATGGTCTGGGAAAGTCCGAGACAAATCATGCTTACATGTAACTAAATCTATATCAGCCGCCGCTTCCGCATCACTACCCAGAATTTGCACAACTCTCCCTAATGGGGGATATTGGGCTAATGGATAGCGCAAGACCTCTACATGAGCTAAATGGTCAATTGCTTCATCCAACTTCATGCCATTGGTTTGTAATTTCAACTCAAACAACAGCCTGTCATCTAAGGGAACAGCCCGAAACCCACTTTCTACTGGTTTAATCCTGGCCAGTAAAGTGTGATTAGAACGCTCCAGAATTAACTTGACTTCACCTTCAGGAGAGCGCCGACGACTACCTTCTTTCAGCACTCTGACTAATACCCGATCTCCATTCCAAGCGTTACTTAAATGGCTTTCACGGATGTAAATATCTTCCGAGCCTTCAACATCCTGAATCGCAAAACAAAAACCTTTACTAGAGCAACGCAGTTTGGCTTCAATTAGCCCCTCTTCGGTGACACGGCGGTATTTGCCGCGGTCTTTGACCAAAATCCCTACTTTTTCCAGCACCTCCAAAATAATTTGGAGTTTTTCTAAACTTTCTTCATCTTCACAACCTAGTTTCTTTTCTAAAACCTTACGAGCTACCAATTTATCATCGGTGAAATTGGCAAGGAGTGTAGCGATTGAAAATTCCATGCAGTGAACCGACCTCTGGTCAAAATATCATTTTTTGTTTAATCTGGGTCTTCCCTATATCCCGTCTCCAGAAGCTAGCTGCAAACAAATTGCCTATAGTTCTGTGTCAGAGGAAGACTTGCTCTGTAGCTTCTCACTGCACGATCATCTCAGAGTGAGCACGCGTTAAACTTTCTTTACCTAAACAATTGTACATGACGCTCTTTATACTCTGCTTATAAATCTCATGTTCCCATATTGTAGAATTGGTTACAATGAGATAGGTAGCTTAACAGGCAGTCAGGGCGAACCTCACCTTTATTATTGTAGATTTAGAGTACACTTCCAAAGAAATACTTCTAGATATCGAATTGGGTTATTAGTATAGCATTGAATTGTAAACCACCCAAAGAACCAGTAGCTGTAGTAGCAAAAATTTTGCTTAAAAAACAGCTGCTACAATCAAATATAAAGATAGATTCAGGACATGAGCGCGTTAGCTGCAATATTTTCCTTTCTTTTGGTGTAAACGACAGGTAATCAAAATAGATTTAGATTTGGTGGCTTTATTATGTTGGCTCAATTCCAGAGCTTATATCCCAACGGCAGTATTATCTCTGAATTAGTACAAATTTTTCAAGGAAAATACATTGTCCGAGTCAGCGTGCAAATAGAAGGTATTACTCGCGCCACTGCTATGGCCGCTGCAGAAACTGTAGAAGTTGCTGAAGACCTAGCCAGAGATCGGGCGTTAGTAGTTTTGGGAATACAGCAAGAAGACACTCCCAAAATTTGTCCCGATGACTTACAGAAGACCACAGATGTTATCGATAGTCAATGGTTGGCAGATAGACATCTGAAAGTTTCTCCCCACCCTAGCATCGAACTTGAAGATGATATCCACAGTAAAAACACAAGCATTAGTTATAACAAAAATAACAACCAATTCTTGAGTCAAGATTTTTCTGTACCTATCCCAAAAGAGCAACCAACGACGGATACTTTAGTCGCAAGCACAGACAATTTCTCCAGTAAACAGGTTGAAAATCCGCTCTTAAATCCACCATTGCTGGAAAATCCTATTAGTAATGTTACACCTTTTATTCCTCGCAGTTATCATCATCAGGAAGAAACTCAGCCTTTGGGGACCAAAGAAAGAAAAAACCATCAAGAGCCGATTGACCTATCTGATGTGATTGCGAAAACAGATGTGGAAATAGAACGCTTGGGCTGGACAAAAGAGCAGGGACGTGACTATCTGAAGAAAACTTATCGTAAACAAAGTCGTTCTTTGCTAAGTGAAGTAGAGTTACTAGACTTTCTCAGATATTTAGAAACTCAGCCGGATCAACTACCTGGATTTTAAGGCAGGGGAGCAAGATAAATTGACTCTTGTATAGTATTGCTCGATTTATTGAGTACCCTTTCTCCTGCTCCTGCTCTTTTTTAAACTATTGCCATTGGGCGTATTCCGACAGCATGACGGTCTATCACTTGGTCAATCAAACCGTATTCTTTGGCTTCTTCTGGAGACATAAAGAAATCACGCTCAGTATCTTCAGCAATTCGTTCCATAGGTTGACCTGTATGTTCAGCCAAATACTCATTCAACCGCTGCTTGTGATACAAAATTTCTCTGGCTTGGATTTCAATATCAGTCGCTTGTCCTTGAGCACCACCCAGCGGTTGATGAATCATAATCCGGGAATGGGGTAAACTCATCCGTTTACCTTTAGCGCCCGCACTAAGGAGAAAAGCTCCCATACTGGCTGCTAATCCAGTACAAATAGTACAAACATCAGGGCGGATATGCTTCATTGTATCAAAAATTCCCATTCCGGCTGTCACCGAACCGCCAGGAGAGTTAACATACATATAAATGTCTTTCTCTGGGTCTTCAGCATCTAAAAACAGCAATTGAGCAACAATCAAGTTAGCAAGGCTGCTATCAACCTGTTGTCCTAGGAAAATAATCCGTTCACGCAGTAGCCGTGAGTAAATATCAAAGGCGCGTTCGCCCCGACCCGATTGTTCAATAACTATAGGAATCATTAAGCTTGCTGTGTATTGTAGCTATTTTCCACTTATTCTATCGATGAAGCATGATGAGAGCAACGTTATAAGTATCTATACTCAAGTGGGTAGAGAGTTCTAGATAAATCTACTAGCCGAAAATTAGGAAAAATTCCGGTATTTGTCCCCTTTTTTAGCTAACATGACTCGATCTACTATCATACAGTCGGAAAACCCAGAATTTAACTTGTATTTAAAACTTGAGACTAAAACTTGAGACTAAAACTTGAGACTAGACTTGAAACCAAATTTCAGGGGTTCTGACTGAAATGGCATTTATGATCGAGGGTTAACCATTATGATAGAAAGATTTATACAAGCTGCTTTAATGACATGTTTACTTTACTCAATGGCCGGATTGAGTCCGAATCATAAAATTCCTCCCAAAACTATTTTGCCTATGTCAGAAGTACCGCTATCTATGCTTAACTCTCAGTTCCATACCATTAATTGAATATTGAATACAGTTGGATAAAATGAGCGGCTTATCAGCCATAATCTTGGCGGGAGGACAAAGTTCCCGTATGGGTAGGGATAAAGCCCTAATTTCTCTGCAAGGAATACCTTTATTGCAGAGAATTTATCATCTTGCTTCATCTTGTACTGATGTTATTTATATAGTCACTCCTTGGCCAGAACGCTATCAACATTTGTCTCTAACTGGTTGTAAATTTATTCGCGAAACCCCTACGCTTCCTTTACCTCATACTCATGGGCCTTTAGTCGGTTTTGCTCAAGGACTCAAACAAGTAGAAACAGATTGGGTGTTGTTGTTAGCCTGTGATTTACCTAAGTTGAGGCTGGATGTATTTCAGGATTGGGTACAAAAACTACCAACGGTAGAATCGGGAGCGATCGCTTATCTAGCCCGTCATTCCCAAGGGTGGGAGCCTTTATGTGGTTTTTATCGGCGTTGTTGCTTACCCGAACTGATGGATTTTATCAACTCAGGTGGGAGGTCCTTCCAGGATTGGTTAAAACATCATCCAGTAGCAGCTTTCCCTCTGTCAGAACCGGATACCCTATTTAACTGTAATACACCAGAGGATTTACAGAAATTAGCCCTCGACTGAAGAGTTTTTTATCTTGTTATGATTTATATACACGATACCGTCTAAATTAGGGGGTAATTATGAATCCAACAGCCAAAAAAATTGGCATCATTGGTGGTGGTACAACTGGGTTATATTTGGCTATTCTTTTACAAAACCAGGGTTTTGAGGTTTCTGTATTTGAGCGTACACCACAAGCAAGGGTCGAGGGTTGTGGGATTTTATTAATACCTAATGGCTTGGCAGCTCTGGCATTTCACAGTCGCCAATTGTGCGATCGCGTTATGGAATCTGGGGTGAAAGTGCGGACTTATGAGTTTCGTAGTTTATCGGGTCAAGTGGTTAACACTGAATCTGCTGAAGACACAGAAATTAAGTCTGGTTTTCCCAGTTTGACAATTCATCGAGAGCATATTACTCAAGCTTTACTGTCTCTAGTTCCGACGCGATGTTTACATTTTAATTGCTATTTACACCAGGTTGAGTCCCAAGCAAACAGGGTGATAGCCAAGTTCCAAAATGGTACCGAATGGGAAGGCGATTTATTAGTAGGTGCGGATGGGTTAAATTCTCAAGTGCGGAATTTTGTCGTACCTGGAATCAAACCCGCCTATTTAGGAGATATTGTCTGGCGAGGTGTTTTACCTAGTACAGAAGTTTGTCCTGATGGTTATTTTATTGTCTATATTCGCGCTCATGGTGTTTATGCAAATGCTTTTGATCTTGGTAATGGACGGTTACATTGGGGCTTTTTTATTGAGTTCGATCAACCGGAAGATGAGTTAGGTTGCTTAGTCCCAAAAAATCGCGCCATTCCCACAGATGAATTGCAAAAGCTTCCTGATGTCATGCGTCAGACAATTGAAATGACTCCACCAGCAAATATAGTTTCTCGATACTCTTATGATATTGACCCGTTACCACAAATAGTATCAGGAAATATAGTCCTCTTGGGAGATGCAGCACACGCAAAAAGTCCATCCCGCGCTCAAGGGATGAGTAGCGGACTTCAAGATGCTGTGTTGTTGGCAAAATATCTAAATTCCGCTGAAACAATTCCACTAGCATTAGCAGGCTATCAAAAAGAACGATTGCCGGTTGTGCATGAATTGCAGCTGACAAGTCGCCTGAAAAGCCAAACCACTGGTCGGAATAAGAAAGTCTGACTATGTGATTGGTTTTTCCGTAGTCCGTAGTATGGTTAAATTATAGCCAAAGCTTTGGAATTATGTAAGCTATGTCAAATAATCAGCGATCGCTGACTAACTATGATTCTACCCTGATCAACAAAATAGTCACCCAAGCTTGCCAAGCAATTATTTTCATACATCAACAGCAGCCAGAATTACTAGTTGAAAAATATAGAAATATCCATTGGCAAAATAGCGCTAATCAAGTTGCTTTAAAAGATAAATTTACAGAATTACTCAGCCAAACCAAAAGCTGGGAGGGATTACAGCAAAAATTGGAATTTTATCTGAGAGCGCTGTTACTTCCTGATTCATTCAATTCTCCAATATTAAAAGAATTAATTGGTAGTGTTGAAAAACTTAATCCTTTAATATCTGAACTCAAGGAACCATTAAACCTTACCATTAATACTACTTGGCAACAATTCAAAATCGCTATTTTGCTTTTGGATGCCGAAAACTTACAAATTAGTACATATACAGAAAAGTTTTTAGCTACAATTTGCACTTGTCCTATTCAAGTAAAGATCGCCTTTGCTAATTGGAGCAATCGGGGTAAATTAGATGTGGATTTACACGAAC